>SNQW01000268.1_pt1 | contig 20879 bp, 22 predicted proteins | sample 2580511 | NCBI WGS metagenome assembly SNQW01 (sample SAMN10953775, study PRJNA522744) | food fermentation metagenome | isolation source: 8-hour incubation of native-enriched microbial consortia from nixtamalized... | place: Mexico | collected 2017-09-24 | reverse complement strand
CCAAACTCCAATGGTAATCGTGAACAATAACATACATGGCGCCATATTTGGTGGTGGGGGAGGAGGCCTCCTCCCCCACCACCAAACCACATCACTGGCTCATCCTGATGATACTTCTACTACTTTACACAAACTTCTTGACGCTACCCTCCCCACGCCTGCATCGGATAAATAACGACCAATATGTCCCTTATCTTGCACCAATACCGTAAAAAGTCAGAAATAACGGAATTTTTTGCCGTTATTCTGGGTAGGCGATGCCGTGACTTTCCTTTTGCAATATCCAGGTAGGTGATACCGTAACTTTCTTTTGCTATGTCCCAGGTAGGCGATGCTGCGACTATTCTACTTCAGTCTATCCCGGTTGAGCGATGCTGCAACTTTCTTTTGCTATTTCCGGGGCTACGATTCTACGTGAGCGGCAACAGGCTCCCCGAGTTTTCGCGGTTCTTGGGGAGCCGTTCGACTAATGACAAATGATCTTCCGGAAGGCCAAAAGAGTCAATAGATTCGGCCGCTTACAGCGCTTCGATGATGTCTCCGGCCAGCAAAGAGGCGGGAGATCCAGGCCGGGCGGCAGCGGCGCGTTCGCCGGCGAGGCCGTGCAGGTGCACGCCAAGCGCCGCCGCCTGAATGGCGTCCAGGCCCTGGGCCAGCAGCCCGGCGATGATGCCCGTCAGCACGTCCCCCGATCCCCCGGTGGCCATGCCGGGGTGCCCGGTGACGCCCACGAAGACGCGGCCGTCCGGGGCCGCTACAACGGTGCGCGCTCCCTTCAGCACGAGCGTGACGCCGTGCTCAAGGGCGAAGCGGCGCGCCAGGCCGATGCGGTCCCGCTGCACTTCGGCCGTCGCCAGCCCGGCGAGCCGGGCCATTTCGCCGGGATGCGGCGTCAGAACCGTCGCCGCGTCCCGGCGCTTCCACGCCGCCAGGCCGCCGGTCGCGGCGAGAATGTTGAGGGCGTCCGCGTCCACCACCAGGGGACGCGGAGCGCCCTCCCACAAGGCGCGCAGGAAGGCGTCCTCGCCCGGGAAGCGGCCCAGCCCCGGGCCGACCGCGAGCACATCGCGCGCCGCCAGCAGCCGCAGCACTTCGCCCGCTGCGGCTGCGTTCCAGGCGCCGGCGTCGCCGCTAGCGGCCGGCGCCAGCATCAGCTCGGGCACGGCCCCGAGCACATGCGGCAGCAGCGCCGCCGGCAGCGCCCACGTCGCCAGCCCGCAGCCGGCGCGTAGCGCGGCTTTGGCGGCGAGCAGGCCGGCGCCGCTCAGCGGCAGGCTGCCCGCGGCGAGCAGCACGTGCCCGTACGTGCCCTTGTGGCCGTCGGCTGCGCGCCGCAGGCCGGGGTCCACCCCGAGCTCGCCGCGCAGCGTCTCCTCGGTGAGGACAAATCCCGCTGCCTCCACGCCCTGCGGCAGCTCCCGGGGGATGCCGATATAGCGGACGATCACATCCCCTGCCATCTTGGCCCCCGGATACTGCGTCAACCCCGCCTTCAAAAAGGCGAGGCACACCGTAATCCGGGCCCGGATGCACGGGTCGTGCGCTTCGCCCGTATCGGCGTCCAGCCCGCTGGGGATGTCGGCTGCGACGATCGGCAGCCCGCTTTCGTTCGCCTCCCGGATCAGGGAGGCGTAAGCGCCGCGCGGCGCGCCTTTGGCGCCGGTGCCGAGCAGCGCGTCAACGATCCCGGTCACGCCTCGTGAGCGGGCCGACGCCACGGCACCGGGAGCGTACACCGCGCCCGCAAGCCCCAGCGCTTCCGCAATGCGCTGCTGCAGCGCCGCTTCGCCGCCGAGCTTCTCCGGCGCTTCGGCGTACACCAGGCTTACCCTTACGCACGCATCGGCCAAATGCCGGGCGCACACCAGGCCGTCGCCGCCGTTGTTCCCTTTGCCGACCAGGATCAGCCAATGCTCCGGATACCCGTCCGTCGCGCCCAGCTCGCCAAAGCCTCCGGCGTTAGGGCAAACCGGCCCAAAAGGCGGCTCGCTGCCCTCAAACGCACTTCGTTCATGCCGTACGTCTCCCCGTATGGGCCCGCCCACGCGGACACCCGATTGGCCCGCCCGCGCAAGCTGATGAATGGGAGCGTTACCTCCGTCTCCGTGTCTGGCCCACTCTCGCGGGTGTCCGGTCCAAATGCCTGCAAAGGCTTGTTCGCGCCAATGTCCCATCCGTCTTCGTAAATTCGTTCAGCAGCGGCCTGATCCACGCTCCACTGTCTTGACCATTCCCCGGTTTGTTGCCGGCGCTCCCTGCAAAACCCCAGCACCTCTTCGGCGATCGCCCGTCCGGCATTTTCCATTAACGCGGCCGACGGAATTCCCATATTTACAATCGCATGCCGGTCAATCTCCCGCATTTGCTCCGCTGTCACAAATCTCATCCCTGCTCCTCCCTTCACATCCAGCCGCCAAATCCGCGATCAACGGAATCGGCCGCCTTCCCCGAATTACTGCCCATCGCTGGCGTAACTCTTTAGCAACTTCCCGTTTATACACAGTTTTTTCCGGTTCGTCTTCTTTCCGCAATCCATCCCGCATGCCAGTGCTCCCCAGCACTCCAATCGCATTCCGATTTCCATACTGCGCTTAAAGCTCTAACTAGTTCACTAGTTCCTCTCTTAATAAGCTACGGTAAACCTTGCACCCTGGAACTGCGGGTCTTCGACCTCGTCCAGCAGCGCCACCGCGTAATCCTCGACGGTGATCCGGCTTTGGTCCCGTTCATCCGTGATTAAACGATCCAGGCCGATCCGGAACTGCCCCGTCCGTATGCCGGGTTCAATGACCGCCGGCGGACAAATTACCGTCCAGTCCAGGTCAGAAGCTCGATACAACGCCAGCGCTTCGTTGTGCGCCCGGGCCAGCGGACGGATCTCCTCCGGAAACTCCGGCGTATCCATCAGCCGGACGCCCGGCGCAACCTCAAGGCTTCCCGCGCCTCCAACGGCGATCAGCCTGCGGGCGCCGCCGCGTCTCGTCCCTTCGATCAGGCAGCGCGTCGCCTCCTGCAGCTCATCCTCATCCCCGAAGCGCGGACCGTAAGCGCTGATGACGACATCCTGCCCCTCCGCCGCCTTGGCGATGGAATCGGGCATCAAAATATCCCCTTCGATCACGCGCAGCGTTCCCCGTTTGCTTTTCGCCGTCCCCATTTCCGTTCCCGTTTCCTGCAGGTCCGCTTCGGCAAGCCGCGACGGATCGCGCACCACCGCCGTCACATCATGACCACGCCGTAGCGCTTCGACCAAAATTCTTTTTCCAATCGTGCCCGTGGCCCCAAACAATGCGATATTCATCGGTTATCCATTCCGTCCTCTCTACGCTTGTCGTCAACCCAATTCGGCTGCTCTTATTATAATCATCCCAAAAAGGCAGTTCAAAACACCGCCTGCTCCCGGTTCCACCAAATTATGTGGTTCCCCGACATATGGTTCCCCGACCGTTTCCCTGCTGTATAGTGTCCAATAAAGCGGGCCTGCTTTTAGAGAGTCTATTATGGAGACACGTTGGATATTTCCAATAGAATTTGTTGAAACTCCTTTTTCCACGCATCGCTCATTGGAAAAATCCAGTAGATTTCGCTCGAATGCCCCGTTTTGCGCCTTGCCAAGCCTCATCTATTGGAATTATCCAATCAAGCCACTGTATTCGCCATCATGTTTCCATTCTATTGGATATTTCCAATCAGAACGTTGTGTCAGGGTGTCAGGCCGCAGGGAACCTGTCAGCTAACCATGCCGATGTCAGCTAACCTGCCGATGTCAGCTAACAGCTTGCCGTTCCCAACCGTTTCTGCCTAACCTGAAATGATAGCTTCCGGCTGTTCTTTTCGGCCATATAAGAAAAACGCCTATCGACGTACTTTCAAGGGAGCCAGACCGCGTTTAAAGGTAGTTTTTCCCCCGCGATTATAGAATCGTCCAGATCCGCTGAAAATTTATAGACTCTATAATCTTAAAAAAGCTCCCGGCACTTCTGCCAGGAGCTTAACCAGTCTGCTCGCGGGGCCGTTCAACCGGCCGTTCTTGCCATTCCCTTCAACCCGCTTTGCCGAGCAAAAAACTTGCGATCAAAATGACGAAAACGAACGCCGTGATCAGCACGAAGCGGTAATCTTTTTCCGCCAAAAACACAAACAGCGAAACAAACACGCGGAGCACCGGGGTCAGGATCAGCAGCAGCAGCCCCGCCTGAATGATGGCGGCCGATTTCAAAGCGATCAGCCCGCCCGCGATATCCCCAAAGCTTGTCGGGTACGTGTCTCCCGGGTAGCCGCTGTCCCCCGTCACCAAAAATAGCAGCAGGCCGGCGATGATCACGGCGGCGGCCACGATGACGCCGATCCGCAGCATTTTGCTGACGACGATCTCCGCTTCGATGGCGCGGGTTTTTTCCGCAGGATGACCTTCGTTCATGTTAACCCCTCCATCCTTGGTAGATCATTTGGCAGGCGATATAAATCATGACCGGAATAAACAGCCTGCGGATCGTTTTGCTTTTCAGCCGCTGCATGATCCGCGACCCTACGGTGGCCCCGACGAGAACGCCCAGCGCCACCGGGGCGGAAATGGTCGGAATGATGTCTCCGCGCAGCAAATAAATGCCCGCGCTGGCCGCCGCCGTAACCCCCATCATAAAGTTGCTGGTGGCCGTGGACACCTTCAGCGGCATTTTCATAAACACGTCCATCGCCATCACCTTGAAGCTGCCGCTGCCGATTCCGAGCAAGCCGGAAACGACACCCGCCCCGTACATGACCCCGAAGCCTTCATAGACCCGGTCGATGTTGTAGGCTACGCTTTTGCCGATCGCCTTGTCGTAATACTCTCCCTGCAGCCTCAGCTTCTTCGCGAGAGGGTGGAGCCTGACGCCCTCCGGCACTTCCTCTTTGCCTTTTTTGATCATGGAATAAGCCGAATACAGCAACAGCAGGGCAAAAATGAAAAATAATATCCGCGGCGCGATCAACGCCCCGACAAAAGCCCCCGTGATTGCGCCGACGGTCGTGGCGATCTCCAGAAACATGCCGACCCGCAAGTTGGTGATCCGATCGCGCAGGTACGCCACCGCCGAGCCGCTGGACGTGGCGATGACGGATATAATGCTCGCCCCGATCGCATGGTTGATGTCGACGCCAAACAGCAGGGTGAGCGCCGGCGTCACGATAATGCCCCCGCCCAGGCCCAGAATTGAGCCCACGATCCCCGCCAATATGGCGATTAGAAAAATTTCAATAACGATCGTTGTCAAAACTGCATCTCCTTTGCTGATCATTTTTCCGTGACGATTTGCAGAAATGCTGACCACGATGCGCAACGTTGGCGCTAACCGGCGTATGATGCGCGCGGGGAATGGCCGATAAGCAAATTCTGTACTGAGCAGGTCTTTCTTCATATTTTACGCCCGGTTGCCGATTCGCATAAACATGCCGTGCGACTGGGGCGCCGTGTATTCAAAACCGAACTTCCGGTATAAGCGGTCCGCCGGCGGATCGGCGATCAGGCTCACATAGGCCAGCGGCGGCGCACTTGTCTCCAAGTAACCGACGATTTCCCCCACGATTCTACTTCCCAGCCCTTGCCCCTGGGCATCCGGGCGAACGGCGATATCGACGACCTGCATAAAACAGCCCCCATCACCGATCACCCGTCCCATGCCAACCAATCCTTCCGGATCATACAGCGATACGGCGAACAGTGAGTTCCTTAACCCGACTTCCGCTCCTTCCGCGCTGCGGGGGCTTAATCCCGCTTGCTCCCTGAGCTTGACGTAATCTTGTACGCTCGGTGCGTCCCGGATGACCCGGATCTCCTGGTTCTCTTGGTTCTCCTGGTTCAATTCCATATGTACACTCCTTCCGATAACCGCAAAAAAACGCCTGCTCCTATCGTCAGCTACCAAGTATAACACTTTGCTTTTCAGACTTCACCCTCAATTTCCGGGAATTGCCGCTTTTTTGACGAAGCGCCTTGAAATTCGCCATGCTCCTGTGCAATAGTGGAAGGAGGAAAATGGAAAGGGGGATCACGGTGTCCTTTTCGGAGTGGATAGCTTGGTTTCGGCTGCATCAGGGGTCCGCTGTAACCGCCTTCCTGGCGCTCGTGATTTTTCTCTGGTTGTACGGAACCGCCCGCCGCAGAGCGGCGTTTGAAGAACATAAACGGCTCGAGCAGTTGAAAATCAGCCTGGAATTGTACGCGGCCGCGGTCGCGGCGCTGCTGCGGGTTTTGGACAAACCCGCACTCTCGGGGGCGGGAAAACGCTTATTGTTGAACAAATTGCTCTCCTTGCGCGCCGCTCCTTACGCGACGGAAAACGCGCTGGCGCAAATTTCGGTCTACGCCGCCGACGGCGACGCCGCCCGGCTTGAACTGCTGCTAAGGACGCTGGAAAGGGAAAGCGAGCAGTTGATCGCCGAACGGGACAAGCTGCTGCGCCAGATGGAGCAGCCGGGGTGGGGGCAGTGGCTGTGGCGTTATTTTCGCCCTTCGCTGCCGTTTCTATTTGCGGCCGGGTTGTTTTTCACCTTCTTATGGCTGCTGCGGCTGGTGGACGAGTCTTTTCCGGCCCCGGCCGTAGAGGCAGACCGCTGGCGTCTTTGGGCGTCATGGATCCAGCTCGTTTCAACCTGGCTTGCGCTGGGGGTGTTTTATCCGGCAGTGATGAGCCTCCGCCGCCAAAACGAAAGCTCGGCGCTCGCCCGGATTCTTGCCGCGCTGATCGGCGTATTGGCCTTGTTCCATCTGGGCGGATACGTGTTCGCTCCTTATATATTAGGCCTGCAGCTGCTGCTTTTCGGCTGGGGTTATCGCCTGAACGGCCGCAAACCGCGGAAATCGCGCCCGTATGTCGGCCATCCATCGGCGGCTTCCGGCGACGGCAGCGGTGGCAGCGGCGGCGGCCACGCGAACGTCAAAAAAGACGACGAACCGCGTGACCGATAAAGGTGTATGGGCAACTCCCGGTGCTCACGGCGTCGGGAGCCGTCAGAATACACCGTCAGAGCCAGGCCGCAAACAAGTTTCCGCGAAATGCAAAAGTGCAGGCGATTTTTGTCAAAACGCCCCGAAATGGACACTCGAAATGCAAAAGTGCATTTCACATCCGTCTATATGACCATATTTTTCCAAATTAGCTCCAAAAAGATGCACTTTTGCATTTCATTCGCCTCCGAGAGGGAAATTACACCATATGAACTGCACTTTTGCAGTTGGCTGCAACATAAAGAGGCGACGCGCAACAGATACGTATGAGACGTGTATAAGAAAAACATTTACCGTTGTACCCTCAAGGAAGCCAGACCGCGTTTAGCGGTAGTTTTTCTTGCGATTATAGAATTGCTCAGCTCCGCCGAGAATTTATAATTCAACTTTCGCAGTATGAAATTGGCAAGTAAGTGTTGATATAACTGGATGAAGCAGCTATCCAGACCTGGCGTTGACACTGAAAAACTATTCCCGGTTGTCGAGGCGACTTTGTGGATCGGTTCCAGCAGTTGTGGCAAAGCGATCGCTCCATCCGAGCGTACCTGCTTCGTACTCCAGCTTTCTTGGTCTATTGTTGAAAGGAATAGTTGAAAATTGTACAGTTGCTTATCCGGAAATGCTGCCACAGCGCTTGATCAAGTGTTAAACCTGCAATTACTCCGCTATATTTCGATAATGAAGGAAAGAGTCAAGGATGTAGTTGTATGAAATGCAATTAAACAAGTGATCGGGTAAAAAGATGTAAAGTTAGTTGTATGATTTGCAGTTCATGGTCAAAGTTAAGATTTTATTCGTAGTCCATCTGTACAGTATCAGCGGTTAAGCCGATTTTCGTTCTGCGAAAGTTGAGTTATAATTCTTTAATCTTAAGAAAAACATCTATCGACGTACTCTCAAGGAAACCAGACCGAGCTTAGCGGTAGCCTTTCTTGCGGTACCAGGCAACCGATCGCACAGTTTATACTTAAAAACCCCGCTCCTGAAGCAGCACGGCGCATGGCCTTCGCTGCCTGGAGCGGGGTTGTTTAACAATATCAGTTCGGCACGGATCCCGATTCGCGTAAAGACTTGACTGCATGGCGGGACGATTTGGCAGTTCTGGCCGAACTGGCCGAACCGGCCGAGCTGCCCGAGCTTAATTCGTACCGCTTGCGTTCCGTGCGTTCGACTTGCACGATCTGCCCCTCGTGAACGACGATGTTCAGGGAGCCGAATTCCATTCCGCCCAACAGTCCGGCAATTCGTTCCAACCAGACATCATCTACCTTTAGTGGTCTTGCCATTTTTATCGCCCTCCCGTTCTTTAGCGAATCTTAGGACTTGCGCCTTGTTTTAATGGCTGCTTTTGCGGGTAAACCAGCTTTTGAGCAGCAGCGTGACGAGCGCCAGCATCAGCAGCAGGGACGCCACCGCAAACGAAGCGGAAAACTGGTATTCGTTATACAAAATTTCCACGTGCAGCGGCAGCGTGTTGGTTTCCCCACGGATATGGCCGGATACGACGGACACGGCGCCAAATTCCCCCATCGCTCTCGCATTGCACAAAATAATGCCGTACAGCAGTCCCCACTTAATGTTCGGGAGCGTCACTTTCCAGAAGATCCGGAAGCCTCGCGCGCCCAGCGTTACCGCTGCTTCTTCCTCCTGCTGTCCCTGATCCTCCATAAGCGGAATCAGTTCCCTGGCGACGAAGGGGAAGGTGACGAATAAGGTCGCCAAAATGATGCCCGGCAGCGCAAAAATAATCTTTATGTCATGCTCCTGCAGCCATGGCCCAAACCAGCCGTGAACCCCGTAGACGAGCACGTAAATGAGGCCGCCGATGACGGGCGAAACGGCAAAGGGCAGATCGATCAGCGTCACGAGCAACTGCTTGCCGCGAAATTTGAATTTAGTGATCGCCCAGGCGGCCGCCACGCCGAAAACCGTGTTCAGCGGAACGGTGATGACGGCGACGAGCAGCGTCAGCCGCAGCGCCGACAAGGCGTCGGGATCGCGGATGGCTTCCACGTAAACCCCCCAGCCTTTTTTCAGAGCTTCCGTGATTACGACGGCCAGCGGCAATACGATCAGCCAGATCAGCACCAGCGCCGCAAGGGTGACGAGCACCCATTTCACGGCGCCCGACCCTTTTCGGGTCTGGCGATCGGGCGCAGTAGGCTTATGGGCAGCTAACGGTACAGAACCCGCCATATGATTTCCTCCTCCATGACTGAAATCTCCTGTTTGACCCGTTATCTCGCGGTTTTGCGCACCCGGCGCTGCAGCGAGTTAATCAGCAGCAGCAGCACGAACGAGATGAGCAGCAGGATCAGCGCCACCGCCGTCGCACCGGCGTAGTCAAACTGTTCCAGCTTCGACATGATCAGCAGCGGGGCGATTTCCGTCTTCATCGGCATGTTGCCGGAAATGAACACGACGGAGCCGTACTCCCCGATGCCGCGGGAAAATGCCAGCGCAAACCCGGTGAGCAGCGGCGGCAGCAGCTCGGGCAGCACGACCTTGCGGAACGTGCGGAACCGGCTGGCGCCCAGCGTGGCCGCGGCCTCCTCCACTTCCGCGTCGAGGTCCTGAAGCACCGGCTGCACCGTCCGGACGACGAAAGGGATGCCGATAAACATCAGCGCCAGCGTTATCCCTATCGGCGTGAACGCGATGCGGATGCCGAGCGGCTCAAGCAAGGAGCCGATCCAGCCGTTCGACGAGTAAATCGCCGTCAGCGATACTCCGGCCACCGCGGTGGGCAGCGCAAAGGGAAGATCGATCATGGAGTCGAACAATCTTTTTCCGGGGAAATCGTATCTGACCAGCACCCAAGCCAGCAGCAGCCCCAGCACGGCATCGATCAGGCCGGCGGCCGCCGCGGTCAGGAAGCTGACCCGATAAGAGGCCAAGACCCGCGGATCCGTGGCGACATCCCAAAACTTTTCCCAGGTAAGTCCCGTAGAATTCAGCAGCAAGGCGGAGAGCGGGATCAGCACGATCAAGCTCAGATAAAGCACGCTGTATCCCATGGTCAGCCCGAATCCGGGCAGTACTCCGCGCTTTGTGGCGCTACTGTGCATGTTTACTTCATCCTTTCTCCTGTTTCAGGCCCGGGGAGCGGCTCGGCGGTTTGTTCGGCCCGCCTCTCCCGGGACCTATCCTCCGCTTTGTACGGTTGGTTACTTAGGAACGTAAATCTGGCTGAAAATGCCTCCATCGTTAAAATGCTTCTGCTGCGCCTGCGCCCATCCGCCAAACTCTTCGTCAATCGTAAACAGCTTGATGTCGGGGAACTGGTCGGCAAATTTGGCTTTCACGCTATCCAGCGTCGGCCGGTAATAATTTTCCGCCGCGATCGTCTGTCCCTCCTCCGAGTACAAGTATTTCAGGTAAGCTTCGGCGACTTCCCGGGTTCCGTTCTTGTCGGCGTTTTTGTCCACGACCGCCACGGGAGGTTCGGCCAGGATGCTTTCCGACGGGTAAACGATATCGAATTTGTCCGGGCCGAGCTCTTTTACGGAGAGCCAGGCTTCGTTTTCCCAAGCGAGCAGCACATCGCCGAGTCCGCGTTCGACGAAGGTCGTCGTCGCCCCGCGGGCGCCGCTGTCCAGAACGGGAACGTGCTGGTACAGCTCCTTGACGAATTCCTGCGCTTTGGCCTCATCGTTATTATTATGGTGCAGGGCGTATCCCCATGCCGCCAGGTAGTTCCAACGGGCGCCGCCCGAGGTTTGCGGGTTCGGCGTAATAACCTCCACCCCGTCTTTGATCAGATCGTCCCAGTCCTTGATCCCTTTCGGATTGCCCTTGCGCACCAAAAACACAATCGTCGAGGTATAAGGGGAACTGTTATGCTCAAATTTCTGCTGCCAGCCCTCGTTGATCAGGCCGCTTTGCTGAATGGCGTCGATATCGTAACCCAACGCCAGCGTAACCACATCCGCCCCCAGGCCGTCGATCACTGCCCGGCTCTGTTTGCCCGAGCCGCCGTGCGACTGCTTGATCGTAACTTTTTGACCCTTCTCTTTCTCCCAATAAGCGGCAAACGCTGCGTTGTATTTTTCGTAAAGCTCCCGGGTCGGGTCATAGGATACGTTCAGCAGTTCCACTTCCTTAAGCTTCTCCCCGCCGCCTGCAGAACCGGCTTGCGCACTGGCCTCCTCGCCCCGCTTATTATCCGCCGAGCAGGCCGTCATCACCGTCAGCATCGCCAGCACCAAACCCATTAGAACCCCTTGTTTCCACAGTTTGATCATCGTATCACTCCCCTTGCTCTCCTGATAATTTCTTGAAACGCCGGCAAGCTTTATGCCTCCGGCACAGCCCTAAAAGGAGGACGGAGAAACGCCCCAATCCCTACGGTCAAACCGAGCCGCTACCCGTGTCTGCCAAGGCAAGTAGAGCGTTCCTCCGTCCGTACGGTTAGAACATTTTAAATTATTCCTACCTGTTTAGTATGCTATGGTGTTATTTTATTATCGGGAGCCTAAAATTGTCAAACATTTTATTCAAAAAAACCAAATTATTTATAAGCTCCCCTTATATTGCGAAAAGCGAATGTACGAGCCGCAAAATAGGGGCTGGATATTCGGTGAAATGTGGAGTTTGGTGTGGGAGGATCTTCAGAGTTGCGCATGTATGCGTACCGGGGAAAAGCGTGGCTAGATATGGTATTTGTGGTTAGCAGGTGTGGTCGGATTTGGTCAGGTTCGCTTAGGAGGGACAGCCGGGTTGGAGTGAGCGGCCGGAGCAAACATAGTTACAACCACAATAGCGGTAAAAAATGTCGCTATATCTTGCTTTTCACGTTCAGCGGGAAAATAGAGGAATTTTTTACCGCTATTCTTCGTCCTACACGTACATTTGCTTGATTTCAGCCCGTTTCCGAGCACATAGCGACATTTTTTTCCTCTATTTCAACAATACAGCTCATATCGAGGAAAATAACGCCATAAATTACCGCTATTCTCAAACGGGGGGCCCTGCTTCTACAACGCTCCCGGGTTCAGCGGCTCGATGCAAGCGACCTTGGCGATGGCCAGTTCCCGGCCCGCGGGCAACAGCTGGCCCGTTTCCGCATCCCGCCGGAATGCCGCGATATTGCCGCTGTATTGGTTCGCTACCAGTACGTAGCCGTCCAGCGCGGCGAAGTTCCGCGGCCAGTTCCCGCCGGTGCCGGTCCATTCCGGGTCGTTAAGCTTGCCGCTGCCCGGATCGATGCGGAAGCGGACGAGACTGTTGTGCCCCCGGTTGGAGCCGTACAGGAAACGGCCGTCCGGAGACAGGTGAACGTCGGCCGGATAGTTTTCGCCCCGGAAATCCCCGGGCAAAGTGCCGACATGCTCCAAGGGCTCCAGGTGCCCTTGATCCGGATCGTAAGCGTATACGGTCAGCGTGTTGTTTAATTCGTTTATCCCGTAGGCGTACCGCTCGGAAGGATGAATGGCAAAATGGCGCGGTCCGGAGCCGTCCGGAAGCCGCACCTCCCCGTGCTTAGCAAGCTTTCCGTCCTCCAGCCGGTATATAACGATCCGGTCGATTCCCAAATCGGAGACGTAAACATACTTCCCGTCCCGGCTGGGAACGGCGCTGTGGGCATGTGGCCCCTCCTGCCGTTCCGAATGAACGCCGCCGCCTTCGTGCTGAACGTTCGATCGTATCCCCGCCAGCGCTCCGTCCTCGCCCAGCGCAAAGCTGTTCACATTGCCGCTGGAATAATTGGAGGCGAGCAGGCAGGCCCCGCCGGCCTTCGCCAATGCGAGATGGCAGGGATCCGCCCCGAGCGTCGGAAGCTCGTTCAGCTTGGTCAAGCCGCCGTCCGCCGGGTCGATCGCAAAACTGACCGCTTTCCCTTCACCCTGTTCGCTGACCGCATAAAGCCGCCATGCCTCCATATCCGCGACCAAGAAAGAAGGGTTCGCAATCCCGTCCGTTTGCCCGAGAATACGCATTGCGCCGCTGCGCAAGTCCAGCTCGCATAAATGAATCCCCGGGTCGCCCATCTCCGCGTAAGCGCCTGCAAAAAACAACCTGAAATCCGTTCGCTTATAAATACTCACCCCATCATTCCTCCTTTGGCTTCCCGCGCTTCCAACTGACCCTCCAGACCCTTCGTATCCTTCAGCCCCTGCATATCCTGCATATCCTGCATATCCTGCATATCCTGCATATCCTGCATATCCTGCATATTCTGCATATTCTGCATATTCTGCATATCCTTCATATTCTCATATTTACCCGTTTCTCATATTTCCCCGTGCAGCGCCCTCTTCCGGCCTGGCTGCCGGTTTCGTCCACCATCCGTTTGACCTCCGACAAGGAAAGCTCATCGAAATACGACTCCAGTCGCTGCTCTCCGCCGCTGAAAATCCGGTCCATGACCGTGTGCATGTTGGACGAAATTTGGCAGGAGGACTTGTCACTGCCGGAGCACCAGCCCGGGTGCAGCGAACCGCGGGCAAACAGGCGGTACAAGTCGCCCAAGGTGACCCGTGCAAGTTCCGTGTTGAGCTGGTATCCCCCGCCGGCCCCCTCCTTCGTGGTCACCAATCCGTGCTTTCGCAGCGAACTAAGCACTTTGCGCACGCGGGCCGGATGAGTCGCAACGCTGCAGGCGATTTGCTCGCTGTTGGCCATTTGCTCTCCTTGATTGTCCAGAAACAACAGACAATGGACCGCAACCGTAAATTCGCTATTCATTTTCCTTCCCCCTTACCTTGCAGGTTTGAAACATGAGCGGCCGATTATGTTATAATGTTCTCGCGAAATACTATTAGAGGTTGTTCAAAAAGTCGTCTTTTGATCACGAAGCAGGTCAGGAAGTGGTCTCGACATCGAATCTTGGATTCAGCCGGGCCTTCCGTTGCTCACGTACCCAAAACGTACGCTCCGCTACTCAGTCCCTAGCTTCATCCAACCTTCTCGGTGCTGAAAACCCGACTTTTTGAACACGCACTATTAACAAGTATTTAGTTTTGTCAAACAATAACTTCCTTATATAGAAAGGGATCGATCTCCCATGCATGCGATTAATCCGTCTTACATGCAAATCGCCTTTACCTTCGGCGCCATGGCCATGGCGATTGCCGTGCTGTTTATCCGCCTTAAGGCAAGCCGCAGGCCCGTGACGATCAAGAAAATCATCATCCCCCCGCTCGGCATGACGACCGGGTTCATGATGTTCATCGTGCCCGAGACGCATATTCCCGTCACTTGGGGAATCATCGCCTTTGCTCTCGGCTGGCTGCTGTTCTCCTATCCGCTCATTCGGACCACAAAATTCGAGAAGGTGAACGGGCAGGTTTATGCCCAGCGCTCGCGCAGCTTTATTTTTATTCTGATCGGCCTGCTCGCTGTCCGCATGCTGCTGCACGAAGCGGTGGAGCAATATATCTCCGTGATTCAGACCGGCGCCGTTTTCTTTCTCCTGGCCTACGGAATGATTGTCCGCTGGCGGCTGTTTATGCTGAAGCAATACCGCGCCATGACGGCAAGCCCCGACAACCCTTCCGATTCCGCTTAAAGCTCCGCGGGCTGCGAGTCCGTCCAGCCTTCGACCACAGACCGGTTGCGGCCGGCCTCCTTTGCCTTGTACAAGGAGCGGTCGGCGCTGCCGATCAATTCCTGCCCGCCGACCGGATCAAACGGCTGAATGCAGCAGCCCCCGATACTGATCGTGACTGAGCCGGAAACCGCGGAAACTTCGTGGGGGATGGCCAACCCGGACACCGCCCTGCGAAGCCTCTCCGCTATACTCCGGGCTTCCCCGGCGCCGCAATCCGGCAAGATCACGACAAATTCCTCCCCGCCGTAACGCGCCGCAAATCCGCCTATCGCTTGCACCCTCTTGTGGATGGCTTGGGCGATGGAACGCAGCACCTCGTCTCCGCCCTGATGTCCATAGTGGTCATTGTAGGCTTTAAAACAGTCCACATCAATAATCAGCAGCGACAAGGGCGTCGATCTATCCCCCGGCGATACCATTTCCCGCGACAAAATCTCATCAAAACGGCGGCGGTTCGGAATTCCGGTCAACCCGTCCAATTGGGTCAGCCGGGTTAATTTCTCGTTGGCCTTCTCCAGTTCGATGCCGGACGCAACCAATTGCCGATGCTGTTCCGAAAGCCGGATAAAAAGCCGGTTTACTTCGTTAACCACCGAGCAGATTACGACCGTTGCCGCTACGACCGAGTTGATTTTGGCCATGTACCAGCCGAGCGAAAACCGGGTGCCGGCCAGCAAGGTCAGCGTAACGTCCATCAGAAGCCCAATGATCGCCACCGTCAGCCATAAGTGCAGGACCGTGTGGCCTTTGTTTCGCAAGGCCATCACGAGCAGTGCCGCCAAGTTCAGCAGCCATACGGCAGGGCCGAGTCCGGTCGAATTTAACTGCCGGTAATCGCTGTATCGAATAATTTCGGGCAAGGCCCGCTCCCCAAGGATCGACAAATCAATGAACCCAAGCGCAAGCAGCAGAGTAAACGAAATCCCCGCCACGCCCCAATTGAAAATATGCTCTTTTTTCCCGATCGGCTTCGGCCATATCGATTGCGCGAGCACGTACAATAATATACCCAAAGAAAACCCGCTATGCCAAAACACCCACAACCATCCCGCGGCCTGGCTGCGCTCGCCAAAATACCAGGCATCGGAAAACAGGCCCGGAAACGTAATGATATGTGCGGCGGTAATGATTCCGGTAAACAGATAGGTGCAGGACAAGACCAGCAGCGACGGAATCCCGGACGCCCGGTATTGGCTGTAGGCGATAAAGGCGGTAAGCAGATCCCCAAAGATCAGCCAAGCGATGGCGGCGGCAAAAAAAAGCTCCAGCCCGGGCGAATTTCTCAAACCAAGCGGAATCGCCGCCATCGACACGGCCACGATCAAAATGGCCAGAAAAACCGCGAATTTTCTTTGCTTGCTTCCGGAGGGAATGTCGAAAACCTGCGATGCCACCTTGTAATTTCCATGCATAGGCGGGCCAATTCCCCCCTTCTGGTTGTTTTTCGTGTAGTACCTCCAACATAGTGGATTTTAAATGGAGATGCAATCTTTTTCTCCCGGCTGCCGCAAAACGGCAAACAGCCGCATTCGCTTTGGGCGAACGCGGCTGTTTGGGGGCAAGCAACGGCATTTATGCAAAAATCGGATTAGCCTAGGAAGACGTTCTCGGATCGAAGGTGGGATTTTTCAGTTGAGGCAGCATTCTCATCCCCTTCTCCATTTCCGAAGAGCATAAAGGACATACCGGCGTGTAGTCGAACGTAAAATTGTCCCGCATCCAGCCGTTGCAATCCTCGCTGGTGCATGACCAGACCGGCGTGTTCTCCTCGGGAATTTCCTCCAACGGTTTTTTACGGTAGCTCATCATTTTCCTCCTCAAAATGGATGTTGGTCAACCAATTCGGCAAGCAGCCAAACGCCGCTTGTATGAGCTGAATAAAAACGGCTCCTGGCGCTATTTGGGCGCACCAAGAGCGTTGAGCCTATCAAAAAAATCACACATTGAAAAAAGTTCCATCCGCAAAAGCGGCACCCTTTCAATACGTGAAATATCACGTTTTCAAACCATCTATTGGTTCAATTATAACGGTTTTCCAAATAGAAAGCAAATCTCCTGATATTTCAAACCTCCACCCTTTGCCGGGCTGGACAGACGCGCCGGAGAAAATTATAATGACTATTGAATCTGCAGTTGAATCGTTCAGGGGTGCTGGAATCGGCCGGCTGAGATTGTATCCCTCCAAGATACTGACCCTTAAACCTGATCTGGATAATGCCAGCGTAGGGAGCCGTTATGGATGGAATGATTTTGTATGTTTTAAATTCCGCCCGCCGATCAGCGTCCCGAATCCGGGACGTTTTTTTGTTGTCCGGACCTTATGGCCATAAAGCTTTCGGGCGCCTTCAGGTTATAGATGAACACAACTAGCGGAAATTTAACGAGATGAAGGAGAGAATGGCTGTGAAAAGAAACAAACGGACTTCCCTGGCGGCGGTCCTATCCTGCCTCCTGCTGGTCCTGGGCGGCTGTGGCGGCCAAGCCGCCGGCGGCAGCGAAGGCAATCCGGCCGCGGGTGCCGCCGCAGGCAATGGAGGGGCCAAGGGGCCGCGCGACGTTAAGCTCGTGCTCGACTGGAGCCCCAACACGAACCATACCGGCTTATACGTCGCCAAAGAGCTGGGATATTTTAAGGAGGAAGGCCTGAACGTGGATATCGTGCTCCCGGGCTCCGGCGGCGCGGAAGCGATGGTCGCTTCCGGCGAGGCGCCGTTTGGCGTCAGCGTGCAGGAGAACGTTACGCAGAGCCGGACGCAAGGCGTTCCCCTCGTATCGATCGCGGCCGTCATTCAGCACAACACCTCCGGCTTCGCCGCTCCGGCCGGCAAAAACATCAAATCGCCGAAGGATTTTGAAGGCAAAACGTACGGCGGTTGGGGATCTCCGGTAGAAGAGGCCGTTATGAAGTCGATCATGGACCTGGAAGGCGCCGACGTCGGCAAAGTCAAATTCCTCAACATCGGGGATGCCGACTACTTCACCGCCGTGAAGCGCGACATCGACTTCGCCTGGATCTTCTACGCCTGGACCGGCATTGAAGCGGAGCTCCGGGGCGAGCCGCTCGATATGCTGTACGTCAAGGACTACTCCGATAAGCTCGACTATTACACGCCGGTTATCGTGACGAACGAGAAGACGATCGCAAACGATCCGGAGCTGGTCAAATCGTTTATGCGCGCCGTGTCCAAAGGATACAATTACGCCGCCGATCATCCGGACGAAGCCGCGCAAATTCTGCTGAAGGCGGTGCCTGAACTGGACCATGACCTGGTCGTCGCCAGCCAGAAGTGGCTTAGCCCGAAATACCGCGATGACGCGGCCCGCTGGGGCGAGCAGAAAAAGGAAGTGTGGCAGAACTACTCCGACTGGATGCACGAGCGCGGGCTGCTGGAGAAGCCGCTTGATGTCGACGCCGCGTTTACAAACGATTTTTTGCCTGCCGAGTAAAAAGAAAAATAAACCCAAGAAAGGATGTTGAATTTTATGCCAAATGCACTGCTTAGCATTCAGATCATTCCGAAAACGCCGAACGGCGAAGACGTCATTCCGTATGTCGACCGCGCGATCGAGGTCATTCAGGCCTCCGGGGTCAAATATCAGGTGAATCCGCTGGAGACCACGATGGAGGGCGATTTGGACGAGCTGCTGGCCATCGTCAAAAAGATGAACGAAGCCGTTATAGAGTTTGGCAGCACCGGAATCATTTCGCAGATTAAAATCTCCTACAACCCGCAGGGCGTCAGCATGGATAAGCTGACCGAGAAATACCGCCCATGAATTTCCGCGGCCTGTGGAACAGCGTATGGCCGCCGCTTGCGGCGGTCATTCTGTTTTTGCTCGTTTGGCAAGGGGCTACGATCTTGTTCAATATTGATAAATGGGTTTTGCCCAGCCCGCTCGACATCGGCCGCGAAGCGGCTGCCGAGGCGGCCGGTTTAAGGGAGCATACCTTCGCTACGCTGCGCCTGATGCTGGCCGGATTCGCCATCGGCACGCTGGTCGGCCTGCTGGTCGCTTTTACGCTGCATTATGTGCCGTTTCTGAAAGCATCGCTTTACCCGCTGATCATCTTGAGCCAAAACGTGCCCAGCATCGCGCTGGCTCCGCTGCTTATGATCTGGTTCGGCTTTGGCATGCTGCCCAAAATCATCGTCATTACGCTCGTCTGCTTTTTCCCCGTGGCCGTTGCCGCCATGGACGGGCTGAACCGCACGGACCGGGTGATGCTGAACTATATGCGGATGATCGGGGCGTCAAAAGGCCAGATTTTTCGCAAACTGGAAGTCCCCCATGCCCTTCCCGCCATCCTCTCCGGCGTAAAAATCGCCGCGACCTATAGTGTGATGGGGGCCGTTATCGCCGAATGGATCGGCGCGGACAAAGGGATCGGCTACTATATGCTGCTGCAAAAATCGTCGTTTCGCACGGATAAAATTTTCGTTGCCATCGCCATCATCGTCGCCATCAGCCTGGCCATGTTCGTCTGCATCGCCCTGCTGGAAAAATGGCTGGTCCGTTACAAGCCGGCGAACGGGAAAGATCGTTAAAGCATGCGCCGTAAAAAACAACCATCGTCCGTGCGGCGGAAGAAAGGGGAGTTGCCCGCATGAATGCTCATATCGGAGAACAAACGGCTGCCCCGTTAGCGCTTGAGGTGCGCCATATCCACAAAACGTTTCGTGAACGGCGCAAGGAAGTTCCCGTCCTGCGGGATATTTCGCTGGAGGTGCGCGCCGGCGAATTCGTCTCTATCATCGGCCCGTCCGGCTGCGGCAAAAGCACCTTGTTCCACATTGTCGGCGGTTTGACCGCCCCCGATCAAGGAGAGGTCTATTTACAGGGCGCCAAGGTGACCGGACAGCGCGGCCACATCAGCTATGTGCCGCAGCAGCCGGCGCTGTTCCCGTGGCGCAGCATCGAGGACAACGTCGTGCTGGCGCGGGAGATCGCCGGAATGAAGCGCGCGGGCTCGCGGAGCGAAGTGCGGGAATGGCTGGGGAAAGCGGGGCTGGGCGGCTTTGAAAAAGCGTATCCCCATACGCTGTCCGGAGGCATGCAGCAGCGTGCTTCCTTCCTGCGGGGCTTGCTCGCTCCCCAGGAGGTGATGTGCCTGGACGAGCCGTTCAGCGCGCTGGACGCCTTGACGCGCAGCGACATGCAGCGCTGGCTGCTGGAAATGTGGGAGGAAAACAAACGCTCCGTCCTGCTGATCACACACAGCATAGACGAAGCGCTGATGTTGTCGGATACGATTTATCTGTTTTCGGGCCGTCCGGCCGGGGTGCTGCATACCGTCAAAGTCCCCTTTCCGCGCCCGCGCCGCGAGGATGTGGCCGAAGACCCGCTATTCCTCGAACTGAAGCGCGATATCGCCCGGCGCATGGCCGCGGAACAGCAGCGCCAAAATTAAAGCATCGAATAAATGTTCAGCATGTCGTCGGACAGCTTCATCAATGCGTGAACGATGTCGGGGTCGAATTGCGTCCCGCTGTGCCGCAGCAGCTCCAGCTTGGCCTCGCTCATCGTCAGCCTTTTCAGGCGGTAATGCCTGTCCGATGTCATGGAATCGAACGCGTCGACCACGGAACAGACCCGCGCGTTAAAAGGAATCTCCTCTTCTTTTAAACCGTCGGGATACCCGCCTCCGTCCCAACGCTCATGATGCCATCGAACAACTGCGACAATATCCGGCCCAAAGGCCGGATTCACCTCCACCAACTCGGCGCCAACCACCGGATGAAGCTTGATGATATTCCACTGCCGCTGCGTCAACGGCCCGCAATGCTCGATAATGTCGCGCGGTATCATCGTTTTTCCGATGTCGTGCATGAAGCAGCCCCGTATTAAACTGTCCTTCTCCGCCCCGCCGATGCCCAGCGGCTCCGCAATCTTCTCCGCAAGCATGGCTACCCGTACGCAATGATGATAGGTTTCTGGATGTTTTCGCATGAGCATGTCAAACCACTTCACCGTATCGGGGTTATTATCCATATACAAGTCATCCACGAATTCATTCGGACCAATCAACAAGTTTTGCCCCCTAAACCCTGTGTCGTCACTTGCCCGTCATATTCCTAGGTGGTTTTTCTAACATCAACGCTACAGGTCAATAAGAAAAAATCACGATTTTCCGTCAACTTTCACCGCGCATCACCCCTTAATTTCAGAGCCAACGGTCAAAAAACGGTAAATGTCGTACAATAACAATTATGCGACACTATACATCGCCAACAGGAGGTACACAAGATAATGCAACAGAATTTTTTGACGGCAGTTACTGAACAATATCCGTTCCACTTTTCAAATCAAGACTATCACGACGAGCAGATCATCCAAATG
>SNQW01000266.1_pt1 | contig 21131 bp, 21 predicted proteins | sample 2580511 | NCBI WGS metagenome assembly SNQW01 (sample SAMN10953775, study PRJNA522744) | food fermentation metagenome | isolation source: 8-hour incubation of native-enriched microbial consortia from nixtamalized... | place: Mexico | collected 2017-09-24 | reverse complement strand
GTGCCAAGATTTTAAGATTTCCTTCCTTCAACTTTTAAAAGTATATTCTTTCTCGGCTATTCGTTTGTCAAGGGAAAGAGCGCCCTTGACAAACACAGCGCGAAAGAATGACGGGTCTGTAAGTTGAGCAACGGATAACTATGTCCATAGATGAAGCAAAAACCTAATTAAAAACCCTTTAGTTGTGGTAGTGTGCACCCCTTAGAATTCATCGGTTAAACCAAGGAGTTTTTCCAATGTCTATTCTAAGGGGTGCACACTACTTTAAAATAATGGAAGGATAGTGTTTTTTAAGCTGTAAATATGTAAGTTTCAATAGAGAATCTTTATATTTTCAAAAGAGGAAAAAATTAAAAAGCACCCTGTATATATAAGGTGCTTGCAATTTTTTGCACTCCTCTGTTCGTTTTTTGTCCTACTTTCTGTAAATCGTATCATTGATACTTTTCGCTAATGTTCGTAATTCTCCAGCCAGAGGTTGTTTTAGATAGTGTAATTGTTTGTGAATGATTCCCTTTTAACTCATCATAAATGTACTCAGAAAGGTACATTGTGTTTTTATTACTAGAATATGTGACTTTTGTATTTGCATCTAAACTTAATTGAATGAATAACACAGCATCACATGCACAAAGTGTCCATCCTTCAGGCTGTTTATCAAAACTAGCATTCAGAAACTTAGTTAAGTACGAGGTAGCAACATAAGGAAACAGCTTTTGTGCCTCAGAATACGTCACTATTTTACCAAATGGAATTTTATTAATTGCATCATCTGTTTGCCTTACCATATCAAATGCTTGTTGCGGAGATAAAACATCTATTTTTGCTATATAAGAGCTCATAACATATCCAGTTATGTTGCCATAACGAATTTTATACCATCCTTTTTGAAAACCAATTATATCTACTATCGCCCCTTTAGAAACCTTCCCGATAACCTTATACTGATTACCTGCACCCGCCCTGACATTTAATGTGGTATTCTTTGTGTTAACATACCCCTGCTGAACATGGGCCGCAGAAATATTGTCGGGGGCACCACTGAAAAGCAAACTTGTAATAATAAAAATAGAAGACAATACTCTAATGAACGCTCTCACTTAAAAACCTCCTTATATACACGTAAAAAGTTGTTATCTAAATATGCCTTCAATTTCTTCATCCTTGTATCCGCGTTTAATTAACTCTTTTGATGACCTTTGACAACATCAAATGAGTTTCGTTCAAATTTTCCGAAATCACCAGATGGAATGTATTTCAGGAGCATATCACATAAATCTAAACCGATTCCAACGTGATTAACCCCAACTACTTTAACCATATGATCCAGATGATTGATTAAATGCTCTAAGTTAGGTTTTTCATCACTTTCGGTGACAAGAATTTTTCCTAGTCGAATCTTCTGTCTATTATACATGAGGATTTTGGTAAAAATACCCACCTTTAAGACATATATTTTCACGCTTGTTAATTATCCATTTTTATGAATTATCCTCCTGTATAAATCCTGATAATGTTTCATGAATGTCTGGATAACAAATTCCCATTCTACAGAAAGCTGTGCCTCAATGAACTGATGGGTAAAGCTGATAAAACTTACGTTTTTAATGAAGTGATGTTGGCTACCTTCTTCATAGAGTGTTTTCAATAATATATAGGCAAGAAGCGCAGCATACAGCTGATTAAATACCACATTTTCTGTTGTACCGAACAATGTGGGGACATTGAGGTGTTGTTTTATCCAGTGGAAAAAGACTTGTCGGGTAAAGGACTGGCGCGGTATTACTTTTCGTCCGTTTCCAGCCCCTCCCCATAAGAACTGCTCGTGAGGTTTTCCCTCAAGCAGCTCACCCCGTAAACTTCATCAAAAGGGTTATGAGACCTATCAAATAGCGGATACTTTCATCGGTATCTCTCTACACTTTTGAGGGGATAGACTTTCCAATCCCAGTAGAGCCCCAACACGTTATAGAGGTACTTATTACTCCATCTCCGCCATCCGATGCTACGCTTTCGTATCCGTTTCCTTCTCGTTAGTAACGTGCGGATTTTCATCTCCGTATAGTCACGTACTTCACTAAATGCTCGGCTAGCGTTTCCAACCCGGAAGTAGTTCACCCACCCAGCCAATACGGCATTGATTTGTTTCACCAAATCTTTTGCCGGTTTTGCTCCTCCGTTTTGAATCAATTCGCGGATTCGCGCTTTGACCGCTATGCGGGCTTTTTTCTTGGGCGTCATAAGAATAAAGGTTCCCGTTCTACTTCGGTTCGGTACTCGCCTCAAATCAAACCCCAGAAAGGAGAAAGATTCACCTTTTAAGACATTGACCATCCGGGTTTTCTCCAGATTGAGTTCAACCCCCAAGGGCTCCAGCTGTTCCCGCAGCCGTTGTAGTGCCAATTCAGCCCATCCGCGTTTGCTGGAGTGCCCGCTCACAGTGATTACCATATCGTCGGCAAACCGATGATAATTTACCGCCTCATAGTTGCCTTCCGCCGTTTTGCGTCGAATGGCATCGAATGTCCAATCCACTTCATTCAGGTAGATATTTGCGGCTAGTGGGGAAAACGGTCCCCCTTGTGGAACACCGATTTTTCCTGTTGCCTTGATTATCTGTTTTACAAGATGCATGACCTGTGGGTCTTGGACACGTTTTGCGATTTTCTCCAGTAGTATGCTGTGCCGTATCATATCAAAGTAGCGTGACAAATCAACATCAATTACCGTGGTCATACGTCGCAGTACACTGCGCCGTACTTCTGCCAGTGCCTGATGAGGGGAGCGTTTTGGTCGAATCCATACGAATTGGGACAGAAGTCGGCCTCAAAGATTGCTTCTAAAATGAGTTTCAGCGCTCCTTGTACAACGCGATCTCGAATGCTCGGTATTTGTAATGTTCGCATTTTACCGTTCGCCTTCGGGATATTTACTTTGCGATTGGCTTGCGGTTGGTATGTCCCGGCTTGCAGTTCTGCTTGAATGTTTTCCAGAAACGGGATGACTCCCTCTCGTTCCACATCAGCGAAGCTTTGTCCGTCGATACCCGGGGCACCACCGTTTTTCTTCGCATGTTGGTAGGCTTCGTGAAGGGTTGTCATCTTTGTGATGTGGGTGAATAATCCCCAAAAACGATGTGTAGGTTCAGACTTCGTCCTTTGGTAGATTCGCCGCCTTAGTTCCTGCAAATGGATGGGTGTTTTTGTCATCGCACCCTTGCCTCCTTTGGTCGTACGAAATGTTTACAGGTTCGGACCCTTCCCTCCCCGCGCGTTTTGCTGCACGCGGCTCCCCAGTACTACGATCCGTTCCGCCACCCTGACACCTGCTTATCCCACTTCCCGATCACGGTTATAGGGACGGCCTCCTCGATGAGATTTCTTCATCGGGTGTCGAGGGCTTCTCCAGTTTCCACAACATCTTTCGCTCCATGTCGCCGCTGATACCCCGCCGGTGAGAACTGCCGTATCAGACTCATTTCAGTCAGTTCTTGTTGCTTTCGCACGTTATCGACCGTCTCAGCCACCGGGCTTGCGTGTAACGAGGCTACATCTGCGTTCACTGTACGTTACAACCTGGAGTTTTGCCCACGCTCCTTACGAACGTGATGTCAGAGGGCTCCACCGTCTCGCTTTTCGCTCCACGATGCCTCTCAGGCTACGGGAGTGGAGTCTTTTCTCCCGGTCGGACTTTCACCGACTAGATGTTGTGTCCTTAGCTGGACATGCCAATAGCCCAGCGGGCCTGATACATGGAAGCTATCTTTTCAGCATCTATGTCATAAATATTTGTAACGACACGCATCATTTTCCCTTCGATGTCAGTGAATTCTACGACGCGTTAACGGGATTCAGAACGCGCTTGCGGCGTACCAAGTTGACAAGTAAAATCTCCTGTAATATTGGAGTCTGCCGAACTCCATCGCCGTAATGACTTTTTTCTATATAGTGCTACATTCGTCTTCAGCCGGATGACAAAGGGCTGTTTCGTTTCTGCTTTTACAAAAGTATCAATGCGCTTGATTTGAAAATAAGCACGGTCAGCCACCAGAATAAATCCCGAGTCAAGAAATTCTTTCATCGATGGGACTATCATGGTGTAATCCCGTCGTTTCTCTCACTTTACATGGCATCTTCGATGCTTCTAAAAGGGCAACATGAAGTTTAATACCGGACCGTTTTCCATGATAAAGAGCCCGAGGAAGCCGAGATTCTCCCACCGTAATGGTAGTAGAATCGGTGAGTAATAACTCTTTGATAAGGAAACGCAGCAATAGAGAAACAGAAAGCTTGCGAGCGGTATCTTTGTAACCTTGGGCTTGTAAAATCTCTTGGATGTCCTCTTCGGTAACGAGATGTTCCAACACATGAAGAAGTGTGATAAACTTTTTCATAGGGGGTCGTCTCTTTTCGTAGAGATTTGTATGTGGTGTACAAACTCTTTTCCCGAAAAAGGTGCCTCTTTTTCATTTTTTAGCTTACTTTTTTTGGTTAATCAACACTCGTGATCCAATTTATCAGTTTATGGTAAGTGGAGTTTAGTTGAAAATGTTGGACATAATATTCATTGCGAATCCCCAGAAACGGTGATTGAGGCTATAAAATCATTGATTTTTCAACATAAAAAACAATCCTACCTTGGGTTTTAGTAGGATCGGTAGGTCTACTCTTCAAATCGCATGTTGGATAGGGGGCAAAATGTCTTAATGAAAAAGAGAGGAAAAAATATTCTTCCTTCTCTTATTCATTGTATTTAATTTTGTATGTTCCGTTAGTCAGCATACTTACTATTACCGGTTTGAGCCCCCAGAGAAGTTGCTTCCACCCCAACTAGAACCTCCAGAAGAGAAAAGCTATTCTTTCTCTCATCATTGTAGCGAGAAGGAATAGTTAATCACTAATGAATATAAGTAGACATTTACAGAGAATTTACAACCTCTGAAATTCCTTTTTTTCCAATTTTCTTTAAAGGATTTATAACAGATACGACAGTTACAAACAGGGTGATTGTCAGGATCAGAAGGATTTGCACAAATGGAAATTTCCAAATTATATCATACGGTGAAAGCAAATAAGTAATCAATACTTTTTGCAGGGTAATACCGAGAATACAGCCTGTGAGACAACCTATCAGGGTGTAGGTTGCTGCTTCGGTCAACACCATTTTGTGGAGTTGAGCACTAGACATGCCGATTGCCCTCATTACCCCAAAGTATCTAGTTTTCGAAATAACACTTGTATTCATCGTATTGATGATATTCAATATACTGATTAAGGCAATAACCGCTACGAAACCGTATATAAAGACCGCCATCGTAAAAAAGGTTTGATCCATCTCCGCATTTTTTTGACGTGCATCCAGGAATGATATGGAGGAATTTAACATCCTTTTTATTTCATTTACAGTTTGTTCCTGGTTTTTGTCAGCAAGCTGGATGTCTATTATCTTAAATTTGGATTCACCAGTCCACTCGGTAAATAGTTTTTCTGTTGTGATAAATGTAGCTAAATTCAGCTTGGAGTCGCTAAAAGGAACCGAACGTAACAGACCTATTACCGTTAATTGTTTTGTTCCAACAGCGGTTTCAATGTAAATCTTGTCGCCTAATTGTAAATTTGTCGTTTTTGTTGATTGATGATTTCTTACATGATTCACAACAACGATAACTCCATTTTGTGCATTCATTTTATCTTCGGAAAGCTCTCCGGCGATCAAATCTTGTTTAGCCCAGTTGAATTGGTTTTTATCATAAGAGATGAGCCAAGAGCTTTCGAGTGGAACGAATAAACCATTGTCCTTCACTTTAATATGTTGCATACTTTCTTTATAGTTACTGATTAGTCTCGTTGCATCAAAGGTAGCATTCACATACCCAAACATTCGGCCATAAACTTTTTTAACGCCTTCAATGTTCGACAGTTTTGTATACAGATCGTCTTCCATACCTTGCTTGGATGTGAGGGAAATATCAGGTGTATATGGCTTGGTGGTTTTTAGGCCAGTGTGCATAAAATCAATAAAAACTTGAAAACCTAAAAACATGATGATGCTCATGGCAATTGAGGACGCCATCAAAATTAGAGTTTTCTTTTTGACAACAGCATTATTGATACCCATTGCAATCTCTGCACGGAATATTTTTGTTAATAAGCTACGCTTTTTATTTTTTGTATTTTTCATCTCATTATTACCCATCATTGCATTTACGGGAGAAATCTGCGCCGCTTTTTTTGCAGGTAATAAAGAAGCTATATAAACTGTTAAAAAACCGATGATAATGCCCGCCCCTATGCCTGTCATGCTGATCGAAAACAAGGGGATCTCCTTGAAAAGCTGATGGTTATAAAACTTCAATATACCAGAACAGATATAAGTAATAAGCATACCTGCAAGTACCCCAATGGGAATGGCTTTCAATGCTATTATAAGACCTTCACGCCTCACCAACTTTTTGGTCTGAGACTGTGATGCGCCAATACACCTTAAAAGCCCAAATTGCCGTACCCTGTCCATCACTGAAATATTGAACATATTATAGATCATAATCACGCCAGCCACGAGGACGATACAAAACAAGACGGCTCCTGTAGCATACAGCCCTATAATTGAGTTACTTGTGCCTTGTCCCATTACAGCCAATAAACGATTATTAAGTCCGATTCTCTCATCGGAAATATTTAAGGTGCTCTTTATATCTTTCTCTGCTTGAATAATGTTTACTTTCTCCTTGAACTCCACCAGAAAGAGGATGTCTAATGGTTTAGTCACCCTTGCGTTGGCTTCATCGATAGATAATAACACACCAGGTTTTCCTGATGCCTTTGTATTGCTTAGGTCATTATATATGCCGCTAACTACATATTCTCTTTCGATATTGTTCGGAAAAGAGAGCTTGACCGTATCATTTATCTTTACATCTAGGTAAGTATTTTCTGTTGCCCATCGCTCAATCATGATCTCATCCGGTTTTGTCGGAAATTTCCCTTCACTCACTTTTAGATTCATATTTGCGGCAAAGTCTTTATCAATGGCCCCAAACCAGCTCTTGATACCGTTTACCTTTCCATCTCCAACATCGATCCATCTTCCGGAATGCTTTACATCAATTCGACTGCTGATGGCTTTCCTTTCTTTATCAGAGGCATCTTTAAGAACAAGATGATAATTTCCAACATCATGGATCACCTGTATTTTTTCAAACTTCAAAAAAACATCAAGCATGGAAAAAATGCCGGTAATCAGAGCAACTGAGAGTGCAACGCTTGCAATGGTCAATCTTGTTTTCTTTTTATGTGCCGACAAATATTTAGAGACAAGGGAAAGATAGCTTTTCATTGTCTGGAACCTCCAAGCTCAGTCACAATGCCATCTTCCACATTCAACACTCTATCTGCAAAGGAAGCAAAACTGGGATTATGTGTAATCATAATCAGTGTCTGATTGTACCGTTCAACAGACATTTTCATCAAATTGATGACTTCTCGGCTATTTTTAGTATCGAGATTTCCTGTAGGCTCATCCGCTAAAATGATTGCAGGCTTGGTTACAAGGGATCGTCCAATGGCCACACGCTGTTGTTGACCTCCCGATAGTTGATTGGGGAGATGATGTTTTCTATCCGTCAACCCGAGTATATGAAGCAACTCATCGATATACAGCTTGTCCGGCTTTTTATAATCGAGCAGTAGCGGTAGCATCATATTTTCTTCCACATTCAATTCGGGAATCAAGTTGAATGCCTGAAAAACAAAACCGATGTTGCGTCTGCGGAATACAGACAGTTCCTTCTCTTGCATTGTATAGATATCCCTGCCATCTATATACACCTTGCCTGATGTAGGGGTATCCAGTGCTCCGAGTAGATTGAGAAGCGTACTTTTACCCGAACCTGACGGCCCAACGATAGCCACGAATTCACCTTTGGAAACAGAAAAGGATGCATTTTTTATGGCTTCCACCTTTGTTTCTTCTTTTCCGTATGTTTTCAAAAGTTCAACCGCTTTAAGTATTTCCATTTTTCTACCCCGCTTCTATTATTCTAAAGGTTTATTTAAGAACAAACCCAGAATAACATCCAGACCTTACTCTGCTATGAATTTTAGCTTACAGTTTTGTAAGCTTGGGAAGGTGAATGGTAAATCGTGTGCCTTTCCCGATTGCGCTCTCGACTGAAATAAAACCGCCATGCATTTCAATAATCGTTTTGGCTAAGGTTAGTCCTATGCCTGTACCTTGCTTATCTTGAGAAAATCGACTACGATAAAAAGGTTTGAAGACATGGTTTAGATCATCAGGGTGAATGCCTTCCCCGTCATCATAGACAGCTATTTTTACCATCAACGGAGTTTCCTCAAGATGAACCTCGATGCAATTTCTTGCTGTGGTATGCTCTACAGCATTTTTTATCAAATTACTCACAGCCTCAAGCAGCCATTCCTTGTCGCACCAATAGGATACTACTCCGTCAGTTCTCATTTCAAAGTTCTTTTGTTCATAAATCAATCTCGTTTCAAAGCTTGCAGTTGCCTGCTTTATCAGATCATTCAATACACACTCACTTTTGTGAAGCTCAATAATCCCAGCATCCAATTTTGCTAGCTTTAAGAGATTGGTTATTAAGGTTTGCATGCGCTCAAGCTCGCCTTCGCTTTTTTTCAAAAAACTTTCGATTACTTCATTATCTAAATGCTCCCCCCTCATAATCTCGTTGTAGATTGCCAGTGCTGATAAGGGCGTTTTCAACTGGTGAGACACATTTGTTAAAGTCTCCTTGAGAAATAACCGGTTGTGTTTTTCCTTTTCAATATGCGTATGTAAGGATGCTGTCACTGTATTAATAGATGCAGCTAGTTTGGACAAACTTCCTTCCTCGTTGTCATCAAGCCTTGTTGAAATAGATCCATTCATGATTTCATAGACTTCTTTCTGATATCGGTCTATTTTTTTGTAATGCTTTTTCAAAAACGTAAAGGCTACTATAAAAAGGAAAATGCTCATCCCGGTCGAGACGATAAAATTCATGATAACATTCGTTTGGTATACCGAATTCACAACAGGGATGAATCGCATTTGCAGACTATCTTTATATCCAGATGTTTCAAGTAAGGCTTTACCTGCTTCAAGCTCATTTTTCGTTTTATCAGCTGTGAATACTAATGGAAGCTCTGCAGCTAAATGTGGATAGTTATTGTTTAGATATCCTGCAAGCTCATAATCATGCTGGAGCATTTCATGCTTTAACTGAACTGTGTTCATATATACAAGGATTTGCGTGAGTATAGCACCGGCTAATAAGACAAGCATCCATTGCATAAAAAATCTTTTCGCATCCTTATTAATCAATAAATCCATAACAAGCCCCTTATCTGACGTTCCATTTATATCCCATCCCTCTAATTGTTGTTAAAAAAGATGGCTGCTTTGAATGATCTTCTATTTTGTCGCGCAGTCTGCTAATATAGACGGCTAAAGTATTGTCATCGATAAAGTTTTCGTGACCATCCCATAATTTTTGCATAATCTGCTCTTTTGATAATACCAGATTCGGATTTTGCATAAATAAACACAGAAGCTTGTATTCTGTTGCAGTAAGCTCCAGTTCAGTTCCATTTTTCAGAACCCTGCCTTCTAAAAGCTTTACTGTAATCCCATTTGCACTTAATTCCGCGACCTGCTCATTTGCAAAACCTAAACGTCTCCATGTCGCATTCATTCGGGATATAAGCTCATTCAATTTCAAGGGCTTTGTCATATAGTCATCTCCGCCTATATCCAGTCCCATAACAACATTTGTTTCTTCGTCGGAAGCCGTGAGGAAAATAATCGGAACATTGGATGTCTGTCTAACTATTTTACATAGATCAAAGCCACTGCCGTCGGGAAGCATTAAATCAAGCAGTATCAGATGAAACTCGTATTGACGAAAGTAAGCCTTTGCTTCCTTTACCGTCCTTGAAATTGTTACATCAAACCCTTGTTTGGACAGAAAAAATTTCAATCCTTCGATCAAACTTAAATCATCTTCTACTAATAGTATTTTTCTCATCTGCGCTCCTCCATCCATCATATTTTATCAAATGTCAAATTACTTCTTGTATTTGTAATTTTAAAGATAGTAGTTGGTAGCCTTCTTTTTCAAATCTACACCCTACTGTTTGATAAGAAGGCATATCTTGTGATCATACATTCCCTATATCGTTTTTTGCAAAAATTTACACAATGTACCTTGCCATCCGATTGTATGTTTTATAATCTAATGAATTCTCTTCTAAATTATTTTATTTAAAAAGTAATAAAGATGATTTTCCCTTACTTGTTCAATTGATTCTTGCCAAATATGGCATGTAATGATTCGTTGCTGTTTTTTAGAATTGGTACATTGTGAGAGTAAGGGAAAATCCTGACATTGCTTAGGGTCTGACTTATAATGGCGATATCCATTTCGATCGGTTGTACTATAGAGCAATTTCGGCCCGCTAAGGCTTATTTGAGCATGCCTAAAATTTCGATTGGCTACTTGAAGTTCATGAAAAACAGCCTGATTTTATTTTGGACGCCACTTTATTTTCGTTAACTTGATGGGCATGCGGCTGAACCCCAAGAAGAGCATGATTCACATCTTTTAGAAGGGGAAACCATCCCAAACGATCGACTTATGGATGTATTTAACCTGGCAAACCAGGATCACTACGACGAAATGATTGCCAATTTTAATGTACGTGCAACGCAACCAGATTTTGCGAATCCGAGCATCTACAATAACATGGACAAGTTTCTTGTTGATTCTGCAAGTACAATTACGCATAATAAAACGATGAAGTTTGTAAATATCTCCAATCCGCAAACCATATCCCCTACGAAAATGACATACGATGTTACTGTTACCTATTTAGACGGAAAGGTGATAACAATATCTGCAGTACCCATGATAAAAGAAGAGATGGATTGGTTTGTAGATATGCGCTTTAGTGATTTTGTAAAGAAGTTCAAATGAATATATATGATAAAGAAAAAAGGGCTCAATCTCAAAATCAGTGCTTGACTATTAGCTTAACATCTGATGTCGGTTGCATTCGATGAGAATGCCTGCTTTATAGCGACTGCGGTTTCTTGTGAAATAATGACGGCGCTGAAAAGCTTTAATGCGATTATGGCGACCTTCTACTATCGCGTTAGTCCAGCGGAACTGATGATAGTTCACGATCTCCTCTTTCCAACAACGCATCGTCTTGAGGGTGCTTCGAACGGCGGCGTGGTCGATTTGATCGCCTTGTTCACACCAATACTCAAATCCCAGATTGGCAACTGTAAAATTGGGTGCGCAGTCATACCAAGTAGTGAACGCTTCTTTCCATTTCCACACTCTTCGAAGAAGCGGAGAGTAGTTCAGCAGCACTTCCAAGCGCTTTCTACTTTCCTCACCAAGCGCTTCTACAGGCGGATTCAGCAATCGATGACTGGATTTCAAATAAGACTTTGCCCGTGGCGACAGCGTACGTTGGACGCTTTTACGAACTTCCTGTACACTTTTGATCACATAACCGTGAACATGAAATCGATCTGCAATGCGAATTGCATTCGGGAAGCATTCGCTGACCCAAGCATGGTAAGCCTGAGCCAGATCCATGACCACCGCTTTGGGGTTCAATATAAGGAAATCTGGATATTCTTTAATATATGTTCGTAGATCATCCAGCTTTCGACTCGGTATCAAGTCCAGCATCGTCTCGCCTCTGAGATTGTGTATGCCCGTGTAATAGGTGTGACCTTTTTTGCTAGCAAAGTCATCGATACCTAAAACCAGGTCTACTGTTTCTTTTGCTTCTCCCCAAACCTGCTCGTGGATCCGCTCGCATGCGGCCGGGACCGCCTCGTTATGCATGCGCTGAACAGTGCTAGCGGGCACTTGCTGCACGCGGGAGCTATGCGCTACCGTGAATCCAAGAGTCTGTTCGAAAGTATGGGAGCGAAAGAGCTTGCTGTAACGCTGTTTGGGTCCTACAAATTCGTATACCCAAACAAATCCAACTTCACAAGCTATGCAACACATACGAATGGACGGCACGTGCAGATAGGTTTTCTTCTCAAACACAGGAAGATGCCGAACAGTCCGCATATTGTTACTTCCTTTACGGATAACGTTTTGATCGGATTTGCAAATTGGGCAGCATTGCTTATCACTAAGCGGCAGGGCTTCTATGTGAAATTCATCGTGATTGATGGACAAAATTTGGTGAATCTTTAACTCTGGTATGTCGAGCAGTTCATTAATATACTGAGTATGCATCTGTGTATTCCTTTTGCTATTCAACTAGCTTGCCTTCCAAAAAAATAACCAACCCGGATAAACCGTGTTGGTTATTCTTGCGGCATGGATAGTGGGCCGTGACACGTCTTGCGGCTGCTTCGGTAGCAACTCGGTCGGTTTGTTTGGATAAAGTGATCGTTTTATCCAATTTATTCCTCCCAGATGTCCGAAGATAGCGGGTTACTCCGGTTTGTGTTTTCTTTCTTCAAACACTTCTGCTGCGATGGTAAGTATAGTGTTTAATCCTGCCGGAAATCCTGCATAGATGATCATTTGCATCATGCATTCGACGATCTCCTCCTCGGTCCACCCTACATTTAGCGCACCATTGATGTAAAATTTCAGCTGCTGCGTATTTCCCATGGCTGTAAGACCGGCCACGCTGGCAAGAAGACGTGATTTCAAATCCAGGCCAGGGCGGGAAAAAATTTGCCCATAGTTAAATTCGACGGCCAATCTTCCCAGATCTGGTGCTACGGAACCCCGGAAGCTGTCCACGATAGCCTTGTAGTTTTCGCCATCAATTTTAGACAACACTTCCATTCCTTTTTTGTAGTTTTCATCAATACATGTCATTGTAGATCCATCCCTTTCTTCATGAACTTATTGCTTGCGGTTGTTCCCGCCATTTTTTGTTTCCCAGAGCAGCACTCATCCCAACTGCAATCATGACCATGCCGCAAATGCAAACGCCCGTCCAGTGCCACCGGCTCCATGCCAATACCCCTAAATAGGATCCCAATGCTCCCCCCAGGAAGGTACAAACCATATACAGTCCGTTCAATCGGCTTCGCGCGGAGGCGGAGAGGCTGAAAATGTTTGCCTGACAGGCCACCTGATTCGCCTGAGTTCCGACCGTCAACAAAAGTGCGGCTAAGATCAAAGCTGGCAGCGAGTCTCCCGCTGTCGCAGCGATCAGGAAGGAGACCAGAGCCGCAAGCATACACATTTTGTTGGCGAAAGCGGCTCCCTTCTTATCGATACTCCATCCGATTATGGGTGTAGCAATCACACCGCCAATTCCTACCAGACCGACCAGACCGACGATAGCGCTGCTATAAGAGTAAGGGGGCGTTTGCAGCAGAAATCCTATTGTCGTAAAAAAAACGCTAAAGGAACCAAAAATCATGCCCTGACTTAAACAAGCCCGCCGAAGCACGCCTTCTTTCATAAATAGAGGCCCCAAGGAAAGAAGAAGTCCACGATAAGGTAACGTGGCCGTTCCTTTGCTTACGGGAAGGCGCAGCCTAATCAGCAGGGCCAGCAGAAGCATGCATCCGAACGAAATCCAGTACATGCTTCTCCATCCCCACAAGCTGTCCACTAAGCCGCTGACAAATCTGGCTCCCAGTATGCCGCAGACCAGTCCGATGGCTACCGTCCCCAGCACTTTACCGCGATTGCGTTCATCCGCCATCCCCGCGGCCAACGGAACGATAATTTGCGGAATCACTGTGGTTAAGCCAAGACAGAAATTACTAACGATCAACCATGTAATCGAACTGGAGAGTGCCGCTGATACCAGTGACAGACTTGCCATACCCAGCAAGGCAAGAATCAATCGGCGTCTTTCGAAAATGTCTCCCAGCGGCACGAGCAGAAGGTTCCCCAAGGCATAACCAACCTGGGTGAGTGTCGTCACGATTCCCGCCTCGGCTTCAGCCGCTCCGAATGTCCGGGCTATATCGACCAGAAGGGTCTGGTTTAAATAGACGTTCGCTACGGCAAATCCGCAGGCTGCCACCATAAGCGCAATCAGACCTTTCGTAAGCCCGGATCTGGTGTTACTTTGCAATGAGATCATCTCCTTTGTCTTCAGATTGGATTCGCTACAGTTGTAAGATTAATGCAGATTATATACTATGAATAGAATCGTATTTATCATAGTATTAAAAGTAACGGTTTTAATGAAAGGAAGTTGATCATGAGCGATCAGGAAGAGAGTCGCAGGGAGTTAGGAAAGTTTTTAAAATCGAGGCGTTCCAGACTTACTCCCGAACAATTCGGATTGCCCATAGGACCGCGACGGAAAGTCCCGGGACTGCGCAGAGAAGAGTTGGCCCAGATTGCAGGTATCGGTCTTACCTGGTATACATGGCTGGAGCAAGGAAAAAATATACAAGTTTCTACCCAGGTACTTGAACGTCTCGTAACGGTCATGCAGCTTAATGCCGAAGAGAGGAATCACCTGTACAAGCTGGCTCTCGGGCAGCTACCGGTAGAACAAACGGCTTCGATCGAGGAAAGCCTTATTCCGATCGTACAAAACTTCATGAATGAATATGAGAGATGTCCGGCTTATGTGACGGATCAGCGGTGGGATATATTGCTTTGGAATAAAGCGGGTGAGCGGGTGTTTGGGGATTTTGAAAAGATGGATAAAAAAGAGAGAAACGCGATTTGGCGATGCTTTGCTTCGCCTGCTTACCGGAATCTAATCGGGGATTGGGAAAGCCACGCTAAACGGCTATTGGCGCAATTCCGGTCAACAAGTACTTCTTTTGTAGGGGAAGGCTGGTTTAAGGATCTGGTCGCTGAGTTAATGGAGATCAGCCCCGAATTCAGGCAATGGTGGCCGAGCTACGATATTTCAGGTACACCAATCGGAAAGAAAAAGATCAATCATCCGCGTGTTGGAACCATGGTTATGGAACATATCACCTTCCAAGTTTACGACGCCCCAGAACTGAAGCTAACAGTTTATCGCCCACTTGAAGAGAAAAATACTGTACAGAAAATGATCCGTTTACTGAATGAATAGGAGGCTGTCGGCATTGGTCGAAGTCTCAACGCTTTTAAGCGGTTCAGCAAATTTTAGTGATTGTTCAACCATTTATATCGGAAGAGCCTTCTGTAGCGTGTTGGGGTCTGACAAATTCGTAAACCGATACTTACGCAACATCACAGCGTATTTTCGTCAAGCACTGATTTTGGCATTGAGCCAATTTTTTGTCACAATAACTCACTCTTAACATTTTTGATACAATATGTAAGGGAGAGTGAGGAAAATGAGTTCAGTAAAATTTGGATACATGCGAGTACCTACATTCGATCAAAATTTGGATCGGCAAGAACAGCAACTTAAAGAAGTTGGATGCGAACAAATTTTTTATGAAAAAGTAACAGGTACAAAACGTGATCGTCCTGAACTGAATCGTATGCTTGAGTACTTACGGCCAAGCGATACAGTCATAGTAACGGATTTAACACGCCTTTCTCGATCAACAAAAGATTTACTTGAGATCACAGAACTGATTGCGGCAAAAGGAGCTCATCTACAGAGCCTAAAGGAATCCTGGCTCGATACAACATCTGCGCATGGGAAAATGTTATTTACGTTGTTTGCAGGCATTGCTCAGTTTGAGCGAGATTTCATTGCCGAAAGAACAAAAGAAGGCATTGTAGCAGCAAAAAAGCGTGGAAAAACATTAGGAAGGCCGAAGGTGGATCAGGAGAAGATTGATTATGCGTTATACCTCATTAATCAAGGCTCCACCATTTCGGAGGCTGCTGAAAAAGCAGGAATATCTCGAATGACTTTGTACCGAAAAATAAACTTAAATATGTAAATCATAAACCTCGTTGATGTTCAACGAGATTTTACTTTTATTACCATACACTTTGCGGGCTGTGTCAGCTTCGCTGGTATTACCCCATCGCCATCAAGCTAGTGGAAAGGAAAAGTCAAGAATCGGGAAACCTGATCATTTTTACTTTCCAACATAAATTTTAGGCATGCTCAAATAAACCCTAGCGGGTTTCATTTTTTGACTTATGCTGCATTGCCATGATTCATGGTATACTCATAAACAACACCCAGGATATCAAAGACCGTTTTTTTCTTATAACGGTGGGATTTTCGCCCGTTTCGCTGTAGGAGGTTGAACAGGCGAAGGAGGATCTTTGATAGCTCTTGGGTGTTTTTTTGTGTGGCTCGAAACAGAAGTGGAAAATAGTTCTTAATCATATAAATCGCTTTGTATTCACTAAGCTCTCGTTTTTTCTTCGTGAGAAGTAAGTGGCGCATTCGAAACATGGTAGAGGAACAGAGCAAGATAGCAATCAATTGCCCATACAGATGACATTCCCAGCGTTCTTGCTTCACCTTTTTACACTGATGAATCCGAAAGAACGACTTCCATGTTTTGAATAAAATTTCGATTTGCCAACGCAGGGAATATAGGTCATGTACATGTCCCATCGGGACAAGATTCATAGGGATGTTCGTTGTGTACACGTTCATGCCGCTCAGTCGTTTACTACGGGGAGAATATGTCATTCCTTTCTTTTTTTCACGAACCTCTTGATCTCGCAAACGTTTTTTCTGTTGTTCTTCGGTAAGGCGGTGAATAATAACACGAGCGGGTAATTTTTCGCTCATTCCAATATAAGCATCAGTGATTTCATAGGTTTGCCCTGGTTGTAGAGCGTTCATAAGCTTCTCCATATCCAATTGAATATACTCAGAGCCTTTTTTTATCCTTCCATCTCGGAAATACTCGGGCTTCGGGTTTTTCTGATACACACGCGTATTGGATTTTATACGAGAGATATAATACGCTTTTTTTTCCTGTATGTGTCGGAGATCCTTAATATGAAAATAACCTAAATCCCGTATGCATAAGTCATTTGCCTCCACGGTTGGTACACAGAGAGAACCGTAGGTTCGATCATGTTGCTTACCGGGCCCCGTATGAACATGGAGGAATTGTCCACTTAGAAGATCGTATTCAAGTTGAATCTTTACACCGGCTGTATGACTACATCCTCCGGCACCTGGATAGACGGATGAAAATGCGTCTGGAAGTTGGAATGCCGTTGAATCTAAAATACGAATACGTTTGAAAGTAGAGGTATAGTGGGAAGGAAACGGACTCGACACAGCTAACTTTTGGCTTAGAAGTTGGGTTACGATTCGCTGTAGAAATTGCACAGCTGTAGCGTTAAAGCGTTGATTGAGTCCTTCCGGACTCATAAGCACTCCAGTTGAGGCTTCTAAACAACTACATAATTGGGTCAAGGAAGTTTGAGCTACACTTTGGCTTAGCCATACACATAAAGCCGCTAGATCTTGTGCTCGATACTTACTTTCTCGTTGGACAAATCCAACTTCTCTAGCTACTTGTTGTAAGGTACTCAATGATAAAGAATTCTGAAGTTCCTCTGCAAATCATCGTAACTCTTGAGATATAGAAGCAGTCATAAAAAATACACCATCCTTTCTATGGGTCATAGAGAAAGAATAGCGCATTTTTTTGTTTTTGGGGGGATTTGTTGCTTCTAGCTTGATAGCGATGGGGTGAAGTCCTTTTTTTGGCTAAAAGAGTCTTGCGGCTCTAGGGGCGAAAATTATACAAAACGCTCAATTATGTGAAAAGGAAAGAGAGTACAACATTGTTGCTGCAGAAAACGTAATAGACCTATCAAAGATTTTACTGTAATCTGTCACAAGAAATTTCTGTTCTACCTATAAAATCACATGTAAATCTCTTTTTTTAAATATATTGCAAATATTACATACCAAAAACTGGGGATTTGTCTGGCAAAGAAGGTCTCATTTCTACATAAGCAGGCATCACCCTAGAAGGTAAAGAAGATAGGGAAACAGCAAGTTGCCCAACATCAACAGGATGCATCTTCCAACCGTCATTATTTAGGGGACGATTTGCAATTGCTCCTAAAGATAAACAACAGATGCGAATACCTAAATATCGCAGATCTTTGATCGCAACTTCCGCCATCGCATGCAAAGCAGCTTTTGTACTGGAATATGCAACACAATGTTCGTGAAAGTATTCTCCTGCATGACTTCCTATAAAAAAAGTAAGCCATTAGAGTCGGACAAAGCTTTAGTTGTTTTTTTTATAAGACGAAGCGGACCTGTTAAATTTGTATTTAAACTTGCTTCCCAATCTTCGTCTGAGATAGTGGATATATTTGAGAAGCGACGTATACCTGCATTATCTACCAAAATATCTATTCGCCCATAACGTTTCATTACTTCATCAATAGAACTTTCAATATGCTCTTTTTTTGTAATATCACATTCAATTTCATCCACCCATTTCTCATGAGAAAATGTTCGATTTAATCCGACCACTTTGTAGTCATGTTCAGCAAAAGCCTGGGCAATTCCATATCCAACTCCACGGTTACAGCCGCTAATTACAACTACTTTCATATTATTCTTCACCTTTCCTAAGTACTTAGTTTGTAATGACAGTTAAATTTTTAACTAGACTATCAGCTATTTTTGCAGCTTCATCAGGGGAAGAGGCTGTAACCACAACACATCCAGAACGCGTGTAGCTATTTACCATTTCGGGAATGTGATTACCAACCTCAAGTGAGCAATCTACCCACACTACATTGGGATGCTTTCTTATTTCATTGATACCCTCTATTGAAATAATCTCACCCGGATTTATTTGGAAATACCGTACTGCTGCACCAGTTGGAATAATTGGTGGCATAATAACATCTTCACCCAGTAAATATTTTGCTGTTAAGGAAAGAATATCAATTTTAAATGCCTTTTCGAGCATATAAGCAATAAAATCTCCACCTGGCCTTGTGTGGGCCTCAATGATACGTGGACCTTTAGATGTATATTTTACTTCTACATGTGAAGGGCCAATTTGATGATCAATTATATTAAGTAAATTATTAACTAATGAAAATATTTCTTCTTGTATTAATTTTGGTAACCGCGAAGGCATTGTATGTCCAATCTCTACATAGTATGGGGGGCGGTAAGTATTTTATCAGTAATAGTTATAGGATAATGCACCCCTCCTAGTGTCATAAACTCCACACTTACCTCAGGGCCATCAAGAAATTCTTCAATTAATACAAAATCGTTGTTGTCAACTTTTTGGACTAAACAAAATGCCTCCTCTAATTCATTATAATTTGTTACTATGCTAACTCCTTTACTACCTGCACTATTAATGGGTTTTACTACTACAGGAAATGTTGTTTTTGAAACAAATCTTCTCGCTTCGTCGAGTTCACTAGTTTTCAAAAATTTAACTTCAGAAATATTGTTACTATTTAACAGCTCCCTTAAATCAGGTTTACTGTGAACTAGATGAACAGCTTTGACAGAGTTATGAAGTATATGCAAGGATTCCGCTATTATTGCAGCTAATTTAACCCCTTCTTCTGTAAAACTGATTACAGCATCTATAGGACGCAACTTATTTATTGCATGGGCTAATGATACGCCTTTTTCCACATCTACAAGTGGAAAAAGATAAAGTCCAGCATAAAGACTAGCGTTTGTTAAATGGGCACGATCTAACGACTGAAACAAAGTAACATCAACACCTAACGAAGTCACATAATTGACGTACGGAACATGATCAGCGACCATTAAAACGTGTTTTTTTACCATTATTTTATAGTCCACCTTAATAATACTAAATTCCTTCTACTAGACGTTTGCTTCGTTTGAGTACTTCATACAATACCTCTTCTTCATTTATCGTTAACAACTTACGATTTCGCATCAATATTCTACCGTTTACAATGGTAGTATTCACGTCAGCACCTGTTGCTGCATAAGCAAGTAAGGAGGGAATATCATGATGTGGAACCATATGAGGCTGGTTGATATCAACAAATATAAGATCCGCTTTTTTCCCACTTCAAGGGTGCCGACTTGGTTATCTATCGCTAAGATTTTTGCCCCTTGAACGGTTGCCATTTTAAGTATTGTTTTCGCATCTAATACAGTCGGGTCATAATGAACTACTTTTTGTAAGCCAGATGCTAATTTCATCTCTTTAAATAAATCAAGCGAGGATGCACTGCCTGCCCCATCCGTTCCAATTCCTACGGTAATGCCCATATCCATGTATGTTTTAACTTTTGCGATACCACAACCCAATTTGAGGTTACTCATTGGATTGTGAGCAACACCCCCTTGGTTTGATCTGATTTTTTCAATATCTGAATCGTTTAAGTGAATCGCATGAGCTAATAGAATGTGTCGATTATTCTCAAAGAATCCTAAATCATAAAGGTATTCAGTTGGCGTTTTTCCATATTTTGATTGGATTTTTTCTACTTCCTCTTGTGTTTCTGCAAGATGAATATGAATTGGTACATGCATTTCATCTGCTAATCCAACAACTTCTTTCAACTTATCCGGTGGACATGTAAAGGGAGCATGAGGTCCAAGCATAGTCGTAATTCTACCTTCGGCTTTTCCCTCCCATTTTTTCACAAGATCAACACCTTCTTGAAGTCGTTTTCCTCCATCATCTTCAAAAAATACAAGTCCCCTAGTTAATGATGCACGGATGCCGGAGTTTGAAACTGCATTTGCAATATAATCCATATGGATATACATATCGGCATATGTTGTGGTACCCGATTTAATCATTTCAGCCATCCCTAGAAGAGAACCCCAATATATGTCTTCAGGTGTCATCCGGTCTTCTGCTGGGAGCATTTTTTTCTCTAGCCAATCCATTAAGCGAAGGTCATCAGAGAAAGAGCGGAGAAGTGTCATCGGGGAATGATTGTGCGTATTAATTAAACCAGGCATCACAACCATACCTTTAGCATCGATAATTTCTACATCTTGTGGGATATATTCTTCAGACACTGAGCCTATCGCAACAATCTTTTCACCATTAATTAATATACTCCCCATATAAGGAGATGTATTTGTCAATGCCGTTTTCAAATTCCCGCTTTTCTCCGAAATCAAATTCCCTCTTTTCAACGTTCTAGGGTAGCGGGCAGAATGCCCGCTTTCTGTTTTTCCTTTAAACGATACGAATTACCCTTGATATTAAACGTAGTAACGTGATGC
>SNQW01000264.1_pt1 | contig 21253 bp, 21 predicted proteins | sample 2580511 | NCBI WGS metagenome assembly SNQW01 (sample SAMN10953775, study PRJNA522744) | food fermentation metagenome | isolation source: 8-hour incubation of native-enriched microbial consortia from nixtamalized... | place: Mexico | collected 2017-09-24 | reverse complement strand
AAATCAAACAGATGGGCTATGAAGTTGAACTTCATGAACTGAATTCAGTATAAACCCATATTATGGAAAAAAAGAATCAAACACCCCCCCTTTTTGTTTCGACGCGCTTCCACACTTTAACGCGTTGAGTTATTTTTCGTATAAATGACGACCCCGCTATTTTGAAACGATAAAACGCCAGACTGGCAGAATCTCACTGCAGCTTGGCGTTTTTATGCATTCACACAACTTGTTATCACGCAACTTGTTATCTAAGGAGCATAGCAGGAGGGAGGTCGCGACAAAAAAACGCAAACCCTAAAGCCCCAACCTCCAAAATTAAAGAAGGACCCTTGCGGGCCCTTCCTGGTTGACGGCGAACTGGATTTTTGGAAATCTTTTCACACAAGCCAGAGAACCATTCGATACTGCCTTAGCATACGCGGATTGGAGAAGAGGGGTCTTACCCAACCCGCGCTCTTACGCTTCTACAAGCAGTGACAAGATACTCCTGATGGTTTGTTTCCTGCGGATTGATCCAACGGAACCACACCTCTCTTGCTCGCCGTCTGAGTATATTATGTGCGGGTGGCCGGTTTTTATACGGAGAAAAAAACTGGAAATTCGCGATTAATGAACTCGTGCTTTTTCTTCCTTTTTCCACTTCCGGTTTTTGTTCGTGGTTTCCGGGAATTTGTCGCCCTTTTCAAGCGTTATCCGCTTGGGGTTTTCAATTTGCGTATGGAAGCTGCGCGCTTCGCCGACCTCAACGTATACGCCGGGGTTCGGAGCCCGTTGCCCTTCTTCAAATTCGGTTTGTTCACCCATTGCCGCTTGCCGCCTCCTTTAAGTTCCTTTGAGGAATTTTATGAAACGTTCTTAGGTTATGTGGCGGAATTCTAATTTAAACCCAAAGTCCGATTTACAAATTATAGAAAAAGTAGTACTATAAGCAAGGAAACTGAAAAATTAAATTGAGTTTCCGTGTGGGTAGAAAATCGTTGGAGAATGGAGGGAGGCAGGCTGCGGGAACGGATAATCGAAACAGCTTCTCAGCTTATTGGCCGGCATGGTCTGCGGAGGTTTACGCTTGACGATTTGGCCGCACAGCTTGGCATCAGCAAGAAAACCATATACAAGTACTTTTCGGGCAAGGACGAAATTATTTCTGTCTTTTTCGATGAGGTGTTGGGGAGCGATCGAACCAGTGCGCTTCAGGAAATGGATAAAGCTAAGGAATGGCGGGATCGGTTCCGGGCTGCCGTATTTTCCTACCATAAATATAAATTGCCTTTGCCCGTTATCGAAGAAGCCCGCCAGATCTATCCCCGGGAATGGGAAAAGGTCGAGGCCTACCGCCGCTTTAAAGTGCGGCTGCTTACCGATTTATTGAACGGGGCAGTGCGGCAAGGATTGCTGAGACCGACGATTCGTCCGGAAATTCTCATTTTTATGATCGAGAAGACGAGTTCCATCATCTATGAGCACCAGTTTCTCCAGGATCATGGTTTGACCTTAAAACAAGCTTGGGAAGAAGTGTATCAGGTTCTGATGAAAGGAATTTGCGAATAAAGGGATGATACAAAGATGATTACGAAACAGCGCTTGACCGGGCAATTGTATGAAGATTACAACGCTTTTCGTGAGTCACTTACCGACATTGAAAAAACACAACAAAATTTACTGATATCTATCATACGCGAAAATGAATCGACTGAAGTGGGACGCAGATACCGGTTTGCTCAAATCCGCGAGACGGATCAGTATCACCGGGCCGTACCGGTCAGAGATTATAACGAATACGCCCCCGATTTGGAGGAGGCGCAGTGGAGGCCGGGGGTATTAACCCGCGACCCAATCTTTTACTGGGCAAAAACCAGCGGTTCGTCCGGCACGGCTAAGCTGATACCGCATACCCGGGAAAGCCTCGACGTGTGGTCTCGCGCCGCTATGCGCAATTTAATCGGGTATATGGAGTCCGGCGGCGGCTTATTATTGCCGACCGACGGAAAGGTTTTATCGACGGCGGGGCCGCGAAGGGTCGGGGAAATCAACGGGGTACCGGTCGGCTATATTTCCGGCATCATGAGTTCCTACAACCCAAGGCTGAGGAATATTAATCCGGTCCCCGATTCGGTGATGGAGCTTGAAGATTACGACCGCAGAATGTTTGAAACGGCCAAATACGCGCTAAAGCACAATATTGTCGGCATTGGCGGGATTACCAGCTTCTCGCTGAACTTATTGAATTATATTAAATACCGGAGCGGCAGCTTATTTTCCCGCTTGCCCGAATACCGTGAGACGGTGCGGGCGGCGATGGGAGACGACGGCAGTATCGATTTGCTGAAGCTATGGCCCAACTTCCGGGTGATGTTGTCTACCGGCGTGCTTTACGATACGTTTATTCCGCAAATCCGGCAAGTGCTGGGCGACGGTGTATGGGTCAGCGACTTTTATTCCGGCACCGAAGGGGCGTATGGTTGCGTTTATTCCGAGCAGGATCCGGGGCTTACGCTTAACGCGGATTTGTATTACTTTGAATTTCGCGATCCGGAAAGCGGCAGCGTGTGTCCTTTGGCGGACGTGAAGCAGGATGTACCGTACGAAATGATCATTACGGGCTCTAATGGGCTGTACCGCTATACGACTGGTGATGTGGTAAGATTCGTGTCGGCTGATCCGCCGCAGATCAAAGTTGTCGGACGGACGGTGTCCATGGTCAACTTAACGGGGGAGAAGCTGAACGAAGCGGAGATTGCCCAGGCCGTTAATCAGGCTGCCGCCCGGCTCAAGCTGAAGGCGGGGCCTCATCTGTTTTTCGGCTGGATGGACCGGGATTGTTTTGTCCACCATTGTCTGGGGATTGAAATGAAAGAGGTTCTATCGCCGGAGACCATGAACGAATTCATGGACGCCTTTGCGGCGGCTTTGAAAGAGGTCCGCATCGCCTACCGCAATTACTCGCGAACGATCATTAAGCCGCCCCATTATGTACAATTCCGGCCGGGGACGTTCGCCGAGTTGGAGCGGCAAAGAAGCGAACAAACGGGAATCACGGGCCATATTAAAGTAAAAGCGGTAGTTACGCCGCAATTTTTCCGCGAGCATATCGATAAATCCTGGATCATCCATCAAAATATGCCGCAAGATTGGGAGCAGACGATGCAATGAACGGCACCGGCAAACACAAGACAGAAGGTTTCACAAGAGCAGGGCTTGCCTTTTTGCTAATCCTTAGTACCGCGGTCAGCATCCGGCAGGTTGCGATGACGATGGTGATGCCGTTTATATCGGTGTATTCCAAATCGCTGAGCGGATATACGCCGACCCTCGCCGGGGTGGCGCTGGGCGTTTTTGGTCTGGCGCAGGCCGTGTTTCAGATTCCGTTCGGATTATGGAGCGATAAAATCGGCAATAAAAAAGTCATATTGATCGGATTTGCCCAGGTCATCGTCGGACTTGTCCTCGCTTATTACGCCACCAGCATCTACTGGCTGATTGCAGCCCGCGCCCTTCAGGGGAGCGGCGCGGTCATAGCCGTGGTATTTTCCTGGATATCCGCCGGATTGGACGAACGGCTGCGTCTGAGAGCGATGAGCATCGCGAGCGCCAGCATCGGCTTTGCCGCTGCGGCTTCGTTTGCCTTCGGGCCGATGGTGCACCGGATATTGACCGTCAACGAAATGTTTCTGGCGTGCGCCTTCATTATTACTGTAAGCTGGCTGCTCATTTTGTTCTTTTTAAAGGAGCCTGAGAGGGAGCCAGGAGGGGCGGCGGCAGGCCGGCCCGCGGGGGAAAACGTTCCATCCGGTTTAAAACCGCTGATGAAGAGTTTGCTGAAAAATACGGCCTACTTAAAATTAAACGCGGCTGCTTTCATCAACAATTATGTGATGGTGGCCGTGTTTTACATCGTTCCGATGGATCTGCAGACCATCACGGGAACGGACGGAATGTGGAAGGTGTTTATGCCCGCGGTGGCCGTAGCGATTATTGCTTTGAAATTTTCCGGCCGAATCGCGGCCAAAGGGTACCGCTTTATTTTGCTGCAAACCGCTTTTTTGCTCTGCGCCGCCGGCATCGCTTTGTTCTACAAGCCGAGCTACGGGTTTATTTTGGCGGGCAGCGTATTGTTTATGGTTTGTTACATTTGCGTGTCCACGATCGCCCAAAGCTGCGTCAACGATATGGCCGATGCCGGCTATCGGGGGACGACCAACGGAATATTCAACAGCATCCAGTATCTGGGGTCATTTATCGGCTCGCTCGTTACGGGCGCCGCTTGGGAAATCGGACCCCATCTCGCGCTGGCCATTACGCTGGCGGTCGCCGTCTTGGGGATTGCCGTGATGCAGGGGACTTACGGCACGAAGTCCAGTAAATTCAAAGATTTGACGGCTGCGGGGAAAACGGAAAGCCAGGGCGGCCGTTAAAGCGCCGCGATCTATATCCCGGGGCCGTTTGGGCTCTCTTTAGGCTTGCACTTGCAGTGGCCCGGGCAATTTGGTATATTAATATGGTGCGAGTTTACGCTCGCTCCTTGCTCCTAAGCGCAGCAATTTAGGGGCCATAGTCCAAGAGGAGGTGAATCAGATGCGCAAATATGAAGTGATGTACATTATTCGTCCTGACGTTGAACAAGAAGCTGTTCAAGCTACAGTCGAAAAATTCCAAGGCATCATCCAAAACGGCGGTGAAATTACCAAACACGACGTGTTGGGCAAACGCCGGCTTGCGTATGAGATTAACAAGGTTCGCGACGGAATTTACGTGCTCGTAAATTTCACGGCTGCCCCTGAAGTGGTTGCCGAGCTTGAGCGGATTTTGAAGATTTCCGACGAGGTTATCCGTTATCTCATCACGAAAGACGTAGCCTAATTGTTCAAGTTTGAGTAAACACTTCCCGAAGGAGGGGATTTGATTGTTGAACCGTGTCATTCTAATCGGACGTCTTACCCGGGATCCCGAGCTTCGCTATACGCCTTCCGGCGTGGCGGTGACTCAGTTTACGATTGCGGTGGACAGACCGTTCACCTCGCAGGGAGGAGAACGGGAAGCGGATTTCATTCCGGTGGTCACCTGGAGGCAGCTCGCTGAGACTTGCGCGAACTATTTGCGGAAAGGACGGCTTACCGCGGTGGAAGGACGTATTCAAGTACGGAATTACGAAAATAACGAAGGCAGACGTGTGTACGTCACCGAAGTTATTGCCGACAATGTCCGTTTCTTGGAATCGAACCGCGAAGGCGGCTCAGGTGGCGGAGGCGGTGGCAGCAACCGTGGCGGCGGCGGCGGATTCTCGCGCAGCAATCAAGATGATCCTTTCTCCGATGACGGGAAACCGATCGACATTTCGGATGACGATTTGCCATTTTAATTACGGAAAGGACTGAAAAGCATGAGCTTCAAACAAAGAGAAGGCGGAGACGACAAGAGACCGGCTCGCCGCGGCGGCCGCAACAAACGTCGTAAAGTGTGCTACTTCACTGTGAATAAAATTACTCACATTGATTATAAAGACACCGAGCTGCTGAAGAAATTCATCAGCGAACGCGGTAAAATTTTGCCTCGTCGTGTAACGGGCACCAGCGCGAAATACCAACGCCTTTTGACGGTTGCTATCAAACGCTCTCGTCAAATCGCATTGCTTCCTTACACTACGGAGTAATCGGCAAGCTGAAAACGGCAGCCGGAACCTACATGGTTCCGGCTGCTTTTTTTGTGAATATACATTTTCCGGCGGAGTAGAGGGCGATGCGCAGGGACTTTTGCTCATGAAAGAAGGGGAAGAGTTCTCGTTGTAGAATTGAAGAAAAAAATAGGTATTTATACAAAATATGTTACTTATTTACTATTTACATATATTTCTACCAAAGTTATTCTATGGATAGGAAATGATTGGATTTCATAAAGCAACAAAATGGTTTCGAACAGTTGAAGGAGGGATGAAAGAACAATAAAGCCTACAAATGTATGTTTTCCTTGTCGGTTCAGACTCAGGTGTGAAGATTTAAAATTAGAGGAGGTAAAATTGTGAAAGCAATAAAAAAAATATTTGCTGGATTGATGATGTTTACTCTGATTTTTAGTGTATCTTTTGCTGGATCGGCATTTGCGAGCGGTGATGAGGTCAAGCTTATTGACTCGGATGTCAGCGTTATTTATAAACCTGGATATGTCGGATTCAGCGGCAATATTGAAGTTGCTAATCGGGGACCCGTGAAGAATGTGACGGTCCATTACACGACAGATAACACAAATTGGTATGATACGAGTGCGTATTATGTAGGTCCGACAGATGTAAACCATGAGAAATGGCGATTTAGCATTTCCACAAATGGTTCCACAACAGAACATTCTGAGTTGAAGAATCTGAGATTCATAAAATTCTCAATCAAATACGAAGTGAATAACCAGAGCTATTGGGATAACAACGGGTCAGCGAATTATTACAATGAAGTGAATAGTACAGTTCCCCTTAGATCCGTGATTTTGGGATCACCAAATGTGCTTAACGCCAATAGTACTCTGAGCAATGGTGAATTTAGCGGAAATATCTATGTGAAAAACCTGGATCCTACGAAAATCGTGAAGATACGGTACACAACGGACGATTGGGCAACGACTCAAGAGGGCTACGCCACTTATAATGGCTCCTTGAATAATTTCAATAGTGTTGAAAATTGGAACTACAGTTTCAATGTTCCGGGTGCTACCAATGTTAAATATGCGATTTCGTATACAACCGGTGGGCAAACGTATTGGGATAATAACTATGGCCATAATTACGAGGTATTCTAATTCATTCTAATATACAACAAAAGCAGGATCACAGGCGGATTATTGTTCCGCTCTGTGATCTTTTCTTTTCTCTATGCCCCAGAAGGGCGGGGGAAATTGGCCAGGTTTTCTAACATACTTACCCTGAGATTGAACGATATCAATCGATGCGATACGACAAAATGTGATTATTTTATAGACAAGCCTAGTCGTATCTTGTCATATATATGTAATATGTGTCAGAAATAAATAATTATTTATGTTAGTTTCGTGTAATAATAAATAACTTAATAAACTGTGTAAGCGTTTTATACAAACTTTTAATTTATATTTTTTGAAAAATATGATAATTCAGGAATCAATCAGTTTGCCAAAAAAGATATTGACGTAAGATATTTTCACATGTATTATGATCAATAATTCAACTGTGATTTTTTCCCATCAGAGGATCGGTTTCAATTACATAATTCAAAAGGAGGAGTCATTGCATCATGGGCAGAAGGGGCAAATTGTGGTCGGTTTTACTTATTTTATCGCTGGTCGGAATCTTGTTTACGGGCTGCAGCACGGACAACACGGCTTCCAAAACGCCTGCGCCAGAAAACAAGGCGCCAACCGAAAATTCGTCCGAGCCGGGAACGGATAAGGCGGCCAATGAACCGGTGGACGGCGGAACGCTTACGCTCAGTTCGTTTTCCGATATCGTCAATGTAAATCCGATTTTAATAAATGACACGTCTTCGGGGGATGTGGAGCAGTTTATTTTTGCCAAGTTGTATGATTTGGACCGGGAAGGAAATGTCGCCGCCGAACCGTGGTCATTGGCCGCGGAACTTCCGCAAATTTCCGAGGACAGCAAAACGTACACCGTGAAGCTGAAGGATACGGCGAAGTGGAGCGACGGACAGCCGGTGACCGCAGACGATATCATTTATACGTTCGACACGATTCGCAACCCGGATACCGGGGCTCCCGGAATAGGTTTATATGACAAAATCGACAAAATGGAAAAGGTCGATGACCATACCGTTAATATTACGCTGAAGCAGGTTTATGCTCCGTTCCAGTATTCGCTGGTCCAAGAATTGGCTCCGGCCCATATCTTGAAGGACGTTCCGGTGAAGGAACTGCAGAAGAACGCCTTCGGCACCGATCCGGCCAAGACGGTCACGAGCGGGCCGTGGAAGTGGACGGCGTGGAAACAGGGCGAAAGCCATACGCTGGATGCGGACCCTAACTATTGGGGGGCGGTGAAACCGCATATCGCCCAAGTCGTTTACAAAATCTACGCCGATCAAAACACCGAAGTACAGGCGCTTCTGAAAGGCGATACGGACCATATCAGCGCGATACCTGTGACTCAGGTGGAAGCTGTAAAAGCGAACAAGGATATCGCGATCATCCAAAAGCCGGGGGCTCAGTACGAATACGTCAACTTTAATTTTGACCCGAAAAACTTCAAGGACAATTACGGATTGTTTGCAGGGCAAAAGACGAGACAGGCGATCGCGTATGCCCTGAACCGTCAAGGCATGGTCGACAATGTGCTGAAAGGCGTCGGCGCGCTGATGAATGCGCCGTTCCTGCCGGATACGTGGGCGGACCCGAAAGACGCGGCCGTAAACTATCCCTATGATCCGGAAAAGGCCAAACAACTGCTGGCCGAAGACGGCTGGGTGGCCGGCAAGGACGGCATTCTCGAGAAGGACGGACATCGCTTCTCCTTTGAACTGCAGTACAACGCCGGAAACAGCCGCCGCGAGCAGATCTCCGCGGTCATTCAACAAAATTTGAAAGATGTCGGCATTGAAGTGGTTCCGAAGGCAATCGACTTTGCGGCATGGATCGACCAAAACGTAACGCCGGGCAAATACCAAGCCATCCTCCTCGGCTGGTCGCTGAATACGCCAGATCCGAATTCGGAGAACATCTTCTCCTCCAAATACTTCCCGCCGGCGGGCCAAAACAGCGGCTGGTACAAAAACGAGAAGCTGGATCAGCTATGGGTTGATGGATACTCGACGGTCGATCAGACGGAACGCCAGGCGATTTATAAAGAAGTGGCCAAGGAGATCTCCACCGATTTACCTTACGTGTTCCTGTATCAATACGGGCAGGCGATCGGAACGGGACCTCGGGTGCATTGGGCGGAAGAAGACCGTCCGGAACCGTCGCTTGGTTACGGTCAATACTTCCATGTCATCAAATGGTGGGTAACCGACTAGAAAAGACGGGTACGGGATATAGAATCGCCGGAGGGGAAAGGGAGCACTCTCTTTCTCCTTCTCTTTAATGGAAAGGGTCCGGTGGTTCTATCGCCTGCTGCCTCGGGAGGGTAAACAATGACAGAATATCTGATCCGTCGTTTGCTGCAATCGGTGCTGGTCATATTTTTGATTACGGTCGTCACCTTTCTGCTCATCCACGCTGCTCCGGGCGGTCCCACCCAGATGATGCTGGCTCCGGGCATGTCACCGGAGACATTCGAACAGCAGAAACGTAATCTTGGACTTGATCAGCCGATCCCCGTCCAGTACGTCCGCTGGGTGGGGGACTTGCTGCGGGGCGACCTCGGTTATACGTTTAAAAATCATCTGCCGGTCGGGGATCTGCTGTGGCCGCGGATCGCCAACACACTGATTCTGATGGGGGCGGCCTGGCTGGTGACGCTGGTTATTGCGCTTCCCTGGGGGATTTACAACAGTACGAAGGAGTACGGCTTGTCCGATCAGACCGCGTCTTTTATCTCTTATTTGGGGTTTGCCATGCCGACGTTCTGGTTCGGCATTTTGCTGCAGCAGTGGCTTTCCCTGGGACTCGACTGGTTTCCGCTTTCGGACATGTACAGCCGCGGCAAGGAAGGCAGCATCGCCGATTTATTCATGCATCTGGTGCTGCCGGTCTCGGTGCTGTCTTTGGGGTTCCTGGCTTCATATATGAAATACGCGCGCGCGAGCATGCTTGAGGTGCTGGAGCAGGATTACATCCGCACCGCACGGGCCAAAGGCGTCAAGGAACGCAAGGTGGTGTTCCGGCATGCGCTGCGCAACGCGCTCATTCCGATCATCACGATCATCGGCCTGGACCTGCCGCTGCTGGTCGGGGGAGCCGCACTGACCGAAAACGTGTTTAACTGGCCGGGCATGGGCCGATTATATGTCGAGATGGCCACGGCGCGTGAATATTCCGTGCTAATGGCAATTACCATCGTGACCGCTGTCGTGGTCGTCATCGGCAGTCTGCTGGCGGACATTTTGTACGCGATTGTGGATCCGCGGGTCAAATTGGGGCAGAAGGGGGGGACGGCGGCGTGAGCGAGCTGAAAGTTCCGTATCCGTCCGGCCCTTCTCCGGAGCCGCCCGTTCCGAAGCCGGCGGAATCTTCCGTAACCGGCGGCAAAGCCGAGCCGGCGCTTGCGTCCAAAAAGCCGCCCGGCCCATGGAGAATGCTCTGGAGCAAATTTTCGCATAATCCGTACGCCATGACGGGTCTGGGCGTGCTGTTGTTTTTCATTATCGCCGCTGTGTTGGCACCGCTGATTTCAAGGCATGATCCGGCGAAAATCGATCTGTTGTACGCCAACCTTCCGGCCGGTTCGTCAGGGCATCTGCTCGGCACCGATGAGTTGGGACGGGATATTTTTACCCGGTTGCTGTACAGCGCCCGCATCTCCTTATTGATCGGCTTTTCTGTGGCTTTGGCGTCGGTTGTGATCGGATCGGTCGTCGGGGCGTTGTCCGGGTACTTCGGCGGCTGGGTCGACACGGTGTGCATGCGCATCGTTGATGTGATGAATTCGGTGCCCACCTTGTTTCTCAATATCCTTGTGCTTGCCATCTTCGGGTCCGAAATCCGGTACATGATCATGATTTTGGCCTTGACGAGCTGGATGAGCATCGCCCGTCTGGTCCGGGGCAACTTTCTGCAGCTGCGGGAAATGCAGTATGTGGAAGCGGCAAGGGCGATCGGGGTATCGGATATGGGGATCATTTTCCGCCATCTGCTGCGCAATTCCAGCTTTCCGATTATCGTCAATGCGACGTTAATGGTAGGCACGGCCATTTTGAGCGAATCGGCTTTGTCCTACCTGGGGCTTGGCATCCAGGCGCCGGCGACGAGCTGGGGGCTTATGCTCAGCAATGCGCAGGAATTTATGCTGATCGATAAAATGCAAGCCGTTTATCCCGGGCTGTGCATCCTGATCGTCGTGCTGGCGGTGAACTTTATCGGCGACGGCATTCGCGACGCCCTGGATCCCAGACAGAACATCAGCAAATCGCGGAGGAGGCTGACGAAGTGGCGGAAAAATTACTCGAAATCCGCAAATTGACGGCAGGGTTTCTTGCGGAACAGGGCGTCGTCAAGGCAACCGACCGCATCTCGCTTAGCCTGGACAAAGGGCAAACGCTGTGCCTGGTCGGCGAGTCGGGCAGCGGAAAAAGCGTCACCTCGCTGGCCATTATGCGGCTGCTTGATTATGCCGGGGGGATGATTTTGGAGGGAGATATCAGGTTCCGCGGGCAGAATCTGTCGCAGATGAGCCAGGAGGAAATGCGCCAAATCCGCGGAAATCGGATTGCCATGATATTCCAGGATCCGATGTCGGCGCTAAACCCGGTATTTACGGCCGGGGAGCAAATTGCCGAAAGCTTAAAGCTGCACCAGAACAAAAACGGGGAGGAAGCCTGGAGCATGGCGGTCGATTTGCTGCGTCTGGTCGGGATTCCGGCTCCGGAGATCCGCGCCAAGCAATATCCGCACGAGCTGTCGGGGGGCATGTGCCAGCGCGTCGTGATCGCCATTGCCCTGGCTTGCAATCCGGAGCTGCTGATCGCCGATGAACCGACGACGGCGCTGGACGTGACGGTGCAGGCGCAAATTCTCGATCTGCTGCGGAAGCTGCAGGCCGAGTTGGGGATGTCGATTTTACTGATTACGCACGACATGGGCGTGGCCGCGGAAATGGCCGACCGGGTCGCCGTCATGTACGCTGGAGCGATCGTGGAGGAAGGGCCGGTGGAGGAAATCTTCGCCCATCCGAGCCATCCATATACAGTGGGGCTGCTGCAATCGATTCCGGGCTTTGAAGGGGAGCGCGGAGGCGAGCTGTATACGATCCAGGGGACGATTCCGCCGATCGGACAGTTGCCCTCGGGGTGCCGGTTTCATCCTCGCTGTCCGCATGCTAAGGACATTTGCCGGCAGAAGGAGCCCGGCGAATTTCTGGTTGGGGACGATCATCGCGCGGCTTGCTGGTTGTATGAGGATAAGCCGGTGTTCGCGGCGGGAGAGCCCAGCGGAAGAAGCGGGGTGAAACCGGCATGATCATCAACACGGCGCCTTTGCAGTCAACACCGAAGGCGGAGAGCCAAGATTCCGGGGAGATTTTGGTAGATATCCGCAACGTAAAGAAATATTTTCCGATTCAAAAAGGATTGTTAAGCCGGGTCGTTGGGCATGTGAAAGCCGTTGACGACGTTTCATTGGCCATTCGCCAAGGAGAGACCTTCGGGCTCGTCGGTGAATCGGGATGCGGCAAATCGACGTTGGGACGCGTTATATTGCGGCTTCAGGGCGCGACGGACGGGGAGGTCGTGTTCCGGGGGCGGGATATTCACACGTTAAAGGGCCAGGAGCTGCGAAAATTGCGCGAGGAAATGCAGATCATTTTTCAGGATCCGTTTGGCTCGCTGAATCCGCGTTTTCTGGTTAGGGATATCATCGGCGAACCGCTGCGCGTTCACCGCAACATGTCGGCCAAACAGATCGATGAGCGCGTTGTTGAGCTGATGGAGCTGGTCGGGCTGGATGCCAGCCGGCGCAACCGGTACCCGCACGAATTTTCCGGGGGACAGCGGCAGCGGATCGGTATTGCCCGGGCAATTGCCCTGAACCCGAAATTTATCGTCGCGGATGAGGCCGTTTCGGCGCTTGACGTCTCCGTGCAATCGCAGGTCATCAATTTGCTGATGAAGCTGCAGCGTGAATTGGGGTTGACGTTTTTGTTCATTGCCCACGGTTTGAATGTCGTCCGTCACATATCGGACCGGGTAGGGGTGATGTACCTCGGCAAACTGGTGGAGGTGGGGGAAACCGAAACGTTGTTTGCCGCGCCGCTTCATCCTTATACGGCCGCCTTGCTGTCGGCGATTCCCAAACCTGCGCCGGGACGCCGCAAGGAGCGCGTCGTGCTGCAGGGGGATGTGCCGTCGCCGGCAAATCCGCCATCCGGCTGCCGGTTCCACACCCGCTGCCCGTTTGCCGGGGACAAATGCGCCCAGGTGGAGCCGAAGCTGACGGAAGCCGGGCCCGGCCGCCAAGTGGCTTGCCACTTCCCGCTCGGCGCGGATAGCGGCTTGGTATAAGGCTGGAAATCGGTAGCGATGGAATAATAGAAAGAACAGGGGGCTGCTCTCATATGAGGAACAGGCCTCTGTTTTTTTGGATTCGGAGCCTCGGTTTCCTGATACTGCAAGGAAAACTACCGCTAAACGCGGTCTGGCTTCTTTATGGAATTTTCGGCAGGGTAGGGAGGTTGCGCAGCTAGAGAAGGGAGGAGAAGAGGAATCTGGGGCTAAGGGACACCAGAGCGGTTATTTGCGGAAATACGGGGGTTTGCAAAATGTACGGACACAGATGACCTTATTTACCTCAAATCGGCTTGGGTGAACGGGTTTAGAGCGAAATAGGGTCATGTGGGCCCGTTAGGGCACTGGCGTTGCATTAACGCTTATACAAAATCTCAGGTACACCTTGCCCGCTATTCCATTTGAGATCACGTCAGAAATCTAACGGTTGTATTATTCGCTATTTTGCATAAAAAGACCCTTTCTAAATTTTAACGGTTGTGAGCGCGGTTATCTGCTCAAATCTGAGCCCAAATCGCCGGGTTTTAGCTAAATAAGCGCTACGGCAACCGTTAGAATATGAAAACGGCGATATTGGAGCAAATAGCGGCTGTGGCAACCGTTAGAATATGGTGACAGAATGTGGTGACGAGAAAATGTATCTTGTCGGATTAATCTCTTGCGCTGGGAGATGTTTTACCAGAGACCTAAGCGACCTGTCCGGCGGGAGGTATGTCGGTTATTGTTGTACCGTAATTCCTCAATGTGTTATAGTACGAAACGATAGAGATATTTTTGCCGGCAAGTTGGGAATGGTATTTTTACTATAAAATAGGAATTTAAATCTATGAATTAAAAACGGAGGCATCATTATGATAGAAAGGCAGAAACGCAGCTCGAAGCGTAAAAAGAAGAAGCTAGGTAAAAAGTCGTGGATTGCAATCATCGCCATCGTGCTGATCATCGGGGCGGGAGCCTACGTGTTCCGCAAGCCGCTGGCCATCATGGCGTTTGACTTGTTCCTCTCCGGACAGGTGGAGAAGCAATTGCAGGAATCCTATGCTCCGCTGGGGGGCGAAACGGAGCCGCAGCAGGTTGCACAGGAGCAGGGACTGGAGCCGTTCACCATGCTGCTGCTTGGTGTCGATCAACGGGATAAAGAACCGGCCCGATCCGATACGATGATTTATGCGGTGGTGCGCCCGGAAGAGGAAAAAGTGCTGCTCATTTCCATTCCCCGCGATACGTATACGGAAATTGTGGGTAAAGGCAGTATGGATAAGATCAACCACGCGTATGCTTTTGGCGGCGAGAAAATGGCGAAGGACACCGTGGAGAACTTACTCGGTTATCCGGCCGATTATTATGCGGCGATCAACTTTCATGGGCTGAGGGAAATTGTAGACGCCCTGGGCGGCATTGAGCTGCCGATCACCAAGGATATCGTGAATAAGGAGAAATACCACGAGAAATTTACGATTAAGGCCGGCAAACCGCTGTATAGCGGGGAAGAAGCGCTTAATTACGTCAGATACCGGGAGGACAGCGACTTTGAACGGACGAAACGCCATCAGATCTTTTTGAATGCGATGGTAAACCGGATGCTGAAGCTGGACCAGGTGACGAAAATTCCCGAATTGATGAACATGATGGGGGAAAACTTCAAAACCGATCTTGCGCCAAGCAAAATCATCGACCTGTCGAAGCAGGTGCTGCTCGGCAGCCAGCAGCCGCAGATCAGCGGGTTCACCATTATGGGCGAAGGGATGCGCATCAAAGGAGTTTATTATGACAAAGCCAACGAAGAGGACGTCGCCTTCGCCAAAGAGATGATCGGGAGCTGGATCGATCCGGAAACGGAGCCGGATAAATTGATTACGCCGGAATCGCGCGACGCGGAAAAGGCCGAGACTGAAGCCGGGGCTTCAAACGGAAGCGATTCGGGAACGTCCGCGGCGCAATAGCGGGAGAGCGATAGGAGCATGAGCCGTAGAATCCCGTCATATTTTAAAATATAGTGAAAAAATTCGGCAGTCCGGTTTCCGGCTGCCGATTTCTCGCGGGATGGGCGGAACAACTCCCGTTTTGAAACGTAACAAATAGGGGAGCCTGAAGAAAGGTGAGGAGGATTTCGATCCGATGAATATTGCGTTTTTTTTATTGCCCAAAAACGATGTCGTCACCGTCACGCTGGATTCCACACTGCGGCAGACGCTGGAGCGGATGGAGTTTCACCGTTATACGGCGGTGCCGATTATCAGCCAGGACGGGGCCTATGTCGGAACGGTGACCGAAGGCGATTTGTTGTGGCATATGAAAAACTCCGGCGGCAAAATAAACTTTGAGACCGCTTCAAAATTTTTGCTGAAGGATGTTCCGCTCAAGATGGATATCAAGCCGGTGCGCATCGATGCGGATATGGAGGATTTGATCAATTTGGCAAAGGTGCAGAACTTCGTGCCGGTAGTGGACGACCGGGGGCGGTTTATCGGTATCGTCCGCCGCAGCCAAATTATCGAATACTGCGAAAAGTTCGTCACCAGAAACGTGCTGGAATCCAATAAATAGAAGGCGTTTGCGTCCCTTGGCGCATTTGCTATATGCTATAATGAAGAATAAGTTTTTTTCGGGGAGGGTGGAAGCTGTCCGCCATGCAAAGGGAAATGGATGTGGCCAAACGCGCCAAGGTGATTGAATGGCTTAAAACCGAAGTTGTCGATCACGTATCCCGTTTGTTTAAGGCACTTTGGGAAGGCAGCACGACACGGGTAACGGACAGTCTTGCCAGTCTGATCGTCAGCAGCTATATTTTGGGGCGCAGACTTGGTGTTTCCTATCGGGATATGGATGACAGTATTCTGGAAAAACTAAGGAAGCATCAGCAGGAGGGTCACCAGTTGGAGGATTGGTATCAGGATATTTCTGCACTTGAAGAACATATGCGTAAGAGGTGAACCCATTTGAAGTTGCGCTGGACATCGGTGGCCTGGAGCGCCGTTTATTTGCTGCTTCTGCTGTCACTTGCTACTCCGCTGACCGTTGTTACGATTTTTTTTCTAATGGTACCGGGCGTCTTGCTCTACACGACGTTGTCCACCAGAGCGTTTATCGCGCATACGGCGGCCGTTTGGCTGATTGCGGCGCTTGTTTTCGGGCCGTTCCTATTGCTGGAGGCTGTGTTTTTCATCATCCCCGCGATCGTGATGGGTTATTTATATAAAAAAAGAAGCCCGGCCTTTCGGATCGTGATGTCCGGGACCGGGACGCTCCTGCTGGAATTTATTCTGGTGCTGCTGATCAGCACGGTGTTCTTCAACTTCAATCTGGCCACGGCCATTGAAGATATGATCAATGCGGCGGTTGCGCCTTTGCAGGACGTGGCCGACAGCTCCATGTCGGGCGGGTTGGTCTGGTCGCCGGAGTTGAGCCAGCAGTTTTCCAGCCTGACCGTGCGGATGGTGCCGTTCACGATGATCGTCTGCTCGCTGCTGATGGCCGCCGTGGCCCATGCCGTCTCCCGGCCGACGTTGGCCAGTCTGGGGCATGCCGTTCCGAAGCTGGCGCCGATCCGGGACTGGAAGCTTCCGCGCTCGCTGATCTGGTACTATTTGATCGGGCTGCTGATCCAATTGTTTGCCGGCGGAGTCATACAAAATGGGTTCCTCGGCACGATCGTGCTCAACCTGATGCCGCTGCTGCAGTTTTTGTTTATGGTACAAACGGCAAGCTTCTTCTTCTTTGTGGCTTATCATCGCAAGTGGAACCCGGCCTTCCCGGTGCTGCTCTTGGTGGCGCTCTTGTTCATTCCGCCGCTGCGTATCGTGGGGATTCTGGACATTGCTTTTCCGCTGCGGGATATGATTACTAGACCAAGACGATAGGGTGAGAAGGCATGCCAAATCTTTTGCAAAAACGTTGGTACGGTTATCAAACCGTGTGGATGTTCATGCTTCAGCTGCTGCTCGTCATCTTCGTCTCCTATTACAACTGGATTCTGGGACTCGTCAGCCTTTGCCTGGTCGGGGTGCTGACCTATAACATGCTGCAGGCGGAACGCCGATTCCGCAAGGAACTGGTCCGTTACGTCACGGATCTGAACTATCGCGTCAAAAGGGTGGAAGGCCAAGTGGCCGGCAGTCTTCCGTTTGGGCTAATGCTCTACAGTGAGGACCGGACCGTGGAATGGCACAACCGGTTCGTCGGCGGGATGTACGGCAGGGATTCGGTCGTCGGTCAGCCGCTCGCCGAGCTGCTGCCGCAGCTGCAGCTGCCGCAGCCGGGGGGACGGGACAAGAAGGAAGGACACGGCGGAAAAACGAAAGCGGAAGCGATGGTGGATGATCGTTATTACGAGCTTACCGTTGATCAGGCGGAGCGGCTCATTTACATCCACGATATGACGGAGCTGGCCGTGCTGCGCGAGCGCTACGAAGACGAACGCGCCGCGCTGGGCATCGTTCTGCTGGACAATCTCGACGAGGCGACGCAGGGGATGGACGACCAGCAGCGGACGGCCTTGATCGCCCGGGTCGCGACAGCGATCACGGAATGGGCCAAACAGTACCGCGTTTATCTGCGGCGGCTGTCTTCCGAGCGGTATCTGATGATTCTGAATCAGAGATCGCTGAACGAACTGGAGCAAAGCCGGTTCGTCATCCTCGACGAGGTCCGCGAGATGACCGCGGACCTGAAGGTGCCGATTACGCTCAGCATCGGCCTCGCTTTCGGTACCGAGCGCTTCAGCGAGCTGGGCGAACTCGCCCAGTCCAGCCTCGATATGGCGCTCGGGCGGGGGGGCGACCAGGCCGCGGTGAAGGCCGGTCAGCGGTTGTCTTTCTATGGCGGCAAATCGGGCGCCATAGAGAAGCGGACGCGCGTTCGCGCCCGCGTCATCGCGCACGCTCTGCGCGACCTGATGCAGGAGAGCGACCGCGTCATCATCATGGGCCATCGCGTCCCGGACTTCGACGTGATCGGCGCCTCCATCGGCGTGCTGAAAGCCGCCGATATGTACAAGGTCGAAGCCCACATCGTCCTGGATGGCCCGAACCCGGGCATCGGCAGCCTGATGGAGCATATCGGCAAGGACGACGCCTTGATGCGGCGGTTCATTACGCCCGAGCAGGCGCTCGGTATGATGACGCAGCATACGCTGCTCGTGCTCGTGGACACGCATAAGGCGTCGATCACGATGGAGCCGCGGCTGGTGGAGGAGGCGAGCCGGGTAGTCGTCGTGGACCACCACCGGCGGGGCGAGGAATTCGTGAGCGACGCGGTGCTGGTCTATCTGGAGCCGTACGCCTCCTCCGCCTGCGAGCTCGTGACTGAGCTGTTGCAGTACATTCACGAGAAGGTGGAGATCAGCCCGCTGGAGGCGACGACGCTGCTGGCGGGGATGACGGTCGATACGAAGCATTTTGCACTGCATACCGGGTCGCGCACGTTCGAGGCGGCGGCGTTCCTGCGGCGGAACGGGGCCGACACGGTGCTGGTGCAGCGGCTGCTGAAGGAAGATCTGCAGGAGTATATCACTAAGGCTGATATCATCAAGCGTGCGCGGATGATCCATGGGCATATCGCGCTGGCGGCGGCGGAGCCGGGGCGCAAAGTCCCGCAGCTGTTGATCGCCCAGGTGGCCGATACGCTGCTGAACATGACGGGCGTGATGGCATCGTTCGTGATCAGCGAGCGGCCGGACGGCCTGATCGGCATTAGCGCCCGCTCGCTCGGCAGCATGAACGTGCAGGTTGTAATGGAACGGCTGGGCGGCGGGGGGCATTTGACCAATGCCGCCGTGCAGCTGGAAGGGACCCAGGCGGAAGCGGAGAAGAAGCTGCTTGCCGTGCTGGATGAAATGGAGAAGGAAGAGGGGTTGTTCGAATGAAAGTAATCTTTTTGCAGGATGTCAAAGGTCAAGGCAAAAAAGGGGAAATCAAAAACGTATCGGAAGGCTACGCGCAAAATTTCCTGATCCCGCGCGGATTGGTCCGTCCGGCGACGGAAGGCAACGTGAAAACGCTGGAGCAGCAAACGGCGGCGGAGCTAAAACGAAAGGCACAAGAGAAGGAAGACGCGATCCAACTGGGCAAAAAGCTCGAAGAGATCACCGTCGAACTGAAGGCGAAAGCCGGCGAAGGCGGACGCCTGTTCGGCGCGATTACCAGCAAGCAGGTGGCGGACGCGCTGGAGAAAGCCGGCGTGAAGCTGGACAAACGGAAAATCGAAATGCCCGAACCGATTCGCTCGCTTGGCGTGACCCAGGTTTCGGTGAAGCTGCATCCGGAAGTAAAATCGACGCTGAAGGTTCACGTGACGGAGGAGTAAATGAGCGGCGATCTGTTTTTCGATCGGATCCCCCCGCAAAATCTGGAAGCGGAGCAGGCGGTGCTTGGGGCGATCCTGCTTCAGTCGGAGGCCCTCATCACCGCGATGGAGCGGGTGCGGACCGAAGATTTCTATGACAAGCCCCACCAGTTGATATTTGAAGCGATGGTTCAGCTTGGCGAGGAGAGCAAGCCGATCGACCTTGTCACGCTGACGGCCAAATTGAAGGACCGCGGCGAATTGGAGGATATCGGCGGGGTCAGCTATTTGGCGAAGCTAGCGCATGCTGTGCCGACGGCCGCGAACGTGGATTATTACGCGCGGATCATCGAGGAGAAGTCGATGCTGCGGCGGTTGATTCGCACGGCGACGCAGATCGTCAGCGACGGTTATGCCGGCGGCGAGGACGTCTCCGGCATGCTCAGCGACGCCGAGCGGAGCATCCTGGAGATTTCCAACCGCAGCTCGGGCAGCGGGTTCGTGGCGATCCGCGATGTGGTGATGGAGGTGTTCGACCGTGTCGAGCAGCTCCATCAGAACCGCGGAACGACGACCGGCATTCCTTCCGGCTTCGTCGATTTGGACCGAATGACGGCGGGGTTCCAGCGCAGCGATTTGATTATCGTGGCGGCCCGGCCGTCGGTAGGCAAAACGGCGTTTGCGCTGAATATCGCCCAGAACGTGGCGGTGCGCGCCAAAGAGACGGTCGCCATTTTCAGTCTGGAAATGTCCGCGGCGCAGCTGGTGCAGCGGATGATCTGCGCCGAGGCCAACCTCGACGCGGGGATCATGCGGACCGGCGATTTCAAAAACGACGACGATTGGGCGAAGCTGACGATGGGCATCGCCGCCTTGTCGGAGGCGGAGATTTACATCGACGATACGCCGGGCGTGACGGTCGCGGATATCCGGGCGAAATGCCGCCGCTTAAAGAAGGAAAAGGGCCTCGGCATGATTCTGATCGATTACCTGCAGCTGATCCACGGCCGGGGCAAACCGGGCGAGAACCGGCAGCAGGAGGTATCCGAAATCTCGCGGACGCTCAAGCAGATTGCGCGGGAGCTGGAAGTGCCGGTCATCGCCTTGTCCCAGCTTAGCCGGGGCGTCGAGCAGCGGCAGGACAAGCGGCCGATGATGTCCGACTTGCGGGAATCCGGTTCGATCGAGCAGGACGCCGACATCGTGGCGTTTCTGTACCGGGACGATTACTATAATCAGGAGACCGAAAAGAAGAACATCATCGAAATCATCATCGCCAAGCAGCGGAACGGCCCGGTCGGGACGGTCGAGCTGGTGTTCCTGAAGAACTTCAACAAATTCGCCAACTACGAGCGGGCGCATACCGATGCGTTTGCCGGTTAAAATTATAAAGACACTGCAAAACACGCAGGAAGGAACTAATTGTCCTTATTATTTAGCTGCTGATTGAAACATATGATACGAACAAGATACAAGAGCTGACGTTTATCGTCGGCTCTTTTTTTGTTTACGGCAATGCAGGCAACGGGAACGAACGGCCGATAGTCTAGCGGTTGCAGCAGCCGTTATTTTGCGATTAAAAGGCTGTTTCTGCACTGGCGTTGCATTAACTTTTGCTCAAGCTTTCCCGTAAAATCTATCCGAAATCTAACGGTTGTAGCAACGGCTATTTTCCGTAAAAAGACCTTTTTTAAATTCTAAACATTCCTGTGTAGGTTAAGATTTCATCTTTGAAAAAAACAGGAGCGCCTCGTATGATAGGGGTGTCGACGGGTCAAAAGCCCTTAAAACCTATCAGGAGGCGCTTACTATGAAGTCTACTCGAATTCAAACCACAAATC
>SNQW01000261.1_pt1 | contig 22523 bp, 27 predicted proteins | sample 2580511 | NCBI WGS metagenome assembly SNQW01 (sample SAMN10953775, study PRJNA522744) | food fermentation metagenome | isolation source: 8-hour incubation of native-enriched microbial consortia from nixtamalized... | place: Mexico | collected 2017-09-24 | reverse complement strand
GATAAGAAAAGAAGGAAAAAATCAGAGGTTGGAAAAAGACACGTCCGCCTTTTTCTGCCGGGGCGCAGGGCGTATCCACCCTCTTCTTTCTCTATCTCTCCTCCTTCCAACCACGCTACCATGTCAAAATATTAACCGTAACTTATATAGGAGGCCACTGCCAGTGTCAATAAAATATATCGAAGGAAAAAAAGTATATTTAAGACCTTATGAAACTGAAAAAGATAAAGAAATGTTATATAGAGCTACATTTATTGAAGAATCCAATTTATTTACAGGAACAACCAAGCCATTTACGAAAAAAAAATTGAACAATATGTAGATAAAGTCATGACAGGGGATGACACCCGCATTGATTTTGTCATTGTGCGTCATGAAGATGATGAACCGGTTGGAGAAGTAGTATTAAATGAAATCAGTAATCGAAATGCTAACATTCGAATTGCGCTTTTTGACACTCAGTATTTTAATAAAGGCTATGGAACGGAAGCTATGCAGCTAATGTTAAATTTTGGTTTTGGAAATCTTCAATTACATAGAATTGAGCTTGGAGTTTATAATCATAATGAACGCGGAATCCATGTTTATAAAAAACTTGGATTTAAAAAAGAGGGTGTTTTAAGAGATTATCTATTCTATAACCACCGTTATTATGACTTAATTTTAATGAGTATATTAGAAGATGAATACAGAGAACTATATCTAAACGGAAGGTTTACAAAACAAAAATGAGTCGCTCACACCGAGTGACTTTTTATTTTGCCCTAGAGATGAGTGATGATGTAGAAGGTAAAAGATAAATGAAGAGGACACCCTGTTTTGTCAACACCGGTAAAAATTATTATTGTGTAAATGAGCATATGAAAAATTGCAGGTTTGTAGTTTGAATAACAGTTTTATCTTGTTTACCTTGTTAAAATAATTTCATCAAGCTTCAAAGAACAACGCCTGTAATTTTTATAGTCGTACTTGAATCTTGATGAATATAACAGAATGATATAAAAGGAGTTGCTAATGATGAAAAAGAAACTTATCGGTGGATTTATAATTGCAACCATGGCGTTTTCTGGCGCCGGAGCTGTATCAGCTGCGAATATTAGCAGTTTAAATAGAGTTGATTTAAGTAATATGGATATAGAGACAGCTCTACAGCTTGTTCAATCGCAACGATCCCAACTGTTAGATTCTCAATTGAAAAATCAAAATCTTTCAAATAAGCGTAACGAAGCATTTGATGTAATGACGAATTTTCTTAAAAAAATGCAGGATAGTAGAAGTTCGATTATAGGTAACATGCGTTAATTGTAATTTAAAGCTAGGTATAGTCACTTTTTCTTACCTCCCACCATAAAAACTTGTTGATTTATCAAATCAGATGTATATAGAAAATAGCATCAAAAAAGCGGTTTTCATATGCTAAGCTCGGTTTGATAAAAAAATGCCAGTATCCTATATGTTAATGATTACCGGCATTTGCAGTTGTAAAAATGTTGTGTTCTATTATCTATTTAAGCAGTCTGTAATTCCAAGCCTATAGGTTACATCTATCTGTTGAAAGAATTCCTTAGGGAATTTGCGCCTAAACATCAGTATCTTAAATATTATCTGTTTCCATGCTCTTTAAGCAGCTGCAAGTTTATCTACCCGTTTCTTGGGTAGTAGGAAAATCCCGGATATTTTACGACAGGCCATTTTTCCTTGCGTAGCGCATCTAGCAATTCTGGTCCAACGTTTAAATTATCTCGAACAAGATCGTGAGGGGTAAGCGCCATCCATTGATTTAACGACACGTCAGCAAAGCGGTCACTTTTGAATATTTCCAAATACCACAATGTTTCGTTACCGGTATTTTGAACATAGTGCCCAAAAGCAAAGGGAACATAGCCAACATCACCGGCTCTGTAATCAAATGTACGGGCTACACCGTTTCCTGCAAATACCGTCAGGCGTTAAACGCATATTTACCCCCGCGAGAGTAGTTGCAATCGGCAGCTCCCTCACGGTGATCTCTCGGGACCATCCCCCGTGATTTAATGTCATGCTGGTGTCCGAGAACGAAAATTTTAGATTTGGAACCAAACCGGAATCCGTGACAGGTGGAGCGAGCATGTCAGGGTTTTCAAGATCTCGCATAATATCACGGGGCCGGGATCGGTTGCACCAGCGCCATCACTCCTTATCGGCTGCGGCACATATCCGTATGATACTTGATTCCAAGGTGGTTTTTTCATGGAACATGCTCCTCTTGTTTTAGATTACTACGGGAAGAATCCTTTATTGTAGCAACTTATGATGTAGACGTGTTAGCTGTGCCTATAAATAAAACTTATCCTACAAATTGCACTGGGGAGCATTTTTTTGTTGCTAGTCAAGTCCGATAACATGCAACTGTAAACTCAATATTTTCCTTTACAATATCTCTTCCTTAAAGATATTTAATTACAAATAACGTCATTTAATTTACAATGGAGTGTTTAAAAAAAGTTGAAATACGATCTATAATGAAAATTAGTGTGAACGAACATTTCTGCTTACTTAATCCTCATAGAAAAGGTGAAGGAAAATTGGGATACATTCAAGTAATAAAAAATAACATCGAAAATGAGCACATATGTTGTGCTTTGGGTGCAAAACAATATGAGCAGGCAGTAAACGAGAAGAAGAGATGGTTGACGGAGCGAATGGACGAAGGATTAGTATTTTATCGCTTAAATGAACGTGCAAAAGTATTTATTGAATATTTACCTGCTGAGATGGCATGGGTTCCTATTCAAGCACCTAATTATATGTATATTAATTGTATATGGGTTTCTGGAAGATATAAAAATAAGGGATATGCAAAACAATTGTTAGATAATTGCAAGGAAGATGCGATGGCTCGTGGGATGGATGGGATTGTACATATTGTCGGGAAGAAAAAGTATCCTTATTTAAGTGATAAACGTTTCTTTGAACATATGGGATTTGAGTTAGTAGATGAGGCAGAACCTTATTTTCAATTAGTTGCATTAAAGTGGAATGACCGATCTGCTGTACCTTCATTTAAAAAAAAGATGAAAAATTCTTCAGTTAAGGAAAAAGGCATAGCAATTTATTATACAGCTCAATGTCCTTTTGCTGTTGGTATTTTGGAAAAATTAGGAAAAGTAGCAGAAAATAAGGGGGTCATCTTTAAGGCTCATAAGTTAATAACGAAAGAAGAAGCACAAAGTGCCCCTACTATTTGGACAACTTTTGGTTTGTTCTATGACGGAGAGTTTATTACACACGAAATGATGAGTTCAAACAAATTTGAAAAATTATTAACAAAGCTATTAGAAGAAGAGTAATGTTCTTTTTTTATTAATTGAGCCAATTTCATGGAATTTCCAAGAGCATTATGTTAAGGGTTGGCCAAAGTTGATAAATGCTTTCCTTCTCCCTAGATAAACGGAATCTTCTTCTCTTGTCAAATAAGGTGATTAACAAAGACTAGCCATTGAGGAAAGTCTTTTTTTTGTTTGTTTTCATAAATAAATGAGGGGAAGGAGTGGCTAAATCATTATGGTTTGTTAACTTGCTTTTTTAATTGTTTTAGCTCTTTTTGTACCTGATTAAGTTGTGCTTGTATACTATTAAGCTGCTCTTGTATTTGTTGCTGATCTTTTGCTTGTTGACCTTGTTGTATAAGTTCTTCTTTTATTGAAACAGATTGGCCTATCAATTGAAGAGAATCACCCACTGTAGCCAAGAATTGTCCGATTAACTGTAAAATGTCACCTCTGTTTTCACTGTTTTCGTTACTTTTGTTGTTTTTATTCATACGTCCTCCATGTTTTATAGGCTAGATTTTACTTTTTTATACTTTACGGGTGGTATCAGTTTCGCTGATATTATTCTAATATGAAACAAAAAGTCCTCATATTCGTATGGATAAGCTATGAAGACAATAAAAGGGAGGCAGACTTGTATTATGGAGTTCCGACAGTTTCAAAATCTTCAATCGCCCTATAAGCAACCTATATATGATTTGATTCAAGCTCATTTGAAAGACATTCCACCTTATCTTGTACCATCAAATGATGAAATCGCTACTATTCTACAAAATCCGTTATATCTTGTTGACTTGCATTTAGAGTCAGTAGAATTCCGTCAAGCTATCTTTGTGGGTGTGGAGAACGAAGTTCCGGTCGCTGCGGCGCAGCTCCTTTTTCCAGTACAAGATCGAACGGCCTGGCTACCATGGATTGTCGGCAAGTCCTCAGCAGGTGATGAATTGCAACTGTTTGTGGAACAGTTAAAAAATGCTGCAGCCCATGAAGGATACGATGTAATCGAGACAGTGAAACAGCCTTTTGGTGTCGGATGGGAAGGTATTGGAGATGTGTGGCCCCATTTGCTGCATACTATAACAGCCGGCGGTTTTACCGCTATAGAGAAATGGCAATCGTTCTGGGCTGAAGGCATTTCTGAGGTCGCTCTTCCAGGTGATATTTCTTACAAGAGCCGTTACTCGGATAAGGAGCGGGAATATGATCTCTATTTGTATGACGGCAAGAATCAGATTGGCGAAATAGCTATATGGTTGCCTGGCACCCGATCCGTATCGCTTGTCGAAGCGGGCATAGCTGATATTGAATATATCGAGATTGAAGAAGCGTTTCGTGGAAAACGATTGGGACAGGCTATCCTTTCAATTGCTCAAACTGAACTACGTAAGTACGGTATCCATCGGTTTATGCTGTGGACTGAGCCAGATAACGATGCGATGCAAAAACTCGCCATTCGCTCCGGATTTCAGCAGGGCCCATTGTTTCATTGGATGCGTGCAGACCTCACATAAAACTGTTCGTGTCGTGTAAGTATAAATCTCTTACTCGAAATGGAATAACGGAAGTGAACATGTCTATATAAACTACACTTGATATTGTGACAGGGGAGTGTGGTTGGAAGGAGGCGATTCAGAAAAAGAAGAGGTTGGATGTACCCTGCACTCCAGCAGAAGACAGGCAAACGTGTCTTTTTCCAACCGCTCCCACCCACCGCCCTTCCTTCTTGTCTTACCTCTCACCACAAGAATTTGTCGATGTATCAAATCAGATGTATATAAATAGCAGTTTTTGCAGAATAAGCATCCTCCTATATATGGAAAGGTGTTTTTGCTTTGGGAGCCTTTATACTCAAAATACCACGAAGTAGGTATATCGCTTGAAAGTCAAATACAGTACATTAAGGGTGCCCGTTGTAAAAAGAAACAAAAATTTTTTTCTTGTTGATGGAACGCCGTGTGCCATGAAAGTGGCCCGCACGGTGTAGGCTCGAACGAAAGCCCACAAATAGATAAGGGTATAAGTCGAGAATGGCGTAAAGAAAATCAATGATTTTGCTCTCCATGGTTCTTTTGGTAGTCCAGAGTATGGTAATGCTCTAGATTTCTCCTTCACGATACCTCAGGGAGCTACAGAGGTAAAACCTCAATTATCTGTAGATGGGGGAGCAACATGGCAAGCCCCAACAATTTTCGATATTTGGGTATTTACTGTTAATGGCGTTCCTAAAAATATGATACGCATTGGAAAATTAACAAGTGGACAAACGTATCAATTTAAGCTTGTTATTATTGGTGGAGAATATGAAGGGGAATCTAATATCATAACAGCTACTCGGTAACCATCAACGATGGCCCTTAGGAGAAATCCTGAGGGCTTTTTCTTTGGAATCGAATAAACGGCTCCTTCAAGCTATTTTGGAAGATAGTTAAACGATTTACGAAATGATGATTATCGGACATAAATCCAAAAATAAGTGAAACAAACACTTGTCCCTACCCATCTACATATATGAAATGTAGTTCAATCCATTGTATATGGGAGGAAATTGAGATTATTCTTGTTCTTTTTATTCTTTCGGTCATCATTGCATATGCTGTAGCGTGTAGTGCAACAGCTTCATGGGGAGCAATCTGCCCTTCTGCCTAACCTGGCAGAAGGGCTTTGTTTGTATTGTTAGGGCAATTACATACCTCTATGAATGTTCTCCACTATCCAAGTTGACAGGTTTATCCTAATGTAGATTATTAAACATAACGTTTATAATTGATAATCATATACCTTCCAACCAGGGGCATTTCCTCCTGTTTTATCGTATAGTGATTGTGCAATTACGTTATCGGCTGCCGTTAATAGTCGAACTAGTGGATATCCTTTTTCTTTTGCTAGTTGGATTGTTGATGTTAGTAATGTTTCCCCGGCCCCTTTTTTTCTACGTTCCGGATCTATAAATAAATCATTAAGAAGGGCTATTTTCTGCATACGTGTTGTACTCCAAATCGCATTTACCGTCGTAAATCCAATTAAACCTCCGTTTTCCTCAGCAACTAATTGAAACCCCTCTTCTGGATGATTTATGAGGTAAGTAATCATTTCTTCTATCTTTTCTTTAGGTGGAATCGGTCGCTTGTAAAATTCAAGATACCCATAGATTAAAGAAGTTAATTCAGAGATATCCGTTAGCTGCGCATTACGAATTTTAATTTCTGACATGTGTTTTTCCTCCTGTATAATTAAAATTTTTGTACTTGTATATTATTCAAGCAAATTTCGCGCCAGTTTAAATGGAAGGAAGAAATAACAAAAAATATAAAATAAGTCAAAATTGATTAGTATGTAAGTCAAAAACTAATAAAATATACGTTAATACAGTTTTGTGAAGTAGAAGGTTCATTCATAAAGTAGGCCCCGCTACCTTTTATTGGGTGGTAGGGCCTTTGGTATATTGATATTATATACATCTGATTTGATACATCGACAAATGTTTATGGTGGGAGGTAAGAAAAGAAGGAAGGGCGATGGGCGGGAGCGGTCGGAAAAAGACACGTTTGCCTTTCTTCTGCTGGAGTGCAGGGCACATCCAACCTCTTCTTTTTCTGAATCGCCTCCTTCCAACCACGCTACCATGTCAAAATATCAAGTGTAATTTATATAGATTAGGGAAGTCAGTCGAATCCTCTAAGGAAATACCTTGGGGATTTTTAACTTTTTATGCATATAGACTCCGTAGTTCGAACAATAATGTTTTTTGAGTAAGTGAAATTTTGGGTACCCTATAAGTAAGAGGTGAGTATTTGATGGCAGATTATGCAGAAATGTCAAAAGAAGAACTTGAAAAATTGGCTGCTAAATATGAACATGAGGGATTTAAAATTATGAAAGAGTTAATAAAACGAGAGCCTATTAAAAAAACAGCGGATACATTGGAACATCCTGATATGAAGCTAACAGAAGAGGATGTTTAGTTGTGTAAATATAGAAGAACACCCATCGGCTTAGAGTGGTGGGTGTTTGCTTTTTAATGTGATGTTGTACGGTAAAAGCGATAAGTAAGGCAACTTTTTAATTCTTGCTTCCGTATATATTACTGTGTTAGGTAATAAAACTGTTAAAGAACGGATTGTGAGCCAAGTTACTTGATTTTATTACTTTTTGAGAGCAGTATTACATACGTATACTACTGGAGAGGAATAAAAATGAAAATTGAACTACAAAAGGTTAGCATTGAAGAGAAGCATATTTTAAGACATTTATTAGAGCTGTATCAGTATGATTTTAGTGAATTTGATTTAGAGGACGTTAACGAGTATGGTTTATACGGATATGCGTATTTAGATCATTATTGGACAGAGGAAGGAAGGTATCCTTTTCTTTTTAGGGTAGATGGTAAGTTAGCTGGTTTTGCTTTAGTGAGGCAAATAGAGGATGGTACGTATTCAGTAGCAGAGTTTTTTGTGATGAAAAAATATCGACGTACAGGAGTAGGGCGCGATGTTGCATTCCGATTATTCGATATGTTTAAGGGTTTATGGAAGATAGCAGAAATAGAAGAAAATAAGCCAGCTCAGGAGTTTTGGAGGAAAACGATAAAAGAGTATACCAAGAATGATTTCAAAGAAATAAAAGAAGCAGACTGGGACGGGCCTATACAGATATTTAAAACACGATAGCTATATACATCTGATTTGATACATCGACAAATGTTTATGGTGGGAGGTAAGAAAAAGACACGCTGGCTTTTATTTAACTATCAGCTTCTGTTCGTTTGAAGAAACAGTTCGTTAAATGAGTGCCCCTAGTTTCCTTCCTAAAACAAGAAGTTCATCATATGGGTCTCCTTCTAATTCAAAAACTTGGGCAAAAGCTGGCTCGGTTTTAATTCCTTCTTTCTTTAGCCGAATAATTTCACTTCTTATGTGAGGGTGCATTTTTAGAAGATGATGCTCAATGATCATGTGGCGATAAGCATTTTGTTGTTCAACTTTCCTAGGCTGACCAAATAATTCAAATTCAAAGCCATCAAATTCAAAATTTGTTGTTATTGTTGGTGTACTTCCTATCATCATTTCTCTTAAGGTAAATTTATCATGTTCGCCATATAAAGAGTTAATCTCATACTTAAACATCTTAAAATCGTGAACTTCCATTACAATATCTAAATCGGAACCCTCAACATCAATTGAGATTGGTATAGTTCCACATAACACAGGATTATATTTAGCCAAATCATTTAAGATTCCTAATTCGTTAATAACATTGAATGCACGACGTTGATTTTTATTACCAGATTTCAAGTAGGTTATCGTTTTAAAAATAAGGTTACCCCCTAAAAAACTTAGTTTTCCCAATATGATTATATATCATGAGGAATGGATTTTTAAGATAATTACCTGATAACAAAACAGTAAAAACATCGTAAGTAACCCCTTTTTTACAAGTATTCTTATACTTTTGACGAGGATGCAACATGATATAACCTTCTTAGGTATCTGTATTAAACAACAAAAGGGTCAAATAAAAAAGGCTAACACAGGGTCAGCAATGAAAAGAAGGTTCATACTGGTTGTGAAACATCACACGCTTAATATACCGGAGCCTTCGTCCCCTCCAAGGATAAGGAATATAGTACAAGCTTATGGACAATAAAAATATAGACAGATGGGAACGGAGGGGGAATAAAGGATGAAAAAAATCGTTTGCTTGGTTGGAGAATCAGGAAGCGGAAAATCAACGATTGCTCAACTGCTAAAAGAACAACATGGGCATACATCTATTCCAAGCTATACTACACGCTCGCCGCGCCATTCAGAGGAAAAAGGGCATGTATTCGTTAGTCAAAAGGAATTTGACGCTATTCGCGCTGACCTAGTGGCTTATACAAAATTCTCCGGTGCTGAGTACGGAGCTACCCGACAACAAATTGAACAACATGATATCTACATCATCGACCCAGCTGGGATTGATGGACTGGCTAAACATATCGGACGAGAAAACATGACTGTCATTTATATACGGGTGGACACTGCGGAAAGACACCGACGCATGGAAGCGGACCGAGGCCCTGAAAAAGCAAAAGAACGAATTATACATGACATTGGAAAGTTTGCTGGCTTTGATGATTATGATATTGCCCTCAACAACCGTACCAGGAATGATTTAGAACGAAATGTAGTCCTTGTTCATGAACTCATTGAGTTTGAAAAAGAGCAGCCTTAGAAGAATAAAACATACGCTCTCTGGACGGCTATCTGGAGAGATATCTTCAAAAGAAGCTAGCACATAAGTAGAAGAACATGCTATTCAGCTGCGTTATTTGAAAGAAGAGAGGGGGTAGGGCTGAGTGAGCGGACATATGCTCGAATGAAAGCCAGAGCGTTTTATAGACTTGCGTTTATGTTGAAACTGGAAGTATTGTCTGAGGATCCGGGCCCGGTACCAGTATAGGTATCGGGCTTTACCAAGGGTGTTGATTATCCAGCATGTTCCAGAGTGGATAGCCACCACACTGTGCCCCAAACAGGCGGCGGTTCGTCTCTTGCACAGAAGCGTAGCGGGCCGCTTTTTACCCTAGCCAGACGGGACAGCAAAACATCCGGGTAGACGCGAAGAGGGAGACAGTTGCTGTCCTCTTTCGCCTGACCGGGGCATGCGCTCGGGAAGAGAGACGAAAGGCCTTGTTTGTGCCCCATTGTGGTGGGCTTTTCCTTTCTGAATAATCAACAGGTGTGGGGCTTTACGTTAAAATAATGATTTATTTTTCCAGCGGGTATACCATGTAACATAAAGAAAAAATAAAACCGGAAAAGCATAAGATACAATATAGGCTTCTCGGTTCCACCATTCGCTTATGACTTGAAGTTGACTATGAGTTGGTATATAAACAAAGGAAGAAGCAAGTATAAGTGACAGCACAATGTATGCGGGGAGCTGCCAAATTCGTTTATTACAGAGTTGTTTAAGATTGCTTGTGACAATAAAGATAAAAGGCATAAATACGGCTGAAAAGATGAACATGTAGTAGGATATAAAAATAATTTCAAACCGTTCGAGGAAAGGAAATTCAATCGGTTTTATGAGTGTAAGTACGGGCCATAAAATTCGCGTGATTTCATCTGGGCTAAAGTAAAGAAAGCAGCTGACTGTAATCTGTAAATACATAAGTAAAGTAATCGTATTGGCTATGATTATTCCTTTCGCGGCTGCTTGTTTGTTTTCTAGATAAGGATAAAGGATAAACGCAAATTCAAATCCGATAAATGAAATCAGAGTGGGTGGTACTGCATGCACAATAGGGAGCAAGCCTTCTTTTAACAGAGGCAGCATAAAAATAAATTCAGCATCCTTTAAGGGGACCAATAATAAAATCGGTAGCCAAAGTGTAAAGAAAAAGACAAACTCTGCATACCGTGCGAAAATTCGTATACCACCACGAAAAACCATAAATACAGGAATCATAAAAAGAACAGCGATCAAGGCGTTAGATGTGTTAGATAAAACCCATAGTTGGATCAGTTCTAATACACGATAGAAAATAATAACGGCAATAAATAAAGCAGAAGATGTCCAGACGATCATCCATGCCCCGCCAAGCCATTTTCCCAGATAACATGTGAGCACATCATATACAGTAGCGCCTGGATGCTTTGCCATGACACCAATTATGCATAAACTTACAGTGTTAGCGATAAGCCATCCAATAACAATGGAAACCCATCCATCGGTATCTGTTATTTTTGCTAAATCTGAAGGCAAAGTCAGGATGCTCGTTCCTATCTGTGCTGCGTTAATGCCAAGAATATATTGTAAGAGCGTAAGTTTGTTTTTTATGGACTTGTTCATGGATAATTCCTGCTTTGTTTTATTTCTTTGTTGTTTATACCATTAATATGTGAAATTGGATACAAGTATATTCATTGGCCAATACCATTTATATGGATGGACAATGGAAGGATAATCGCGTGAAAATGGCGAGGCTTTGGCCGGAGCTTGGCACGCTGTTTGGCGATAGGAGTGTTATGATGATAATGTCAGAGGATAAACAAAGGGCCGTTCCGAGGGATTGGCCCTTTTTGCATATCTACATTACTGTGTTACTACGGGGATAAAGCTAACTCATTAAGCGCAATATATTTTAGGGGCATGAATATAGATGGTTCCCGAAGGAGCTTGTTTATGGATATTATCACAATAGGGAGGACAATTATGGGTGTGTTAAGTGGAAATCCACAGCAAGAGCCAATGCATTATGGTGAAGTATTTGGAGTATGGAGCTATTTAGTGGGAGCGCAAGGAATGTTAGCTGGTTATCAAACGCTAATTAACCATACAGGTGATAAGGATTTAAGAAAATTCCTAGAGGATACGATTCAAAATGTCATAAAGCCTGAAATTGAACAAACACAAACATTGCTTAAAAACAATGGCGTTGCATTACCACCTGCTCCTCCAGAACGTCCTGGAGCTTCATTAGAAAACATTCCAGCAGGCGCACGTTTTACAGATCCAGAAATTGCAGCTTCTGTCTCTAAAGATATTGCAGCTGGTCTTGTTGCTTGCAGCCAAATGATGGGCCAAGCCATTCGAGAAGATGTTGCTCTTATGTTTGGGCAGTTTCATATGAAAAAAGCACAATATGGAGCTACATTGTTAAGAATAAACAAGGAAAAAGGATGGTTAATCCCTCCTCCGCTCCAAGTCCAAGCGAGAGAACCTGTTCATAGCTAAAGCAAAAAAGAAGTGATGTGAGAGGCCGTTCCGAGGGAGCGGCCTTTATTGCTTTAACTTTTCTTTGGAGAAAGTGTATGGCATAAGTTAAGTTGATGAGTCGCTCAAACTGAGTGGCTTTTTCTTTTGTTTTATTTGAATGATGAACAGCCGACGCATTATCATATGGTGTTGTGTGGGCGATACCATTAAACAAACGAGACAGTAACTATCTTTTCTCAACTAACAGAAGAATTAAAGTCGCTATAGGTCCCAGTACTAAAGAAAGTAGAAACCAGTTTAGCCCTGTTCTATTTTTGCCCTGTGCTAACCCAGCATTAATAAGAGCTAGGGTGCCCCAACCTATAACGTATTGATTATCCATAGTCATAGCTCCTTTATTAAAGTGATATACAATACGTATACAAAATCAGAAAGTTTCGCGAACAAAAAAAGGCCGACATAGGCCGACAGGAAAAGAGATGTATAGTCGTGTCACGCCTTAAATGTACCCTATAAAAAAATGTTGCTTAGATTATGGAAGGTTTTTTGACAGGAATATTGATGAAATGCACGAGAGACACATTTTCTTAATTTTTGCTTAGTATATGATATTTTTTCAAAATGTTTAATGTAATATTTTTCGCTTCTGTACCTGAACCATTAATGTTTGTAACAAAAACATAAGGGTGATCTCCTACTTTGATAAAACCAACAAACCACCCTAAGCCTAAATCTGATAATCTGGTTCCTGTTTTTCCGTATAGTGTATAGTCATCTCCTTCCTCCTGAATCATCATTCGTTTAACCGTTTTCATTACAGATTTATCGAAAGGAAGTTCTTCTTTATATAAACTTTCCATAAAATCTACTTCTTCCAATGGAGAGATTTTTAAAGAACTATTTAACCAGAATTGATCGATTCCTCCGCTTATATCTTGATTACCGTAGGAAATTTTCTGGATCCATTGTTCCATAGGTTGTTCTCCAATATCTCTAGCCATATCTTGATAATACCATATGGCAGAATCACGCATTGCTGAACCAAGAGTATGGTCATGGTTCCATGTGTCAAACTGTCTTTTTATGCCGTCCCATCGTTTTACATCATACTCATCTCGAACAGCTTTTACTTGTAATCCGATTAAAGCATTAGGAATTTTAAAAGTAGACTCCGGGGTTACTCTCTCATTGGCCCTCTCTTGGTTATAGACAAAGGTGGTTCTGTTCTTAACATCACGTAGTATAAAAGCTCCTTCATGATCTTGGAAAAATTCATTAACGTTCAGCTTTTTAATATTAAGCTTTTCCTTAGATGCAGTTTCTTTGCCTGATTCTTGAGCATAAGCTTGAAAAGTAAAGCCTACTGCTCCTACAAGTAACATAAAGACAAATGAGCTAATCATTAATTTTTTCACTTTGCTCACCTCGGTTGACTAAGTTTTCGTAATTTCATTATGTCTTCTCAAATAAAAGAAAAAAATGAAAGAATCATGATTTATTCATTATAAATTCCTAACAAAATTATAGAAGCATACACAATTATCTATATATATCACTTTGCAAATTTACCAAGGGTGTTGATTATCCAGTACGATCCAGATTGGATAGCCACCACACCGTGCCCCAAACGGGTGCCGGTTCGGGAAGCGTAGAGAGCCGCTTTTTGCCCTTACAAAACGGCCGTGTTCCTTTCTTGTGAGAAAAAGACGAGGGAACACGCCGACGCGTGCATCTTATTTATTCCGATATATGGATAATCAACAGATGTGATAATAAGTCATACTCATCATCGTTCTGACAGATAACGATTGGAAATGTGGAATACAAAAAAGGGAGTGATTCTAGGTTTACGTTTTAATCAAAGTAAAGTTATGTAGTATAAGTGGACGAAATTTAAAAATTCCCCTTGTCTTTCCTTTCCATATTAAGTCAGGTATCGTATACATTAATTCCTCCGCTTAATAAAATAAATAATTGGATTAAGTAAGCCAAAAGCTACAATTGCTAAGAACATATAAGTTGAAACTTTATCTCCTCCTAAGCCGATCTCATCCACAATGATTGCATCATAAAAAAGAACTTGAGCAGATATAATTATAGATATTATTGATATACTCATAATAGTGGAACCGTTGATGAATTTTTGTTTTGTTCTAAGAAAGGTGACAATGAAAAATAAAATTAAGGCAATGATTAAAAACGTTATGAAAATAGGTCTTAATAATGTAAAGGCTCCGGCTGTTTCGAACGAATTGTATGTATACATATGCCCTCCATAGTTAATAGATTACTTAAATTCTTAATTTCACCAAAATATTCAAAGAGATAAAGAATGATTGTTCTAACATATACAGAACAAAAGTCTACAGTAAAAAGTCCCCAGAAGTATGGGAAGGTTTTCTCGTTATTTATTGTTTTCTATATCTTCCAAGCAAGAAGTACAAATTCTTTTTCCTTTATATTCGACAATTCCAGATATAGAGTCACAGAAAACACATCCAGGTGCGTATTTTTTTAAAATAATTTGTTCGCCATTCACAAAGATTTCCAGACCATCTCCTGGTTTTATTCCTAGGTTATCTCGTACTTCAATAGGGAATACAATTCTTCCTAACTTGTCTAGTTTACGAACAATTCCCATTTCGTGCATGGTGTTCTCTCCTTATTTGCATTATTTTTACTACATTGTAAAATTATAAGTAAACGCTTGTTTCGATTCAATAACTAAACTTTTTATGGTTACCAGGAAACAGATGAAAGATTAATAAAGTTGTATTCTATCAACAGTAAAACGGAAGGAATAAATCGTAGTAACTATTCGTATTACAGTCCATTCTGCGAAATAAAAAAGGCCGGTATAAGACCGGCAAAGAGCAGAATCTATTGGGGGGATTCTTACTATATAACCTACCACATTTGGTAATTATTTCATCTAGGTAGAAAAGTGGAATTTATACTGGGAAGTAGGACGAAAAGATAGACCGATAAGTATATCAGTTCCTATATACATCTGATTTGATACATCGACAAATTCTTGTGGTGAGAGGTAAGAAAAGAAGGAAGGGCGGTGGGGGGAGCGGTTGGAAAAAGACACGTTTGCCTTTCTTCTGCTGGAGTGCAGGGCGCATCCAACTTCTTCTTTTTCTGAATCGCCTACTACCAACCACACGCCCCTGTCAAAATATCAAGTGTGATTTATATAGAAGGGATATGTGGAATATGAGGAAATCAACAAAGAAGAAATAAGATAACAAAATGAAAATGCTTCTACTGTCTGTCGTCAGTAGGAGCAAAGCAAAAGGGGCTTACACTATTCACTACGAAGTATAAAGAGACAAAGTTACAAAAAAGTCCCTCTCCAGATTCACAAATAGAATAAGAGAGGGCAACAGGTATAGAAAAGTTTCTAAAACTAGGCAACTCCGACTATACCATTTTTGAAAGGAAAAAAGGTTACGAAATTATAAAAACCGCCTTCTCCAAATTCGTGTTTCGGAGGAGAGAGCGTTATGCAAATGTCGTTTTTACGTCTTAGTCTTAATTTAATTACTATGTTGTGTCAAGGGTGTTGATTATCCAGTACGATCCAGAGTAGATAGCCACCACACCGTGCCTCAAACGGGCGTCGGTTCGTCTCTCGCACGGAAGCATAGAGGCCGCTTTTTGCCCCCGCCAGGCGGGACCGCAAAACATCTGGGTAGACGCGAAGAGGGAGACAGTTGCTGTCCTCCTTCGCCTGGCCGGGGCAACCGCTCGGGAAGGGAGACGAAAAGCCTTGTTTGTGTCCCGTTGTGGTGGTCTTTTCCTCTCGGAATAATCAACAGGTGTGATGTTGTGTCATACCCTTGTCGTATTTTGTTAAATATTACCTATAAACTAAGAGAAACATCATCTATTACAATATCTGTTAGATTAGTAGTTGAAATTACTCTGAATTCTAACTCTCTGGTTACAAATCTCAATCCTCCGCTTCGAGGAACTGAAAATCCTATTGTAAATTGCCTATAGGTGGAAAGTGGGATTAGTTCGATAGGAAGATTTAAGAAAAGGGGACCAAGCCTTATCCTGAGAAACCCAGTAGTTGCAGCTGTTATTCTACGAACCCAAAAATCAACCTGATAAATTCTTCCTGTCCTTAGTAGAAGGGTTCTTTGAGTGATTGAAAGGTTCTGGTTAGGAAGAGCAGCGATTCTGACAGCCTGCAATCCACTATGAGGGTTTGTAGTAGTTAAGAGAATTTGTCCTGGTCCTCCTCCTCTTGGAATCCACGGGCTAAGTGTTGAGTTTTCGAACCCACCATTTCGGATTCTATTAACTTGTGATATTTTTATTTTTTTGCTTTTAGTTAACGAAGTTTTAGATTTGTACTTTTTGGACATTTCATCACACTCCAAAACTAGAAGTTTTTCTTTTCTTAATTTGGTATATGTTGATTCACAAGATATGTTCTATAGATAGGTCATAGTGATTTTGGGGCTAAACTGTATGTTTAACTTTGACAGCGTTTTTCTTAGCCTTGATTTTAAAAAAGGTCGGTTTCTTAAAAGTTTCCGAATTGGTATGTAAAAAACAGCCCTTTAGTACGTCAAAAGAGCTGCCTTATTATAAAGACTGAACTGTAACCCGAATAATGGGCACTTTGAAAAAAGTCCTTTGTTCGGGTTTTTTATTTCATACAAATCTCCAATTACAGAAACGTAGATTCCTTATCATGAAATATTAAATATACAAGGTATCGGGATTACCGTACTGAAATTTGTAATTCGGCAAAATACTGAACGATAAATTCTCGAAACGTACGAGCCGCTACAGAAAGATAGCGTTTCTCAAGCCATGCGATTTGGAACGTACGCTGACAAACAGGATTATCGATATGCAGCTTAATAAGCAGCGATTCCTCATTGTTTTTGCATGCCCCCACAAATGCGACACCAAGCCCGGCGCGGACAAGGCTTCCTATAGCGGCAGGTTCTTCAACCTCACATACAACATTTGGCGTTATTCCCGCCTTTCGACAGAACTCATCGTTCATTTTTCGAAAAGGGTGCTCCTCCTTGTACGCGATGAAAGGTTCATCGGCTACATCGCTTAGGCAGATGCTACGCTGTTCCGCAAATCGATGTCCAGGAGGTACAGCCAGAAAGACCTCTTCATTTAGCACAGGTTGTTCACGGATTCCTGCACATTTGATAGGCATCGCCGTGAAGCAGAAATCAATTTCACCGTTTTCGATCAGCTCAGCCATTTCTTCCATTGAAGCCTGGGTGATACGAAAGTTGACTTCAGGGTACAGCGAAAGAAAAGCACCCAAAGGTTCCGAAAGGCGATCCAGAGTAGATGTCGCCAAATAAATGACCCCACGTTTCATTCCAGCGAGGTCGGCGACTTCTCTTCGGCCCTCTTCTAGTGCGGTTAGTGCCGTTTCCACGTTCCTCAGAAACGCTTTTCCAAACGTGTTGAGTCGGATTTGTCTTCCCTGACGGTCAAATAATGGTACGCCCAAATCTTTTTCCAACCGGGCAATGGTCTTGCTGAGAGCAGGCTGTGCGATATGAAGTTCTTGCGCTGCCTTCGTTATGTGTTCCAACCTGGCGACCGTTCGAAAATAATGCAGTTGCAACAGTTCCATATTCGTTACCCCCTTTAATAATATACTCAAAGGCATATATAGATGTATTAACATATATTATCGTTTATTGATTATCGATTGTAAAATAAATCATGCAAGCCGACAACAAACGTGTCGAGCCGCAGGCGTTTACAGCAAAGGGGGTGATCTGGGATCCGATTTTCATTAGAACAATGCGAAAAAGTAAACATGGAGAAAGATGAGTGCATCTTGATCTGATAATTCGGTATAATCTCGTAATTGGATTTGAATCATCCATTCGTTTTCAGAAAAGAGGGATATCTCATGAGGGCAGTTGCGTTTTCTTCTTATGGTCCGCCGGATGTTTTGCGTGTGATGGAATTTGATGACCCTCAGGCAGGCATAGGTCAAGTCCGAGTTAGGGTCAAAGCTGCAGGAGTACAACCATTCGACTGGGCGGTGCGTAGTAGTGGTTGGACACCGCCCGGTTTGACGGTGCATTTTCCGCAGGTTCTCGGTAACGAGTTCACAGGTGTGGTTGATCAAATCGGTGATGGTGTCACAGGTTTCTCTGTTGGCAGTGAAGTGCTAGGCTGGGCTTTGATGGCTTGTTATGCCGAATATGTGGTGGTCAGCGTAGACCAGATTGTGCACAAGCCACAGAACATGCCCTGGGAGGAGGCTGGTGTAATAACAGCTTCTGGACAAACTGCCCATACCGCGCTTAAGGAACTGGGTGTTGGCGAAGGTGACATCGTATTGATCCATGCCGCCGCTGGTGGAGTCGGAACTTTCGCGGTGCAGCTGGCTCGGGCCTGGGGTGCTACTGTCATTGGTACCGCTAGCGAACGCAACCATGATTACCTTCGCTTGCTTGGTGCAATTCCCGTCACTTATGGAGACGGCCTTGTCGATAGAGTACGGGCCCTCACACCTAATGGTGTGGACGCCGCCCTTGACGCCATTGGCGGCGGTGCCCTGCATTCCTCGCTTGAACTCATTAAAAACAAAAATCGAATCGGTACGCTCGTTGAGTATGCAGCCGCAGAGCAATTGGGGGTCCGCTGCATTCGCAGCCAGCGGGCCAAGGTTCGGCTTGCTGAACTTGTTGAGCTGTACGTTCAGGGAAAGCTGCACCCCTATATATGGAAATCATTCCCGCTGTACCAAGCCGCGGACGCACATAGAGAAGTCGAGACCGGGCATGTCCGCGGAAAGGTCGTTCTCACGGTAGACTAAGACATTGTTTCGAATGGTGCAGATATCATTTCGGATGGCCGCTTCTCTCTGAAGCGGCTTTAAAAAACAAAAAAATAAAGTATAAAAATATAATAGAATGGGAATAATACAGGTTTACAGTCTATATATTTTACCAAAGTAACTTCGGAAGCCAGGTAACCTGGCGTAGAAAATACATACAATAAATAAAGAAGCGACGATATAAAATCGTCGCTCAAAAGATAATCACTTTTCCTTGTTGCCCGTTCCTTTTAGCCGAAGAGGAACGGGCAGAAACAAAATAGGAACTACCATATTGCCACCAGCATGTAGACTAATAGGAGGCAAGGGTGGTATATTGTTCATTGCCTCAATTAGATTTGAAATTAAAATTAATGTAGTCATAAGTTCGAATATCACTCCTTTCTATATGAGTTAGTACATCATATTCACTTTTTGATAACTTAATTCCAAATGGAAAATGATTCTAGAGCGCTAGTTTGGCTGAGCAAGTCGGACAAGCACTTTTTTCGCTGGCAGAAAAACGAGTGGTAGAGCGACACATGTGTATTTTGTGCAAGTAGGTAAAACAACTGCATACATATGCCAAACGTGATGTGTCATCTGCCGAAAAGGTGGATACTGTTTATATGATGTTTCGCGCGTCACAAGTGTATATGATAATGATATTTATTACGTCCCTTGCCAACGCCACGATGTTTACAACTTATACGGTCTATTACATTGCAGTCCTTGGACTGAGCCCGTTAGAATTGCTAATCGTAGGGACAGTTCTCGAACTGAGCGTATTAATTTTTGAAGGAATTACAGGTGTGATCGCCGATACGTATAGTCGGCAACTGTCGGTTATCATTGGGACGTTTGTAGTCGGGGGCGCGTTCGTGCTAGAAGGCAGCGTGCTATGGATTGGAGCGATGATGCCAGTCATCTCGCCGAGAAGCGGCTGGATATGGGGAACGAGCGTGTGGTCATCGTCGGAATGTTCGTGCTGACCGGGCTGCGTATCGCCGCAATTCTGTCGTTCGCCTTCTCACCAAATTTTGCTTGGGCAATTGGCTCCTTGTTGGCACTCGGCGTGATCGGGACACTTAGTGGACCGATTTACGATACGTGGCTGAACCTAAATATCGAAAGTAAAGTCCGTGCTACCGTGCTCTTAATGATGAGCCAGTCGGATGCGCTTGGCCAAACCGCAGGCGGTCCGTTTGTCGGCTGGATCGGCAATCGCCTGTCGGTTAGGGCGTCCCTTGTTGTCGCCGCCGTATTGTTATCGCCGATTTTAGTCGTATTCGGCCGGGTATTGCGCAAACGATAAACACGGAAAATATTGTACAAATTAAGCGAATGAGTCGCTCCTACCCGGTAGTTCCGGTTGGAGCGACAGCAATTTTCATCATCTTATTGATCTTAAACGAAATAGTTTATCATCCCCTGGTCTCGCTTGTCCGCGTCCGTCCCTATTACTGGTCAATACATAAAGGGAACCATCTGATCTCTCTACGACGTCTCTGATTCTCCCACGTGATCTAAAAAATACCGATAATAATCGGATAGAGCGAGGATTTCTTCGGTTAATTGCAAATCTTAAAATTTGGCTTCCTCTCAAATTAGCCACTAATAATTGGCCTCTCCATGGCCCTCTGGAAACAAAGGTCATTCCTGATGGAGCCCATGTCCGATTTCCGCTATGAATCAATGGAAGCCGTAAAGACCTTCTACGCTCATCCCCTTCTATGATGGGCCAGCCGTAATTTGCGCCGGCACGAATCAGGTTGATTTCATCATGACCGCTGGCACCATGTTCTGATTCATAAAGAACGCCTGTTCGTGGGTTCCAGGCCAGTCCTTGAGGATTACGGTGCCCCAAACTATAAACGGGAGAACCACGAAAGGGATTGCTTCCTGGTATAGATCCGTCTAGGTGAATACGCAGGATTTTACCGGATAAACTTGTACGATTTTGAGCTGAAAACGCCACCTCAGCATCTCCTGTTGTAATATACAGAAGACCATCAGGCCCAATTTTTAACCGTCCGCCATTGTGGAGCTGATTGCCAGGAATATTCGTAATTAAAATTTTATCGATAGTCGCCTTATTGTTTCTTTCAACTAAACGAACAACCCGGTTTCTTATTCTTCCCCTAACCCGATAACTATGATAGACATATAAAAAATGATTTGCATTAAAATTTGGATCTACCGCTAATCCTAATAATCCGCCTTCTCCGATACTTACAAAAGGAGCGGAAAACGTGATAAGAGGTTCTGGTAAAAGCCTTCCGTTTTCTACTACTCGAATTCTCCCGGGACGTTCAGTTAAAAAAATCCGGCCATCTGGTGCAAAATCAATGGCCCAAGGGGCAATTAAACCTCTTGCCACCACTTCGATTCTATATGGTATAGCCTGATTCACAAATCCATTCATATTATTTGACATTGAGCACTTATCACCACCCAAAAATTGTTGAAGCCCTATAAGGCAGCTTCGTAAATTTTGTAAATTCAAAAGTCCATGCAATATTATTTATTCTTCTGGGGGATTTTGAGTGCTTGTCATCGCCTGAAAAGTGAGTATAAGAATTCCTTTGAAGCTTTTGTACCACTGTGGCTGAACTATTTGATTGATGTAGAAGAGGGGCATGATGATTTCGAAGCAGATCAAGGCTTTGCTACATCGACTTTTCACCATTTTTTAAACAGGATAGCGGTTTTTTTGTCCGGTTGTACGGTTATATTCACTTGAATTTGATTAAGATAAATGATGAAGGGGGTGAATATAAAATGGCAAAAGATGTGCTTTGCGAAGTAAATAACTGTACGTATTGGGGAAACGGAAATAAGTGTACAGCCGATGAAATTTATGTAGTGAGTCATAAAGGAAAGCAAGCATCTACAACCGAAGAAACTGATTGTAAAACATTCAAACCGGGTATGTAAAAAGCAATACAAAGTCACTCTTCGGGGTGGCTTTTTGTGATTTGGTTTTGTCATTATTTATCCGAGAGGCATGATGAATGTTGTAATTTCATTGCCTTTACAATAAGACGATCAAGTTTTTGACTAACTGTAATTACATGCGGATTCTGAAAATCAAAATCATGTTTTTCTGCTACAGTTATCAGCAGTTGCTTCATGTCTTCGATTTCAGTTGTAACTGCTGTACTCAACTAAATTCATTCCCTTACTTGTTAATCATTAACAAACTTATCTTGTTTTCTTATTTCTGGCAACTGCAAAATTTACACTTCCATCCATAAAAACATACAGATTTCTATGTATCCTCTACGAAGAAAATATAGCTTAATTTCACACCTGTTGATTATCCATAAGGTGGAAGAAAGAAGATGCACGCTTCCATGTGGGAGACGAACCGACGCCCGTTTGTGGTACGGTGTGGTGGCTATCCACTCTGGATCGTACTGGATAATCAACACCCTTGTGGTGAGAGGTAAGAAAAGAAGGAAGGGCGGTGGGCGGGAGGGTCGGAAAAAGACACGTTTGCCTTTCTTCTGCTGGAGCGCAGGGCACATCCACCCTCCCTCTATAAATTAAATTTTTCTCTTGAATACTCGTTTTTTCTTAGTATTTCGTTCACATGAATAAGCATTATAAAACCATTAATTATCGCTAAAGGTTTTATATGGATAGTGGAGGAAGACAAAGACAGGGTATCCGAATTT
>SNQW01000260.1_pt1 | contig 22558 bp, 19 predicted proteins | sample 2580511 | NCBI WGS metagenome assembly SNQW01 (sample SAMN10953775, study PRJNA522744) | food fermentation metagenome | isolation source: 8-hour incubation of native-enriched microbial consortia from nixtamalized... | place: Mexico | collected 2017-09-24 | reverse complement strand
CCCCGGCCCGTTGCGATCGTCCGCAACGGGCCGGGGTGGCCGCAAGGGGCCGGGTCGCGTTCAGGCGAGGGTGAGGAAGAGCTTCTCCAGGTCGGGGAGGGGGACGGCGTCGTCCTGCGCGGGGTCTTCCAGGCAGGTCTTCATGGCGGAGGCGATGATCTGGAACCCGGCCTTGTCCAGCGCCGAGGTCACGGCGGCGAGCTGCGTGACGACGGCCCGGCAGTCGCCGCCGCTCTCGACCGCGGCGATCACGGCGCCGAGCTGTCCCTGGGCGCGCTTGAGGCGGTTGGCGATCTTGCGCTGCGTGTCGGTGTCGACGGTGGTCATGGTCACTCCCTGAAGGCCGGCTGTGTGCTCCACTATACCCCCGGGGGTATAGTGGGTGGATACCCACCGGGGTATCGAGTAAGGAGAGAACACATGTGTCGAGCAGTCCGTTGCCGTACCTGCGGGAAGACCACCTGGGCGGGGTGCGGCCAGCACGTCGATGCCGTCCGTCGCACCGTGCCGGCGTCGGACTGGTGCACGGGCCATCCGAAGGACGAGGCCAAGGGCGGTCTCCTGTCCCGGCTGTTCGGGCGATGAGCGCGCCGCTCCGCGTCGTCATCGTCGGCGGTGTCGCCGGCGGCATGTCGGCGGCGACCCGGCTCCGGCGGCTCGATGAGTCCGCGGACATCGTCGTCTTCGAGCGCGGGCCCGAGGTCTCCTACGCCAACTGCGGCCTGCCCTACTACGTGGGCGGTGTGATCGAGGAGCGTGACGCCCTCCTGCTGCAGACCCCGGAGTCGCTGCACCGCCGCTTCCGGCTGGACGTCCGCGTCCGTCACGACGTCGTCGGCATCGACACCGTGCGGAAGACGGTCGAGGTCGTCGATCTCGACAGCGGCCGCCGCAGCACCCACCCGTACGACCGCCTCGTGCTCGCCACCGGGGCCCGGCCGCGCGGCGATGAGCCGACCGGTGCCCTCCCGACGCGGAGCCTGCGGACTGTGGCCGATGCCGATGCGATCGACGCCGCCCTCCGCCCCGGACTGCCGGTGGTCGTCGTGGGCGGCGGGTACACGGGACTCGAAGCCGTGGAGAACCTCGTCGCCCGAGGCGCCGCGGTGACCCTGGTGCAACGCGGTGCGCAGCTGCTCGCCCCGCTGGATCCGGAGATGGCCGCCCCTCTGGCGGCCGAGGTCCGGCGCCGCGGAGTCGACGTGCGGCTCGGCGTCGAGGTCGTGGCCACGGCCGCGGGTTCCGTGACCCTGAGCGACGGTGCCACCGTCCCCGCGGAGTTCCTCGTCGACGCCTCCGGGGTCGTGCCCGAGGCCGGACTCGCCCGCGCCGCGGGGATCCGCCTCGGCGAGACCGGCGGCATCGCGGTCGACGAGGCCTGCCGCACCAGTGCGCCCGACGTCTTCGCGGTGGGCGACGGTGTCGAGAAGGCCGACCTCATCGGCGGCGGTGCGGCGCTGGTGACCATGGCCGGTCTCGCCAACCGCCACGGCCGCATGGTGGCCGACGTCATCGCGGGGCGAGAGGAGTCGGCGCGCCCCGCCCTCGGCACCGGCATCGTGCAGGTGTTCGGCCTGGCCGCCGCGAAGACCGGGTGGAGCGAGAAGCAGCTCCGTGCCGCGGGCCGCGAGTTCTTCGCCGTCCACGTGCATCCGGCGTCGCACGCCGGCTACTACCCGGGCGCGGAGACCCTGTCGATGAAGCTCCTCGCCGACCCCGCCACCGACCGCATCCTGGGTGCGCAGGTCGTGGGCCGTGACGGCGTGGACAAGCGGATCGACGTCATCGCGACGGCGCTGCAGGCGGGCGTCACCGCCTCCGGGCTCGCGCACCTGGAGCTCGCGTACGCTCCGCAGTTCGGCTCCGCGAAGGATGCCGTGAACCTCCTGGGCTATGTGGCCGAGAACACCCGCAGCGGCACCACGCCGACTCTCCAGTGGTACGAGCTCGACGACGCCCTGCACGCGGGAGCCGCCCTCATCGACGTCCGCTCCGTGGCCGAGCATGCGAACGGCGCCATCCCCGGCGCGCGGAACATCCCGCTGGACGAGCTGCGCGACCGCCTCGACGAACTGCCCGAGGGGCCTCTGGTGGTGCACTGTCAGGTCGGCCTGCGCGGGCACATCGCCACCCGACTGCTGCGGCAGCACGGGCGCGCGGTGCGCAATCTCGACGGCGGCTACCGCACCTGGCAGGACGCGACCGCAGAGTGCTGAGCTCGACGCGTTCACAACTCAGGAGAACCGGCGCACCTACGCCCGTCAGGGCCGGAACCGCGGTCTCCGCGCGCCGTACTCCTGAGTTGTGAACGCCGCCCGGCTCAGACGAGTCGCGCCGTCGTGCCTCGGACGTTGAGCTCGTACGGCAGGGCGGCGGGCGGCCGCACGGCGTCGGGGTCGGTGAGCTTCGCGAGGACCGCATCGGCCGCCCGCTCGCCCTGCCCGAGCGGGAACTGGTCGACCGTGGTGAGGCGGAAGAACTCGCCGAGCTCATGGCCGTCGATGCCCACGATGGACAGGTCGCCCGGCACCGCGAAGCCGAGGTCGCGGGCAGCGAGGAGCGCCCCGATCGCCATCTCGTCCGAGGCGGCGAACACCGCAGTGGGGCGAGGCCCCGGACGCCCGAGGAGCTGCTTCGCGGCGCGGTAGCCGCCCTCGACCGTGAAGTCCGCCGGCTCCAGGAACGCGGGGTTCAGCGGGATCCCGGCCGTGGCCAGCGCTCGTTCGAAGCCCAGCCGGCGGTTCGTGGGGATGTGGAAGTCGAGGTCGAACTCGGGGTTCGCGCCGATGTGGGCGATCTCCGTGTGCCCGAGCCCGAGCAGGTGCTCCGTCGCGAGCTGCGCCACGGCGACGTCGTCGACCGTGAGGGTGTCGAGCTTCGGGTTGGGCCCGCCGATCGCGATCACGGGGAGCCCGAGGTCGAGGAGCTGCTGGGTCTCGTCCTCGTCCAGCTCGATGGACACGGCGATCACGGCGTCCACGCGCTGGCGGCGCAGGAAAGTGTCGAAGACGTGGCGGCGCACGTCCTTGTCGGCGGTGATGTTGTAGAGCGTGATGTCGTAGCCGGCCCGCATGAGCGCGGCGGACACCCCCGACAGCACGGTGCTGAAGAACCAGCGGTCGAGGAACGGCACGACGACCCCGATGTTGCGCGTGCGCCCCGACGCGAGGCTCGAGGCGCGGGAGGACACGACGTACCCGAGGGAGGCGGCAGCCGCCTGCACGCGCTCGCGCGCCGACTCGGACACGTGCCCGCGGCCGCTCAGCGCACGGGAGACCGTCGCGGTGGAGACGCCGGCGAGCCGGGCGACCTCGTCGATGCTCGCCATCGTCTGTCCTTCGGATCGGAGACGCCCGTGGCACGCCCCGGGGGAGCGCGCCACGGGCGCAGCGGGTGTCAGGCCTTGGTGTACCAGACGGCGGTGTCGACGGGGATCTCGGGGCCGTCGAACGGCTGGCTGCGGAGCAGGATGACCGCGCCCTCCGGAAGGTCAAGCGGAGCCGCGCCGAGGTTCGCCAGCACGTGCACCTCGCCGCGGCGGAAGGCGACGGCATCGGGACCGGCGTCCTCCCACACCAGCGACCCGGTGCCGAATCCGAACTCGCGGCGGCCGGCGAGCAGACGCTTGTACAGGGCGAGGGTCGACGCCGGGTCGACCTCCTCGACATCCCGGGCGTAAGCCGCCCAGTCCGCGGGCTGCGGGAGCCAGGAGAGGCCGGTGTCGTTGAAGCCGAAGGCGGGAGCCTCCGCCTCCCACGGCAGCGGCACGCGGCAGCCGTCGCGGCCGTAGCGCTCGCCGTTGGTGCGGAACCAGGTCGGGTCCTGGCGGTACTCGTCCGGGATCTCCATGGCCTCGGGCAGCCCGAGCTCCTCGCCCTGGTACAGGTAGGCCGAGCCGGGGAGCGCGAGCATCAGCGTGGTGGCCGCGCGGGCGCGGGCGAGGCCGATGGCGGTGTCGGGCTTGTCCGGAGTGTTCGGGCCGATGCCCTCGCCCTGCGGGTTGTCGATCGTGAGCGCGAGGCGCGTGGCATGCCGGACAACGTCGTGGTTGGACAGCACCCAGGTGCTCGGGGCGCCGACCGCGCCGAACGCGTCCAGCGACTCGCGGATCACGTCGCTGAGCGCCTTCGCGTCCCATGCCGTCATCAGGTACGGGAAGTTGAAGGTCTGGTGCATCTCGTCCGGACGCACCCAGAGGGCGGTCTCCTTCAGCGTCGGCATCCAGGCCTCGCCGCACAGGGCGCGGTCGCCGTCGTACTCGGCGAGCACCTTGTGCCAGTCCCGGTAGATCTCGTGCACGCCGTCCTGGCCCCAGTACGGCACGTTCGACTCGCCGCCGCCCATGGAGTCGGCGTCGGTCGGCGGCGTGTAATCCGGCAGGCCCTCGGTCTTGATCATGCCGTGGGCGACGTCGACCCGGAAGCCGTCGACGCCGCGGTCGAGCCAGAAGCGCAGGATCGAGCGGAACTCCTCCTGCACCTCCTCGTTGTTCCAGTCGAAGTCCGGCTGCGTGGCGTCGAAGATGTGCAGATACCACTGGCCGGGCGTGCCGTCGGCCTCCGTCACGCGCTGCCACATGCCGCCGCCGAACACCGACTCCCAGTTGTTCGGAGGCAGCTCGCCGTTCTCGCCGCGGCCGTCGCGGAAGATGTAGCGCGCGCGCTCCGGGCTGCCCGGTGCGGCCGTGAGCGCCTCCTGGAACCAGGGGTGCTGGTCGGAGGAGTGGTTGGGGACGAGGTCGACGATCACCCGGATGCCGCGGGCGTGCGCGGATTCCAGCATCGCGTCGAAGTCGGCGAGCGTGCCGAACAGGGGGTCGACGTCGCGGTAGTCGGCCACGTCGTAGCCGGCGTCGCGCTGCGGGCTCGTCATGAAGGGGCTGAGCCAGATCGCGTCGACGCCGAGCTCCTGCAGGGCGTCGAGGCGGCTCGTGATGCCCGGCAGGTCGCCGATGCCGTCGCCCGACGCGTCCGCGAAGGAGCGGGGGTAGATCTGGTAGATGACGGCGCTGCGCCACCACTCGGAACCGGGGGCTGCGATCTGTTCGAGCTGTGCCATGCGATCAGGCTAGTGCAAACGCTTACAGTCCCGCCACCACAGGTATCGAAACGGTTCGGCACCCTCTCTCGCCCCTCCCGCCGACCCACCCCTTTCCGTTCGACCCACCCCCTTGCGGACGGCCGTAAGGGGCCGGGAGGAGCAGAAGGGGGTGGGTCGACGGGGATGAGGGGATGAGGGTCAGGGCGTGGGCATGCCGCCGTTGACGTTCAGGGTCTCGCCGAGCACGTAGCTCGACTCCGGGGAGGCGAGGAAGACGTAGGCGGGAGCGAGCTCGGCTGGCTGACCCATCCGGCCAAGCGGGGTGTCCTGGCCGAACTGGGCGATCTTCTCCTGCGGCTGCCCGTCACTCGGCTGCAGCGGGGTCCAGATCGGTCCCGGAGCCACGGCGTTCACGCGGATGCCCTTCGGCGCGAGCTGCTGGGCGAGGCCCTTCGTGAACGCGTTGATGGTCGACTTCGTCGAGGCGTAGTCGACGAGGATGTCGGACGGCGAGTAGGCCTGGATCGAGGTCGTGTTGATGATCGTCGAGCCGGCGGGGAGGTGCGGGAGGGCGGCCTTCGTGATCCAGAACATCGCGTACACGTTGGTCTTGAAGGTGTCGTCGAACTGCTCGTCCGTCACATCGGTGAGGGACTCCTGGAAGACCTGCTTGCCGCCGTTGTTGACGAGGATGTCGAGTCCGCCGAGCGCCGCGACGGCCTCCGCCACCAGGGTGCGGCAGTACTCCGGGTCGCGCAGGTCGCCGGGGATCGCGGCGACGGTTGCTCCCGCCTCGCGGAGGATGCCGGCGATGCGGCTCGCGTCCTCCTCCTCTTCCGGGAGGTAGGAGATCGCGACGTCGGCGCCCTCGCGGGCGAACGCGATCGCGGTGGCCGCACCGATGCCCGAGTCGCCGCCGGTGATGAGCGCCTTGCGGCCGGTCAGCCGTCCGGTGCCGCGGTACGACTCCTCGCCGAGGTCGGCCTTCGGGGTGAGGTCGGCGTCGAGACCGGGCTCGCGCATGTGCTGCTTCTGCGGCTGGATGTCGGCGTAGAGCTCGACCGGGTTGGTGAAGGTGTACTGGTCGCGGGACATGGGTGTCCTTTCCGGGAGGTCGGGGACGGGAGGACCATCGTGCGCGCCGCCCTCCGGGTCCGGCAAACGCCTTGCACGCATCCGGTCGCTTTGGTACACGCGCATGTGGCCGAAAGACACTTCCCCCGGTGCCTCCTGTCATGACAAGGTGGCGAGCATCCCCCCGTGTCGTTCGCGGCATGTCCCCCGGGGGTCCTGTCGTCGAGAGGTCGTGATGTCCGCTTCCGCCCGCCGATCCGCGCCCTGGGCGGTCGTCGCCGCACTCGTCGTCGGTGCCGTGCTCGCCGGCGCCGCCCCTGCCGTGTCGGACGCGTTCGGCGCCCGTGCGCAGCCCCCGGCGGATCCGGTGAACGACCCCGCCGCCTCGGTGGCGCTCGCGTACGAGTTCCTGGACGCCCGGGTCGACGAGTTCTGCGACGGCGAGGGCCGCTGCCTGCCGCGTAGCTACCAGGGCGGGTTCTTCACCACGCCGTCGTGGGACTTCACCCCCTCCTTCGTGTACGACGACGCCCTCGTCGTGATCGCCTACACGGCCCGCGGTCTGCCGGACGACCTGCGTCGCGCCCGGTCCGTCGCCGACACCCTCCTCTTCGTGCAGGAGAACGACCCCGTCGGCGACGGCCGCGTCCGCACGTCCTACGAGCCGCACGGCATCCGGCAGGGGCGCATGGAGATCACCGGACCCGGCACGTTCACCGGCAACCAGGCCTGGGTGGGCATGGCGCTCGCCCGCCTCTTCCACGCCACCGGCGAGAAGGCCTACCTCGACGGCGCGGTGCGCATCGCGGAGTGGATCCAGGACAACACCGCCGACATGACGCGGGCGCCGTTCGGCTACACCGGCGGGCAGACCGATGCCGGGGTGCCGCTGGAGTGGAAGTCCACCGAGCACAACAGCGACATCGCCGGGTTCTTCACGCAGCTCGCCCAGCTCACGGGCGACGAGGTGTGGGCGGAGCGCGCGGCCGTGGCCGCCGGATTTGTCGCGGCGATGCAGAGCGCCGACGGGCACGTGGACACCGGGACGCTGCTCGATGGCAGCACGATCAACACCCGTCCCGTCCCGCTCGACGCGCAGACGTGGAGCCTGCTCGGCACCGGGGACGCCCGATACGGCTCGGCCGTCGACTGGACGCTCGCGCACCTCGTGGCCCAGGACGGCCCGTACCGGGGCCCGTCGATCAGCGACGTGGACGTGTCCAAGGTCTGGTTCGAGGGCAGCGGACACCTCGCGCTGGCGCTGCAGGACCGTGCGGCCGCCGGCGACCAGGCTCGTGCGGAGGAGCTGCTGGCCGACATCCGCCTGGTGCAGCGGGACGCACCGAACGGCGACGGTAAGGGGATCGTGGCGACCTCGACCGACGGACTCGACTCCGGCTTCGGCGACCTCTACTACGCGAGCCTGCACACCGGCACGACGGCCTGGTACCTGCTCGCGGCCGTGGGCGACAACCCGTTCCGTCTCCCGTGACCTCGCCTGTCGACCCGGCCTCTTCCGCGCGCCCCGGCCCCTTCCGCGCGACCGCAACGGGGTGGGACGCGCGCAGAGGGGTGGGTCGAGGGAGGCGTCAGGCGGCGACGCGGGCGACGGCGGCGATCGCGCTCGTGAAGAAGTCGAGGCCGTCCACGCCGCTGCGCATCGCGACCGCGGTGTCCGGACCGAAGCCGGGCTCCGTGGCGTGCTCGGGGTGCGGCATGAGCCCCACGACGTTGCCCGCCTCGTTCGTCAGCCCCGCGATGTCGCGCAGCGAGCCGTTCGGGTTCACGCCGGCGTAGCGGAACGCCACGAGACCCTCGCCCTCGACGCGGTCGAGCGTCTGCTCGTCGGCGATGTAGCCGCCGTCCGCGTTCTTCAACGGGATCACGATCTCCTGGCCGGTGCGGAAGGCGTTGGTCCAGGCGGTGTCGGAGTTCTCGACCGTGAGCTTCTGGTCGCGGCGCACGAAGTGCTGGTGGTTGTTGCGGATGAGTCCGCCGGGCAGCAGGTGCGCCTCGACGAGCATCTGGAAGCCGTTGCAGATGCCGAGGACGGGCATGCCCTTCGCGGCGGCGTCCTTGACCTCGCTCATGATGGGCGAGAGGGCGGCGATGGCTCCGGCGCGGAGGTAGTCGCCGTAGCTGAACCCGCCGGGGAGGACGAGGGCGTCGACGCCCTCGAGGTCGTGCGAGCCGTGCCACAGGGCGACCGGCTCGGCTCCGGCGATGCGGACGGCGCGCTGCGCGTCGACGTCGTCCAGCGAGCCGGGGAAGGTGACGACGCCGATGCGGACGGTCACTCCGCCACCTCGACGCCCACGACGTCCTCGATCACGGCGTTCGACAGGACCTCGTCGGCGATGCGGCGGGCCTCGGCGAGGACCTCGTCGGTGACCTCGCCCTCGACGGTGAGCTCGAAGCGCTTGCCGATGCGGACGTCGGTGAAGCCCTCGACGCCCAGGCGGGCGAAGGCGCCGGAGACGGCCTTCCCCTGCGGGTCGAGCAGTTCGGGCTTGGGCATGACGTCGACGACGATGGTGGGCATGACGGCTCCAAGAGTCGCGGGCGGACGGGCGGGTTCAGTCTACCGCTCGTCGATGCTCCGCTGAGACCCCGGGCTCGCGCCCACACCCCGTCCTGCGCGCGCCGCCACGCCGGGGCGTCGGCGGGAACCCGGGGTCTCGGGGTCAGGAGTGGAAGACGGTGTGGAGGTCGCCGATCGCCTCGCGGCCGCCGAGGCCGTCGATCTCGAAGAGCACCGAGATGCCGGCCACGTGGCTGCCGAGACGCTCCACGAGCTGGCGACCGGCGGCCAGGGTTCCTCCGGTGGCGAGCACGTCGTCGATGAGGAGGACGCGGGAGCCCGCGGGCAGGTCGTCGTGCATCTCGATGGTCGCCGTGCCGTACTCGAGGGCGTAGTCGACGGCGGCGGCGGGGCGGGGGAGCTTGCCCGCCTTGCGGATCGGGATCAGCCCGACCCCTGCGGCGATGGCGGCGGCCCCGGCGAGGATGAAGCCCCGCGCCTCGATGCCGGCCACAACGTCGAACTGCCCCGCGAAGGGCTCGATGATCGCCTCGGTCGTCACGCGGAGGGCCTCGGCGTCGGCGAGGAGTGGCGTGATGTCGCGGAAGATGATGCCGGGCTCCGGGTAGTCCGGGATGCTGCGGATCAGGGATTCGGCGCGGGTGAGGGCAGGGGAGAGCGTGGCTTCGGGCACCGGACAAGGGTACGCCGGTTGCGCGGGAGGGGCGTGCAGACGGCTCTCTTGACATCGTGGGAGCGCTCCCATAGAGTTCACGACAACCTTGTGGGAGCGCTCCCACAAGCCCCCACGCACCACCACCCGCACGACCCACAAAGGAGTGAACCGTGAACTCACGTGCCCGCACCCGGATCCTGGCGACAGCCGCCGTGGCATCCGTCTCCGCTCTCGCCCTGGCCGGCTGCTCCGGCAGCACCGGCGGCGACGGCGACTCCGGCGCCAGCGCCGACGAGAAGGTCACACTGACCGTCACCACCTTCGGCACCTTCGGCTACGACGACCTCTACAAGGAGTACGAGAAGGCGCACCCGAACGTGACGATCGAGGCGACCAACATCGACACCGGCGGCAACGCCCGCACCGACGCCTTCACCAAGATCGCCGCCGGCTCCGGCCTCAGCGACATCGTCGCGATCGAGGAGGGCTGGCTCGGCACCATCATGGACGTCTCGGACACCTTCGTCGACCTGCGCGACTACGGCATCGAGGATCGCAAGGACGACTGGGTCGACTGGAAGTACGGCCAGGCGACCGACGCCGAGGGCCGCGTCATCGGCTACGGCACCGACATCGGCCCGAGCGGCATCTGCTACAACGGCGCCGCGTTCGAGGCCGCCGGCCTGCCCAGCGACCGCGAGTCCGTCGCCGAGCTGCTCAACGGCGACTGGGAGAACTACTTCCAGGTCGGCGCCGACTACACGGCGAAGACCGGCAAGGCGTGGTACGACCACTCCGGCTTCGTCTGGAACGCCATGGTCAACCAGCTCGACGAGGGCTACTACACCGCCGACGGCGAGCTGAACGTCGAGGGCAACGACGAGCTCCAGGAGCGCTTCGAGCTCCTCGGAGCCGCGACCGAGGGCGGCCAGTCCGCGGCGCAGACCGCATGGGACTGGAACGGCGGCAAGTCGTTCGTCGACGGCACCTTCGCCACCTTCGTCTGCCCGGGCTGGATGCTCGGCGTCGTGCAGGGACAGGTCGAGGCCGGCGGCGGCGACGCGTCGACGGGCTGGGACTTCGCCGACGTCTTCCCCGGCGGTGCGGCCAACTGGGGCGGCGCCTTCCTCTCCATCCCCGAGTCGTCGGAGCACAAGGAGGCCGCGGCAGAGCTGGCCGACTGGCTGACGCAGCCCGAGCAGCAGGTGAAGCAGTCCGCCGCTGCGGGCAACTTCCCCTCGACCATCAAGGCGCAGGAGTCCCTCGCCGAGGAGGCCACGCCCAACGAGTTCTTCAACGACGCGCCGACCGGTGCCATCCTCGCCGAGCGTGCCAAGGGCGTCGTCGCGCAGTTCAAGGGCGCCGATGACTCGGTGATCCAGGAGAACGTGTTCGGCCCGGCGCTGAGCGCGCTCGACCGTGGCGAGACCGACACGCAGGGCGCCTGGGACCAGGCGATCGGCCTCCTGAACGACCTCGTCGGCTGATGATCTCGCTTCGACAGGCTCAGCGACCCGACGGATGGGTGGCTGAGCCTGTCGAAGCCCGGCTAAGGACACGCCCATGACCCTCACCGCCCCGCCGGCGGAGCCGCAGGCCGCTGCCCCCGCCGCGGCGGACGCTCCGCCGCGACGCTCCTGGCGCACCCGCGTCTCCCGTTTCGACCACCGCGCCTCGCCCTACTTCTACATCTCCCCGTTCTTCCTCCTCTTCGGGCTCATCGGCCTCTTCCCGCTGCTGTACACGGTGTGGGTCGCGGTCCACGAGTGGGATCTACTGAAGGGCGAGGGACCGTTCGTCGGCTTCGGCAACTTCGCGGCGATCCTCGGCGACGGCATGTTCTGGAACTCCATCCGGAACACGCTGAGCATCTTCCTGCTCTCCGCCATCCCGCAGCTCGCCGTCGCTCTGGTGATCGCCTACCTGCTGGACCGCGGACTGCGGACGCCGACGTTCTGGCGGATGAGCGTCCTCATCCCGTTCGTGGTCACCCCGGTCGCCGTGGCGATCATCTTCTCCAGCATCTTCAACGAGGCGGACGGTCTGGCCAACAACCTCCTCAACCTCGTCGGCATCGCCGATCAGCAGTGGAAGCACGACACGGTCCTGTCGCACATCGCGATCGCCGTGATGGTGAACTTCCGCTGGACCGGCTACAACGCCCTCATCCTCCTCGCCGCGATGCAGGCCGTGCCGCGCGACCTCTACGAATCGGCCGCGCTCGACGGTGCCGGAGCGGTGCGGCGGTTCTTCGCCATCACGATCCCCACCATCCGTCCCACGCTGATCTTCGTCATCATCACGGCGACCATCGGCGGCCTGCAGATCTTCGCCGAACCGCGGCTGTTCGACGTCTCCACCGCGGGCGGCATCGGCGGCAGCGACCGGCAGTTCCAGACCACCGTGCTGTTCCTCTGGGAGCTGGCGTTCTTCCGCCGCAACCTGGGGGAGGCGTCGGCCGTCGCGATCCTGCTCTTCCTGCTCATCGTCGCCATCGGCCTGATCAACTTCCTCCTCTCCCGGCGCATCGCCACCGGAGACGCCCCGAAGACCCGCGCGGCCCGACGCCGCATCCGCCCGACCGGGAAGGAGGAGGCGCGATGACCGCCACCCAAGCCCTCAGCGTGCCGGAGCGCATCCGCCGCCGGCGCGGTGCCGCGAGCGGGAGTGCCGGCCTCGGCAGCCGGCCCGGGTTCCTCACCTACGGACTCCTCGCCGCCTTCATCATCGGCGGCGCCTACCCGCTGTGGTGGTCGTTCGTCGTCGCGAGCGGGACGAACGCCACCCGCGGTGAGACCCTGCCCCTTATCCCCGGCGGCAACTTCCTCGCGAACGCGGCGAAGGTGTTCGACGCGATCCCGTTCTGGCTCGCGCTCGGCAACTCGTTCCTCATCTCGGCGATCATCACGATCTCCGTCGTCACGTTCTCGACCCTCGCCGGCTACGCGTTCGCGAAGCTCCGCTTCCGCGGGCGCGACGGCCTCATGGTGTTCGTGATCGCGACCATGGCGATCCCCACGCAGCTCGGCATCATCCCGCTGTTCATGCTGATGCGCGAACTGGGCTGGACCGGCACGATCGGTGCGGTCATCGTGCCCACCCTCGTCACCGCGTTCGGGGTGTTCTTCATGCGGCAGTACCTCGTGGACGTGATCCCGGACGAGCTCATCGAGGCCGCCAGGGTCGACGGCGCGAACCAGTTCCGCACCTTCCTCACCGTCGGGGTGCCCGCGGCGCGGCCGGCCATGGCGATCCTCGGACTGTTCACGTTCATGACCGCCTGGACCGACTACCTCTGGCCCCTGATCGTGCTCTCCCCCCCAGAACCCGACGCTGCAGACGGCGCTCAGTCAGCTGCAGTCCGGCTACTACATCGACTACTCGATCGTGCTCACCGGCGCGGTGCTCGCGACCCTTCCGCTCCTCGTGCTCTTCGTGATCGCGGGGCGGCAGCTGGTCAGTGGCATCATGGCGGGCGCGGTGAAAGGATGACCCCTATGACGCGTGCCTTCCCCTCGGATTTCCTCTTCGGCGCGGCGACCGCGGCCTACCAGATCGAGGGCGCCGCCTTCGAGGACGGACGGACGGCGTCGATCTGGGACGCGTTCTGCCGGGTGCCGGGGGCCGTGGTTGGCGGCGACGACGGGGATGTGGCATGCGACCACTACCACCGGTATCCGCAGGACGTGGCGCTGATGAAGGAGCTCGGCCTGCAGACCTACCGCTTCTCCACCTCGTGGTCGCGGGTGCGCCCCGACGGCGGGGCGGTCAACCAGGCCGGGGTCGACTTCTACAGCCGCCTCGTCGACGAGCTCCTCGCGGCCGACATCCTGCCCTGGCTCACGCTGTACCACTGGGACATGCCGCAGGCCCTGCAGGAGGTCGGCGGCTGGACGAACCGTGACTCCGTCGACCGCTTCCTGGAGTACGCGGGCACCATGCACGACACCCTCGGCGACCGGGTGAACGTGTGGACGACCCTGAACGAGCCGTGGTGCTCGTCCTTCCTCTCCTACACCGGAGGCGAGCACGCGCCAGGGCACACGAGCGTCGCCGAGGGGCTGCTGGCCTCGCACCACCTGCTGCTCGCGCACGGTGCGACGGTGCGGGAGCTCCGCGGCCGCGACGCCTCCCTCAACCTCGGCATCACGCTGAACCACACGGTGGCCGACCCCGCCGACCCGCAGAACCCCGCGGATGTCGACGCGGCGCGGCGACTGGACGGCCAGTTCAACCGGTGGTTCCTCGACCCCATCTACCGCGGCACCTACCCCGCAGACACCGTGGAGGACATCCGCGCGGTGGACCCCGAGGCCGTGGCGCGGTTCGAGGCGGCGGTGCACGAGGGCGACCTCGACACCATCGCCCAGCCCATCGACACGCAGGGCGTGAACTACTACCACGGCGACCTCGTGTCCGGCACGGGTCCCGACGACGCGGCGGTGTCCAGCGGCCCGGAGACGGCGCACGTGACGCGGAGCCCGTATCCCTCCCACGAGGGCATCCACGCAGTCGAGCGCGGACTGCCGCGGACCGCCCAGGGGTGGGAGGTCCAGCCGGAGGGACTCACGCGACTCCTGCAGCGGCTCTGGACCGAGTACGCCGAGCCCGCGGGGGTGGTGCTCTCGGTGACCGAGAACGGCGCGGCCTACGACGACACCGTCGTGGTGAAGGACGGGGAGACCCGGGTGCCCGACGCCGACCGCACCGCGTTCCTGCGCGCGCACCTCGACGCCGTGCTGGACGCCAGGGACAGCGGCGTGGACGTCCGCGGATACTTCTACTGGTCGCTCTTCGACAACTTCGAGTGGGCCTGGGGCTACGACAAGCGCTTCGGGATCGTCCGCGTGGACTACGACACCCAGGAGCGGACGGTCAAGGACTCCGGCCGCGAGTACGCCCGCATCATCGCCGCCCGGTCCCTCTGACCCGTTCGAATCGCCTGAATGGCTCCATCTGCGGCCGAGATGGGACCAATCAGGCGATTCGAAGCGGGGATTTTCACGGCCTGGCTCCGCGTGGATGAGAATGGGGCGATGGAAGAGAGCATGCGGTGATGTCGCCCCGGGCGACCATCGAGGAGGTCGCGGCCGCCGCCGGCGTGTCCCGGTCGACCGTGTCGCGGGTCGTCAACGGGTCGACAGCGGTCAGCCCGGAAGCGCTCGCCGCCGTGCGCGCCGCGATCGATGAGCTCAATTACGTGCCGAACCGCGCCGCGCGCTCGCTCGCCTCCCGGCAGACGCACGCGATCGCCCTCATCGTCCCCGAGGACACGACGCGCTTCTTCGGCGACCCGTTCTTCGCGGCGATCGTGGCCGGGATCACCGGCGCCCTCCGCAGCTCCGACTACCTGCTGAACCTCCTGATCGCCAGCGACGACCCCGGCGACAAGATGACGAGCTTCGTGCGCAACGGCGGCGTCGACGGCGCGCTGATCGTGTCGCACCACACGAGCGACGCGTTCGTCGATCGAATCGCCGATGCCGTCCCCGTCGTCTACGGCGGCCGTCCGGTGCGCCGGGCCGAGGGCGACTACGTGGTCGACGTCGACAACGTCGCCGGAGCGCGCGCGGCCACGCAGCGCCTCGTCGACATCGGACGCACCCGCATCGCCACGATCACAGGACCCCTCACGATGCCGTCGTCGACCGACCGCGTGCAGGGGTTCCGCGCCGCGCTGACCGCGGCCGGCCTGGCACCCGTCGCCGAGGAGGAAGGCGACTACAGCGAGGCGAGCGGGGCCGACGCCGCCCGCCGCCTGCTCGCGGGAGGGCGGCCCGACGCGATCTTCGTCGCCAGCGACCTCATGGCCCGCGGAGCGCTCACGGCGCTGCGGGGTGCCGGGGTGCGGGTGCCCGAGGACATCGCGCTCGTGGGGTTCGACGACTCGTCGGTGGCTCTCACCACCGATCCGCCCCTGACGACGATGCGCCAGCCGATGTACGCCCAGGGTGAGGCGATGACCCAGGTGCTCCTCTCCCGGCTCGCGGGGGAGGACCCGCCGCGCACCACCATCCTGCCGACGGAGCTCGTCGTCCGCGGATCCGCCTGAGCCGCTCCGACGGCGGGCACGGGTGAGGCCCGATCGCGGACGACCGGGCCTCGGGGGGTGACGCACCTCTGGGACGAGAGCGTCAGTTCCCGTAGAGCGAGACGACGCCGCTGCGGTCGACGCTGGTCATCGACAGATCGGCCGAGCTGCCGTTGCACTGCGGGTAGTGCATGATCGACGACGAGTCGTACGGCGTGAGCGGACGCCAGTTGTTGTCCTCGAAGCAGGTGCCCGCCTCCGGGCGGGTGTGCTCGTGGCGGAAGCCGAGCACGTGGCCGAGCTCATGGCCGAGCACGTTCGTCGGCGTCCACGCTCCGGCGCTCCAGATCGAGTCGTCGATGAGGACGTTCTGCTGCCGGGCCGGCGTGCTGGGGAAGAACGCGCGGGCGATGTACTGCGTCGTGGCCACGGGTTCGACGGAGAAGACGACGGCGTTGTTCCGCGTGGTGCAGTTGGCGTCGGCGCTGCTCACGTAGCGGAAGTCGACCTTCGACGACGCGGACTCCCAGAGTGCCGCCCCACCCTGCATCGCCCGGACGACGTCGGCGTGCCGGCTGCCGAACTTCGTGCTCACGCAGTAGGTGAGATTGGCCACCTGCGAGGTCGACCACTTGTCGTCGATGTTGTTGACCGTGTTCACGATGAGGCCGTCGTTGAGGGTCTCGGGGCCGACCAGCCGGTCGTAGAACGCGCGCAGCTCCTTCTTGTTCGAGATGACCTCATCGCCGTTGACGACGTAGGCGCCGTCGACGTCCCGATAGGTCGATGCCGCGAACTCCTGGTACGAGGGCGCGGAGTCGTCGGGGGACGCGGCCGTGGCGGGGATGACCGCGCTGAGGCTGAGCGCGACCGCCGCGGTGGCGGCGAGCGCGAGTTTTCTGGTGAATCGCATGGAAGATCCTCTTCGATCTGAGCGGTGCCGCGCGCCCGGTGAGCGAGCGGACTCCGGCCGGAACGGTGAGCATCGCTGCCACCGCGGGGCCGAAGCCCGCTCACGCTAACCGCGCAATTTCCACGGGGTCAAGGCGCGACACGGCCCGTCGCCTGCTTTCTGCACTCAGGTCAGGAATCGGCCGAATCCGTCGCCGCCGAAGGTGCCGCCGCGGTTCGGTCGGACGTCGGCACCGGCGGTCGACGGGCGGGCCTGGTCGTCGGTCCCTCGTCGTAGGCCGGAGGTCGAGGATGACCACGGACGCGTCTCCGCCACCCCCTCCATCGGCAGAAGACGCACCCGTGGCCCGCTGCGGCGAACCCCCGCGCCGCGAGTGCTCGCGCCCTCCATAGGTTGAACGAGCATTCAGTGATTAATCTATCCCGAGACGGCCCGTGAGGGAATTCCGCCGGACGACCCGGGAGGTGGACACCGCATGGCGCGATCGGATGCGCAGAATCGTCTGGCGCGCGAGCGTGCCAAGGAGACCATTCTCCAGGCGGCGATCGAGGTGTTCAGCGAACGCGGCGTCGCCGGGGCGGGCATCGCCGAGATCACGCGTCGCGCCGGTGTCGCCCAGGGGCTGGTGAACTACCACTTCGGCGGCAAGGATCAGCTCATCGGCGCCGTGATCGACCGGTGGTTCGAGACGGTGCTGGGGTTCGCGCAGGTGCAGGGGACGCCCGACGAGGTGCTCGCCGCGATCATCGACGGGGCGATCGGGGCGACGGCCTTCGCGATGCCGCTGCAGCGGGCGGTGCTCGCCATGCAGCAGCAGCCGCTCACCCATCGGCTGTTCGCGGAATCGGAGCAGCGCTACGCCGACGGTGCGACGGCGGCGGAGGATGCCGTGCGCGCCGTCTTCCGCGCCCGAGGCGCCGAAGACCCGGCCCTGGAGGAGGTCATGCTCCGCAGCACCCTGGAGGGGGTGTTCGTGAAGTACTGCGTCTTCGGCGACACGTATCCGCTCGAGGACGCGCGGCGCTGGCTGCACCGGCGGTACGGCCTGCCGGAGCCGACCGCCGCCCTGCCAGGTGTGCCGACACCGCACGAGGGCGAACCCCGGCCGCGGGCGACGGCGGCGCTGCGGACCGACGCGTCCTGAGCCGCTGCGCTCAGTCGAGCTGCATCCGCGCGAACGCGCCGAGCACGACCCGCTCCGACTGCACGAGGTACCGCTCCAGCTCCGCCGCGCCGGCCTCCGCGCCGCGGGTGAGGAAGGTGTCGAGGACGGCGCGGTTCTTCCGGACGAACGGCTCGTGCAGGGCGCGGGGGTCGTCGATCTTGAGGAACGCGAGCCGCAGCTCCGCCGCGACGTTCCGGTAGGTGCGGGCGAGACGCGGGCTGTCGGCGAGATCGACGAGGGCGACGTGGAACGCCATGTTCGCGCTGCCGACCGCGCGCCACGCGGAGGCGTCGTCTGTCGAGACACCGGCGACGGCGGCCTCGGCCGCGGCGACCGCGTCGGTCATGCGCTGCACGGCCGGGTGCTCGGGCTCGGACTGCCGGAGGGCCGTGCACTCGATGACGCGGCGAGCGCGGTAGATGTCGATGACGTCGGCGATCGAGGGAGAGGCCACCGAGACGCCGCGGTGCGGGATGTGCGCGACGAGCCCCTGTTCCGCGAGCACCCGGAACGCCTCGCGCAGGGTGTTGCGCGACACGTCGAAGCTCTCGGCGAGCGACGACTCCGACAGCCGTGAGCCCGGGGCGACGTCGCCGTCGATGATGCGCTGACGGAGCACGTCGGCGAGCGGGCCCTCCTGGTTCATGCCTTCATCGTAGGGGCGGTATCCCGCGATCATTACCGAAAAGCAACCGCGCCGTAGCACGACGGAAACATGATTGTTGAACAATCAGGTTCTGTCCGTTCTACACTGGGGGTCACCCGACACCCACCAACGACGATGGGACCCCCCTATGTCCGAGCAGTCCGCCCCCGCCCTCACCCCCGAGGACGAAGCCCGCGCCGCCCACGCGAAAAAGCGCGCCGGCCGCAGCGCCGTCATCGGTGCCATCTTCCTCATGGCGACGAGCGCCATCGGCCCCGGCTTCATCACCCAGACCGCGACGTTCACCGCCCAGATGGGGGCCGCGTTCGCGTTCGCGATCCTCGTGTCGATCCTCGTCGACATCGCGGTCCAGCTGAACATCTGGCGGATGATCACCTCGTCCGGCAAGCGCGCCGGCGAGCTCGCCAACAGCGCCATCCCCTTCTCCGGCCACGTCATCGCCGTCCTCGTCGTCATCGGCGGGCTCGCGTTCAACATCGGCAACATCGCCGGCGGCGGCCTGGGCCTGAACGCCCTCCTCGGCATCGACCCGAAGCTCGGCGGCGCGCTCACGGCGGCCCTCGCGATCATCATCTTCCTCGTGAAGAAGGCCGGCAAGGTGATGGACGTCGTCCTCATCGTCCTCGGCGTCGGCATGATCGTGATGACCCTCGTCGTCGCCCTCATCGCCCAGCCGCCCATCGGCGACGCGCTGCGGCAGACCTTCGTGCCCGACCAGCTCAACTTCGCCACCATCACGACGATCGTCGGCGGCACGGTCGGCGGCTACATCACCTACTCCGGCGCCCACCGCTACCTCGACTCCGGTCACGTGGGCCCGCAGTACGCGAAGCCCGTCATGCGCGCCGCCGCCAACGGCATCCTCGTGACCGGCATCATGCGCTACGTGCTGTTCCTCGCGATCCTCGGCGTGGTGGCCTCCGGCGTGGCGCTCGACCTCTCCTCGCAGGCCGCCAACCCGGCCGGGCAGGCGTTCGGTGCGGTCCTCGGCGACGCCGGTCTGCGGATCTTCGGCGCGATCTTCTGGGCCGCCGCGATCAGCTCGGTCATCGGTGCCGCGTACACGTCGGCGACCTTCCTCTCGACGTTCACCGCCAAGCTCCGCGGGGGCTGGCCGCTGCAGCTCGCCACCGTCGCGTTCATCGTCGTGTCGCTGGCGGTCTACCTGGCGATCGGCACGGCCCCGGCCGCGATCCTCGTCTTCGTCGGCGGTTTCAACGGCCTGATCCTCCCCATCGGGCTGACGGTGTTCATGTACATCGGCTGGTTCCGCCGCGACCTGCTCGGCGACCGGAAGTACCCGATGTGGCTGCTCATCGCGGGCACCGTCGTGACCGCGCTCACCTGGTACATGGGCGCCGTCTCGATCGGCCCCATCTTCGCCTTCCTCGGAATCGGAGCGTGACATGGCGACCATCGACCTGAACTCGGACCTCGGCGAGAACGTCCCCGACCGGATCGTCAGCGACGACGCGAGCATGCTCGAGATCGTCACGAGCGCGAACGTGTCGTGCGGGTTCCACGCGGGCAGCCCGGAGGGGATCCGGGAGACCCTGGCCGCGGCCGTCGCCGGCGGCGTCGTGATCGGCGCCCACCCCGGGTACCGCGACTACGAGAACTTCGGGCGCACGAAGGTCGACATCGACTCGGCCACGCTGCAGGCGCACGTGGAGTACCAGCTCGGTGCGCTCCTCGGGCTCACCGCGGCGGTCGGCGGGCGGGTCTCCTACGTCAAGCCGCACGGGGCGCTCTACAACACCATCGCCCGCGATGAGCGGCAGTCGATGGACGTCGTGGCGGCCATCAAGGCGATCGACCCCTCGCTCGTGCTGCTCGGTCTCGCCGGCGGCGTCGTGCTCGACGTCGCCGAGCGGGCAGGGCTCGCGGTCGCCGCGGAGGCCTTCGCCGATCGGGCCTATCAGCCGGACGGTCAGCTCGTCTCCCGCTCCGAGGCGGGGGCCGTGCTGCATGACCCCACCGCGGTGGCCGAGCGGATGGTGCGCCTGGCCGCGGACGGCGTGATCCGGGCGATCGACGGCACCGATGTGGCCGTGTCCGCGCAGTCGATCTGCGTTCACGGTGACAGCCCGGGCTCGGTGGCGATGGCCGCGGAGACGAAGCGCCTGCTGCAGGCGGAGGGCATCACGATCGCCCCGTTCGCCGGAGCCTGACATGGCCGTGCTCGCGACTCCCGCCCAGCTCGTCGACGCCCGCGCCGCCCGTGCGGCGCACCGCGCCGGCCACTCCGCCCCGACCAGCGGCGTCGCCCCGGGGCTGACCCAGGCGAACCTCATCGCGGTGCCAGCGGACTGGGCCTTCGAGACCCTCCTCTACGCGCAGCGCAACCCGAAGCCCTGCCCCGTCCTCGAGGTGATCGAGCAGGGGGAGGTGGAGTCGCGGCTCGCGCCGGGCAGCGACATCCGCACCGACATCGGGCGGTACCGCATCTGGCGGGACGGCGAGCTCGTGGAGGAGGTGTCCGACGCGACGGCGGCGTGGGACGAGCATCCCGACCTCGTCGCCTTCCTCATCGGCTGCAGCTTCACGTTCGAGACGGGGCTCGTCGAGGCCGGGATCCCGATCCGTCATCAGGAGCTCGGACGCAACGTGCCGATGTACCGCACGGCGGTGGACTGCACCCCGGCCGGACGGCTGCGCGGCGAGATGGTGGTCTCGATGCGTCCGATCGCCGCGGACCGCGTGGCCGATGCCGTGCAGATCTCCGGGCGCACCCCGGCGGTGCACGGTGCGCCGGTGCACATCGGCGACCCGGCGTCGCTCGGCATCGCCGATGTGATGGCGCCGGACTTCGGCGACGCCCCCGAGATCCGCCCCGGCGAGGTCCCCGTGTTCTGGGCGTGCGGCGTGACCCCGCAGGCGGCGATCATGGCGTCGAAGCCGCCGTTCGCCGTCACCCACGCCCCGGGGTACATGTTCGTCACCGATGTGCCGGATGCGGAGTACCGGGTCTGATGCGCATCCTCACGGCCTCCGACAGCGCGCTGCTCGTCGAGGCGGACGACCTCGAGCAGGCCATGCGGCTGAACCTCGCATGGAGCGACGTGCCCGGTGTCCTGGAGCGCATCCCCGGTGCCCGCACCGTGCTCGTGCGCTTCGACCCGCACCGCACCTCCGCCGCCGCGCTGGCCGAGACGCTCGCCGCGACCGAGGTCGATGCCGCGGCGCTGCCCGATGCGGGCGAGGTCACCATCCCGGTCCGCTACGACGGGGAGGATCTGGATGAGGTGGCCGCGCTCCTCGACGTCTCGGCGGAGGAGCTGGTGGCCCGTCACCTCGCCGCCGACTGGCGGGTCGCCTTCTCCGGCTTCGCTCCCGGCTTCGGCTATGCCGTGAGCGGCGATCCCCTCTTCGACGTGCCGCGGCGGTCGTCGCCCCGCACCCGGGTGCCCGCCGGCTCCGTCGCGCTCGCCGGAGCGTTCAGCGGTGTGTATCCGCGGGAGAGTCCGGGCGGCTGGCAGCTCATCGGACGGACCGCCCTGGAGATGTGGGACATCGACCGCGACCCGCCGGCTCTGCTCGCCCCGGGTCGCCGCGTGCGCTTCGTGCGTGCGGAGCGGGAGTCGGTCGCAGCGTCGCCGGCAGCGGCCGACGCGACGCGGGTCGCCCGTCGCGGGGACGGTCCGGCGGTCGAGGTCGTGCGACCGTCGCTGCAGCTCCTCGTGCAGGACGCGGGACGCCCCGGTTTCGCGGCGCTGGGCGTCTCGGCCTCCGGCGTCGCCGACCGCGTCGCGATGCGCGCGGCGAACCGGGCCGTGGGCAACACGCCGGCCGCGGCTGTGCTGGAGAGCGTCGGTGGGGCCGTGCTGCGCTTCCACGGCGCAGGCGTCGCCGCCGTCACCGGGGCCACGGGCTCGCTCACGCTCACCGACATCGACGGCATCGAGCGCACGCTCCTCCCCGGGGTGCCGTTCGCGACCGTCGACGGCGACGAGCTCACGCTGGGCCATCCCGAGCGCGGTCTCCGGTCCGTGATCGCCGTCCGCGGCGGCTTCGCTCCGGCGGCGGCGCTCGACAGCCGCGCGACCGACACGCTCGCCGGGCTGGGTCCCGCGCCGCTGACCGCGGGTGATCTCATTCCGATCGGGGCTGCCGCCGTGTCGGCCGTCGAGCCGGACCCGGTGCCGCGCGCGCTTCCCGCATCCGGGGAGCTGGCCTCGCTGGAGATCACGCTCGGCCCGCGCGACGACTGGTTCACGGCCGCCGGCGTCGAGGCGCTCACCGCGCAGGAGTGGACGGTCACGCCGCGCTCGGATCGGGTGGGCATCCGCCTGCACGGCGACGTGCCCCTGGAACGCGCGGTCGGCGGCGAGCTGCCGAGCGAAGGTGCCGTGACCGGGGCCATCCAGGTGCCGCCGGACGGTCAGCCCGTGCTCTTCCTCCCCGATCATCCGCTCACCGGCGGCTATCCCATCATCGGTGCCCTCACCGATCGCAGCCTCGATCTCGCCGC
>SNQW01000259.1_pt1 | contig 22592 bp, 21 predicted proteins | sample 2580511 | NCBI WGS metagenome assembly SNQW01 (sample SAMN10953775, study PRJNA522744) | food fermentation metagenome | isolation source: 8-hour incubation of native-enriched microbial consortia from nixtamalized... | place: Mexico | collected 2017-09-24 | reverse complement strand
ATTTTCGAGTTGTTCTGCGAACGAGTTTTGTTGTATAGTTGTCATTGAGTAGGGTTCCTCCTTGGTGACTTCGACAATCCCAAGCATACCCTACTTTTTTGTCGTTTGATAGACTAACCCGTCCTTACACAACTTATTTTACGCCATCGCAGTTTCACGTGATCCGGGAAAATAGCGACATAAATTGCCCCTAATACTCTCAAGTGGACGGTTGCCGCTGGAATAAAGACATTTTTTGTTCTTATGTTTTTCGCGGGAGCCTTTCGTTCGGTCCAAGTACAATTTCTGTTTGTTACACGTAATTGATAGTGCCGCAGACGATACTTTTTTTCTAAGGAATGATAAAAAGTGAAACCGTTTGAAGTCGTTAGTCTGGATATGTTCCAAACTTTAGTAAATGTGGATTCCAGAATCGAGCAGACGTGGAAGCCAATTTTACTGAATACATACACGCGTGAAGCTGCAGATGAGTGCGGGTGTTTATTATTAAAATATTTTTTCGAACACTGGGAGCAGATGAAAGCGACGAAACAATTTTTTCTGATGAGTGAAGTCTATGAACGCAGTTTCGGAAGTTTGTTCCGGCAAATGAACATGACGTACGAGGCGGCGGCAGCCCTTGAGATTTTATTTGAAGAACACACGCGCTCGGAATTTTATGAAGATACGGCTGCATTTTTAAATAGCGTCTTGCAGAAGTATAAAGTTTGTATCGTTAGTGACGCGGACGAGGCGATGATCCCGGATTTTTATAAGGAATACGGGATTCGGCTGTTCACTTCCGAACGCTGCCGTTCTTATAAAAATGATGCTAACAATACGATGTTTAAAGAATTGCTTCAAATCTATCACACGTCTCCGGACAAGGTTATCCATATCGGAGATTCGGTTTCCGATGTTGTAGGGGCAAAGCGCGAAGGTATAAAAGCATGCTGGTTAAACCGGCACAAGCGCGTTTGGAATCACGAAATTGCACCGGACTTTGTCATAGAATCATTAAGCGATTTGGAATTTATACTTTAATTTATCCATGAAAGGAAGGGCCTGAACCCGATGCAAGCTGTTCAGATGATTGAATTAACTCAGCAAAACCTTGAAGAAGCAGGAGGATATTGCTTAAGAAGCAAACCTCTTTCAACTGGATATCAGAACAAAAACAACTGGCTCAAGAACGAGCTGGAAGCGGGTTTAAAATACATAAAGCTGACGGAAAACGGAAAACCGACGGGGTTTATAGAGTATACGGCTGCGGAATATTCATCCAGAGTCGTCCACGCCAACGATTATTTGATCATTCATTGCTTATGGGTCAACATTTCCGGGAAAGGCTACGGAACCAGGCTGATCCATAAATGCATTGAAGATGCCAGACAACAAAATAAAAGCGGCGTTGCGGTAGTCACTAATTCGGACACTTCCTGGACTCCGAGCAAAGACATCTTCTTGAAAAACGGGTTTCGTATCATTCAAGAAGGGCCTTACGGATTTGAACTGTTGGCATATCCGCTCAAGGATGATCCGCTTCCATACTTTCCTAATAATTGGGAGCAAAGATTGCAGACCTCCCATGAGCTAACCATTTTTCGCACTAACCAATGTCCGTTTGTGGATGTAGCTACCGAAAATTTCTTGGAAGGGGCCCGAAAACTCGGGCTTGAAGCGAAAGTCATTGATATGAAAAACAGAGAAGAGTTAATGAAATTATCCCCGACGCCGTATGGCATTTTTGGGGTCACTTATCGCGGGCAATTGGTTACTTTCCATAGGCTTACCGTTCATTCCGTAATCAAGAAACTTAAATCCCTTTGCAATTAAGCAAGGCATCAAACGCCGTTAAATTCTTATTGACTTTTTTTGTACAATCGTACTAAATTTAAAACATGGATACTAAAAACAAAACAACCAAACAAAAAATGTCGTTTATCGAACAGGCCAGAAGGACTCAAATTTTACAGCATGCCATCGAAACGATCGCTGAGCTTGGGTATGCCCAGGCTTCGGTCGGTCAAATCGCCAAGCATGCCGGGATCAGCAAGGGGGTTATCACTTATCATTTCGCCAGTAAAGATGAATTGATGGATCAAATCGTAACCGAAGTTTACGCGGCTGCCGCACGTTTTATGGAGCCAAGGATCGAACGGGAGACGACCCCTGCGGGGATGTTTCGGGTGTATATCGAATCGAACCTAGCGTTTATGGAAGCGCAACGTAGCCATATCGTCGCCGTGACTGAGATTGTTGCCAACGCCCGTACGGAAGACGGTAAACTTCGCTATGCGGGGGCTTCCGACGAATCGATCTTGGAACCGGTCATTGAAATTTTAAAGTGGGGGCAAGAAACGGGAGATTTCAAACCGTTTTCGGATTTTGCGCTGCGCGTTACGGCCATGAGTATCCGCAGTTCCATTGACGGTGTAGCCTACCGGCTTGCGGCCGCTTCAAGTCTCGACGTTCGTGGCTTTGCGCAAGAACTGGCCGTTCTCTATCTGTCGGCGATCCTCAAACCCTCCCTAGAAGCCAAGCCCGATGAGAAAGGATGAAGAACCGATGCAGCATATCGATGCAAAAGCCGTGCAGGTCCGAAGGTTGGAAGGATGGATTACGGCGGCCGTATGCCTGGCCATCGTAGCCGCTTTGGGCATATTTACGTTCCGGTTCGCTTGGTCTTGGTGGATATTCCTTCTAACTGCCGCCGTGATGCTCGCCTACTCCGTACTGGAGGTAGCGGTGATTCCGGAAGTCTATTACCGAACGTGGAAGTACCGAATTACCGAGAAGGAAATCGAACTTCATCACGGCGTCCTGGTCCGTAAAAGAACGCTGATCCCCATGTCCCGCATCCAGCATGTCGATTCCAAGCAAGGCCCGATTTTGAAGCATTTCCGCCTTTCGGCGGTATCTTTTGCGACGGCGGCGGGCAGCCACCTCATTCCGGCGTTGTCCGAGATGGCAGCCGAACAGGTGCGCCGCGAAATTTCCGATTTGGCGGGGGTGGCTGATGAAGATATCTGAACGCAATACAAAACGGCTAGGCAGACGGCTTCATCCGGTTTCCATTCTGTATTTTTTGGCGCATTCCGGCAAAGAACTCGCAGGCCTGCTGCCTTTGATTCCTGTCGGCATCGTGCTGATCCGCCGCTTTTTCGGCCGGGAAATCAGTGGCCCGATGGCCATCTCTGCTGTCATTTTAGTCGCCGCCGTGAGCTTGATCTCCGTCTCTTGGCTGCGCTGGCGCAGCTTTACTTACCGGGTGGAGCAAGGTGTTCTTTATATTGAGTATGGCCTATGGGTCACGAAAAAAATATGGATATCCAAACAGCGGGTTCAATCGCTGGATACCTCCGTGAATCTATATGACCGTTTCTTCGGGTTGGTCAGGCTGCAGGTGGAAACCGCTGGGGGAACTAAGCCCGAAGCGGTATTAAGTTCCATATCGGCTGCTGAAGCGGAACGGATACGCAAGGAGCTGGGCCTGCAGGGTGAGTTTCAGCTCGCTAAGCCCGCCGACCAGGCCGAAGCGGTGCATACTCCGGGCATGGACGTTGCGGACAAAGGGGCATTCCCGCGGGGAGTTTGGAAGTTGCCGTTAGGCAGGTTGTTCATCGCAGGCACATCCACCCGAAATTTCGGCCTCATGTGGCTGCTTACGGTAGGCCTTGGATTAAAGCTGTGGGATGAATGGCTGAAGCCGACCGAAATTTGGCTCCGGCTGCAGGATTGGCTGGGGGCGCTGGGAATTCCGGGGGCCGTCTTGCTTTTATTGACCGTTTCCTGGCTGATCGCTTTCGCGGCAACCTTTTTACTGGGATACGGCTTTAAATTGACCGCGGAAGGCGACAGGCTGATCATCGAAAAAGGGTTTCTGGAGAAGAAACAGACGACCATTGCGGTGCGCCGCGTGCAAGCCGTGCAGATTACGGAAAATCCGCTGCATAAGCTGTTTGGTCTGGGAGTCGTCCGCATCGTGGCGGCGGGTAACGCGGAGGAGGGGAAGAAATCGATCATTCTGTTTCCGCTGATTCGGATGGCGGAGCTCCCCGAGTTGTTGGCGCGTTTTTTGCCGGGTTTTCAACTGCCGGCCTGCTGGAACCCCCTAAACAGCAAAGCTAGACGCAGCTATATTATCGTCCCGTTTCTGGTTGGCTTGATTGCGTCTATTGGCTTGCTTACCGCAATCCCCAGCGCATGGAGTTTGTTTTCCCTGATCATCCCCGCCTTTGCTTTGCTGGAAAGGCTGCTTGCATTTCGGCGGGCGGCTTGGGCTACGGAGGAATATCAGCTCTCCCTGCAATACGGCAGCTTCTCCCGGCATCGTATTTTTATGCTCCGAAACCGCGTACAGTGGCACCGGATTTCCCAATCACCATTTCAGGAAGGAAGGAGACTCGCTACGTTAAAAGTAGCGGTAGCCTCAAGCAAAGGCGGAGCCCGCTATGCCCTGTGTCATGCTCCTGAAGCGGACACCCGGAAACTGTCCGCCTGGCTGTCGGCGCGTACCTTCCCGGGACAAATCGACCGTTGAGGGATAGTTTTGAATAAGCTATTTACAGCGTGCCGGGCTCTTGTTCCTTATCGCTAAAAAACAGCTTCATCATCGGAGGGGTGACGATCGTCGTAACCAGTACGACAAGTACAATAACGGCGAACATCCCTTCGTTCAGCAGCCCGGCTTCCTGGCCGATGGCGGCAATAATGAGCGCGACTTCACCCCGGGACACCATCGCCGAACCGATTCCTAGGGCGCTCCGCCAACCAAAGCCGGCGGCTTTGGCCCCAAAGGCCGATCCCAATAGTTTGGTGCCGATAGCCAGCACGCTTAATCCGGCAATCAGGCCAAGCTGGGAGGATACGGCGGAAAAATCAACTTTAACGCCAATCGTCGTAAAAAACACGGGGACAAAAACCGCGTATCCGATCGTTTCGATTTTCTCGGTAACCTCATGTTTATAAGCGGTAAGACTGATGGCTACCCCCGCAATATACGCCCCGATAATGGCGGCCACGCCGGCATATTCAGCCATGTAAGCAAACAGGAAGCAAATGATTAAAGCCGCGGAGATGACCGACTCCGACACGCGGAGCGGAGAGAACTTGCGCAGCACCCAAGGCACGGCTTTCCAACTCAAAACGATAGCGATCGCAAAAAACGCGAACTTCTTCAATATCATCATTCCCAAGTTAACGTCGCCGCCGGCGAAACTCATGACAAAGGCCAGCAGGATAATGACGAGAACATCGTCGATCACGGCCGCCCCGAGAATGGCAGATCCCTCTCTGGATTTGAGCCGGCCCATTTCTTTTAACGCCTGGACCGAAATGCTGACGCTTGTCGCGGACAGCAGCAATCCGAGAAAAATAGCTTCAAATACGGGCATGCCGATAAGAACACCCGAGAGATAGCCCAATCCGAAAGGGAGGGCGATGCTGGCCAAACCTACGTAAGCGGAGGCTTTCCCGGTTTTTTTGAATTCGTTCGCATCCGTTTCCAGCCCCGCAATAAACATAAGTAAAATGACGCCGATCTGACTTATTTCATTCAGAATATCGGTTTCATGGATCAAGCCCAATACTGCGGGGCCAAGCAAAATGCCGATGAGCAATTTCCCCAAAACGGCAGGCTGGCGTAATCTTACGCTTAGGTCTCCGGCTAGTTTGGATGCAATCAGAATCATGGCCAGTTCTAAAATCAGCATATCAATCAATCCTCCATTGAAGTGAATTATGTGAAAAAATAAGAATAAATACAAAAAGAGCCTGCCAACCACGGGAACGACATGCCGAAAAACGACATACCACTCCCTTGGTGACAGGCTCCTCCAAGTGAAGCGTATTAATTTTTAACCAACGAATGTAATTATATCAAAAAGTATAATTGTTGCAAACAGGTATAACAAGAATCACAGATATGTTAAATTATCCATGTCTATTTGTTAAAATTTATTGACAATTCCAATTAAATGTTGTTTCATTTGATTAAACCAAGTTGAATTCATTTTTATTTAGGGGATATCTTACGTGGAATTGGGCAGTAAAATCCGAAAGATCCGTAAATCACAAAACCGGAGTCTGGACGACATCGCCAAGGCCTGCGGGTTTACGAAAAGCCTGTTGTCCAAAATCGAAAACGGGAAAACGGTGCCCCCGATCGGCACGCTCATCAAGATTGCCGAAGCGTTGGGAACCAAAGTCTCCGTGCTGCTCGACGACAGCGATCTGCATGGCACCGTGCACACCACGAAAGCGGCGAGCCTGGATAAAATGGTCCGCACCGACAAAGGGTATTCCTTTTCCGCGATTGCGGCGGAACGGCCGGAGAAATTGATGCAGCCGTTTTATTTCGTAGCCAGGAAAGGAAAGGCCGGGAACCGGACGCTGTCTCATGTCGGACAGGAATTTATTTATGTGCTGGAAGGCACCATGATCTATTACGTAGGCAACGAAGCGTATACGCTAAACGCCGGCGACAGCTTGTATTTCGACTCTTTTGAAAATCATAAATATACGCCGCTGACGGATGAAGTCAAGTATTTGTCGGTGTTTTGCTCCGATTCCAAAGCCTGACGGCAAAAAAGAGGGGATGGAAAATGCTGAACATTTTGGTCGTGGACGACGAACCGAAGCACCGGAAAGGGCTGTCGCGGATGCTTCAGGGGCTGAATCCGAAGTGCAACATTTTTCATGCCAGGGACGGTGCGGAGGCGCTTGAAAGAATCAGCGTACATCCCGTTGACCTGGTCTTTACGGACATTCAAATGCCGGTGATGGGCGGGCTCGAATTCATGGAGCATTTGGCCCGGCGCGGCGGGAACGAAAGCGTCATTATTATGAGCGCGTATTCGGAGTTTGCCTATGCGCAGCGCGCGCTGCAACTTGGGGCCTGCGATTATTTGCTCAAGCCGGTGGAAGAGCATAAAATCGCGCCGCTGTTGGCGAAAGCGGAGCAACAAGCAAGCGCCGTGCGTCCCGCCGCCTCGAAGGCGGCCCGGGAATGGCTCTTCGAGTTTGACGACCGCCCGAATAACCCGAAGCAATGTAAAGCCGAACCGATTATCGAAAGCTGCAAAACCTATATTGACACGCATTACCATGAAGAAGATTTGTCGCTAAGCACGCTGGCCGTGAAGTTTTATTTCAATCCTTCGTATTTTTGCAACCTTTTCAAAACGCATACGCGTATGACCATCCACCAATACATTACCCAAACCCGCATGAAGGCGGCGGCAAGACTGCTGCTGCATACCTCGCAAAAGGTTTACCAAATTGCCGAAAACGTAGGTTATAAAGATGTAAAGTATTTTATTCGCCTGTTCCGCAAGGAATTCGGCGCAAGTCCGGAAGAATACCGCCGCCTGTCCGCCATTCGCTAAATAAGGAAGGGATGTCATTTGAGAGGACGTTACGGTTTGCCCCGATTCAAGGATCTCCGCTACAGGACCAAACTTTTTTTAACCTATGCCCTCATCATCACGATTCCGCTTGGCATCCTCAGCTCTAAATATTATTTCTCCAGCAGGGAGTCCGTCTCCGAATTCGCCCGGCAAAACCTTTACTCCATCGTCAAGCAAAACAACGAAATCATCGACGCGGAGCTTGCCCGGGTGGAGGAAAGCAGCCTCGCTCTGATCGCGGAACAGGTATTGTACGAGCAATATTTGCACGCGAATCCGGGGGACGAATACAGCATGATTACGATGGAAAAAAAGGTAAGCCGGGCGCTCAACAAATACTTTCCCGATTTGCAGGACATGTATTCGATCCATTTGATCACCAGCTATTCCAACATCGGCCCCACGGGAGCTTCCGCTTTGATCCCTTATGAAGATTTTGACGAGACCGGTCTATACCAGGCGGCGGTAAAAGCGGACGGGGGAATGGCGTGGGTCCCTACCTTTTCGTTTGCGCAAATGTTCAAGCGGGAAATCAATCCGTCCAATCCGCCGGAATACTTCCGGCTGCTGGCCGGGGTGCGCCTGCTCAAACTGTTCGAAATCAACAACGGCGAAGTGATCGAGCTGCAGGGCAAAGCCGAGCTCCCGGTGCTGGCCATCACTTACCGGCCGGACTATTACCGTGCCCGCTTCGAAAGTGCGCTCCCTTCCGCAGGAGCTTCTTTTTTTATCATGAGCCCGGGGCCGGGGGGAGAGCTGGTCGCCGGTTCGAACGCGGAGGGGGAACACGCCGGCTTTAAACCGGATTCGCTGGAGGAAATGGTCAAACTGAAAAGCGGGACCTTAACGATGATCGAGAACGGCCAGCCGCTGATCGTTTGCTTTGATACCTCCGAAGTAACGGGCTGGATTTCGGGAGTTACCATCTCGCCGGAAGCTTTGGGGGCCGCTTTTTTGCCGGAGATCAAATCCTATACCTTCTATTTGGCGTTATTTCTGCTGATCTTCTCGCTCCTGCTGGCGCTTATGTTCGCCAATTCCATCACCAGGCCGATTCATCAGCTTCTGCGCGCGATCAAAAAGACGGGCGAAGGGGAATTCGATACCCGCGTCCCGGTCGAGTCCTACAATGAGATGGGGCTGTTGATTCATAAATTCAACCAGATGAATGCAAAAATCAAAAATTTAATCGAAGAGAACTACAAGGTCAAGCTCAGGGAAAAAGAGACGCAAATCATGTCGCTCAACATCCAGCTGAATCCGCATTTTTTGTACAACACCTTAAACATCATGAATTGGACGGCGCTGGAAAACGATCAGAAGGAGCTGAGCCGGATGATCGTCAGCTTGTCCGCCATGCTGCAGTACACCTCCGAAAACAGCCGCGACACCGGCGATTTGGCGGAGGATTTAAATTGGCTCCGGCATTATCTCTTTCTCACGAACGAACGTTTTGAGGGCAAGTTTACCGTCACCTATGACATCTCCCCCGAGCTTTATTCGTATCAAGTTCCCAAGCTGTTTCTGCAGCCGTTCGTCGAAAACGCGATTGTCCACGGCTTTTCCCGCCTGCACACCGGGGGAAGGATTCTGATCCGGGGCCGGGTGGAGGAGGGGGAGCGCGTGTTCACGGTGGAAGACAACGGCATCGGCATTCCCGCTCACAGATTGGAGCAATTAACCCAAATGGAGAGCGGCTCCATCGGCATCCAAAACGTGGACAAAAGAATCAAGCTTATTTACGGAGAGGCCTATGGCGTTGCTCTCGCTTCGGAAGAGGGGAAAGGGACCACCGTTCACCTCCGTCTTCCTTTATCCAACAAATAAAAATCCTCCACCAATCCAAAAATGTTCGAATTCTTTTTAGAACCGTGCTTTTTTACAATAAATATACAAATCATTTTTGCTGAATGGAGGGTTAGAGGATGAAGAGAGCTAGGCGTTTCGCGGGCAGGATGTTAGCGGCGGCTCTTGCCGTTGCCGTCGTGTTGACGGCCTGTTCGAATAGCGGGGGAACCTCCGAAGAAAGCCGGGGCGGCGGCCAGGACGGCGGTAAAGAGCAGGTTACGCTGAAATTCTCCTTCTGGGGAGATACGATCGAGAAAAAAACGGTGACGGAAGCGCTCGAACGTTTTGAGCAGGAGACCGGAATTCAGGTGGAGCCGATGCACGTTCCGGCCGATTATTTAACCAAGCTGACGACGATGGTGGCGGGGAATGTCGCCCCGGATCTCGGTTACTTGTCGTCCGGGGCCGCTTTAAGCTGGGGGGCGGACGGGAAGCTGCTAAATCTCGCCCCGCTGATCGACAAGGACCCGGATTTTAAAAAGGAGGATTATCTCGACCAGGTCTGGTACGAAATCGCTCCCGGCAACATCATCGGGATGAGCACCGCGGTCGAAGGATACGGGCTTATGTACAACAAGGATCTGCTGCTGGAAGCGGGCGCACCGCTACCCCCGACCGACGCGGATAAAGCCTGGGATTGGGATACGTTTGTGGAATACGCCAAAAAATTAACGCTGGACGACCAGGGGAGAAATGCGCTCGATCCCAACTTCAACCCGGACAAAATCAGGCAGTACGGACTTCAGTACGATCCTTACAACATGATGGCGGCGGTGGTATCTAATGGCGGCAACTTTTTGACGGAGGATGGAAAAGGGTTTGGGCTGGCCCGGCCCGAGGCGATCGAGGCGATTCAAAAGCTGGCGGATCTGATGTATGTTCACCATGTTTCGCCCACTCCGATGCAAACCAAAAACCTGCCCGATACGGCGCTGCAGACGAAAAAAGTCGCGATGACGGTCTCCGGGAACTGGGCTTTGCAAGCGTTTGCAGAACAGGATTTTAATTTGGGAGTCGGGGTGCTGCCGAAGCTTAAAGTCAGCAATACCCTGTTGGACGGGGCGCCGACGGTCATTTTTAAATCGACCAAGCACCCGGAGGAAGCGTGGCTGCTGTACAAATATATGGCCGACCCCGAATCGGTGCTGCCGCTGATCGAAGGCGGCTTATGGATGCCGCTGAAAAAAGAATGGTACACGAATCCGGACCTGATTAGCAAATGGGCCGCCGGGAACAAGGCGCATCCGGAAGGATACACCGAAGCCTATATGAAGCAGACGATTGAAAACGGCATCCGCACCCCGGGCTTTGAAGTGAAGAACCTGGACAAAATCAATGCCTTGGTAACGCCGGCTCTCGACTTGGTCTGGACGGGCAAAATGACGGCCGAAGAAGCGCTGAAGGGGGTGGAGCCCAAGGTGCAGCCGCTGATTCAAGGATATTACGGCAAGTAATATCCAGACTTATCCATTCATCATGATTGGGGGGATTGCTATTCTTCATAAACGCCGTATCGCTTTAGCAGGCATCCTGTTCGCCCTGCCCAGTATCTGCGGGCTGATGCTGTTCGTCATTTTGCCGATGCTCGCCAGTCTGTTGCTCAGCTTTACGGATTACCGGATCGTAAATGCGCCCAAATTCATCGGGCTGGCGAATTATACGCGGCTGTTCGACGGCACGGATCAATATTTTTACAACTCGCTGTGGGTCACCTTCAAATATGTCGTACTCCGCGTTCCGCTCGGACTGGTCTTTTCGTTTATCGTTGCGTTTCTGCTGAACATGGAGTTTATCCGCGGCAAATCCGTGTTCCGCACGATCTATTATTTGCCGGCCATCGTGCCCGCGGTGGCGTCCTCGATGATTTGGATTTGGCTGTTTAGCCCGGACCTGGGCCTGTTCAACAGCTTCCTGGAAGCCTTGAACCTGCCGACGCTCGATTGGCTGTATTCCGAAACCACCGTGGTTCCTTCAATCGTGCTGATGAGCCTGTGGGGGATGGGGAGCACGATCATTATTTTCCTGGCGGGCCTGCAGGGGGTGCCGAGGTCCTTGTACGAAGCGGCCATCGTCGATGGCGCCGGTCCGCTCCGGAAGTTCCGGCATATCACGATTCCGATGATGACGCCGATTATATTTTTCAATCTGATCATGGGCTCGATCGGAGCTTTTCAGGTATTTACCGAGGCGCTGATTATGACCCAGGGCGGGCCCAACAATGCCAGCTTGTTTTATAACTACTACATTTACCGGCAGGCGTTTCAATTCGGGGAAATGGGGCAGGCGTCGGCGATTGCCTGGATTCTCTTTATGATCATCCTGCTGGTCACGGTCATCTTCTTCCGCACATCCAAATCCTGGGTGTTCTATGAAAGCGAGGTGTAGCGCCTATGCGGAGAAGCCGCCGAATCTCGCAGCTGACCGTTTACACGATCCTCATTTTAGGAGCCTGCTTTTGTCTATTGCCGTTATTTTGGCTGGTCCGCAGTTCGATGATGAGTTCGCTGCAAATTTTTGAAATGCCGCCAAGGTGGATACCTTCGCCCTTTCGCTTGCAGAACTATGTGGAGGCCTTGACGACGATCGATTTCTTCCGTTTTTTCCGCAACACGTTAACCATCACCATCGGCTGCTTGGCCGGAGCACTGATCAGCAGTTCGCTTGGGGCTTACAGCTACGCCAGGTTAAGCTGGCCGGGCAAAAAGTTCTTCTTCGGGCTGCTGCTGTCGAGCATGATGCTGCCCAGTGCGGTCACGCTGATTCCGACCTTTATCGGCTGGAAGCTGGCCGATCTGATTAACACTTACGTCCCGCTTATCCTGCCGGTGTGGTTCGGCTCGGCCTTCGACATTTTTCTGTTAAGGCAGTTTTATGCCGGCATCCCGCGGGATTTGGACGAAGCCGCTTTTATGGACGGGGCCGGTCCGTGGACGGTTTTTTCCCGGATCATCATTCCTTTGTCGAAGCCGCCGCTGATCGTCATCGGTTTGTTTTCTTTCATGAATTCGTGGAACGATTTTATGGGCCCGCTGGTGTACTTAAATGAGGAAAGCAAATTTACGATGGCGCTGGGCCTGCAAATGTTTCAATCGCTGCACAGCGCCCAGTGGCACTTGCTGATGGCCGCTTCGACCGTGGTGATTTTGCCGGTGATCATCGTGTTTTTTATCGGGCAGCGTTATTTTATCGAAGGCATTACGTTAACCGGGATGAAAGGCTGAACGCAGGATGCATGCGAATGAGGTTCGGTCTGAAAAGATGAGAGGGAGGGTGCAATCCATGGAAGCACAGCGTCTTGAAAAGGTACGGGCAGCGCTCAAGCGGCAGGGGATCGACGGACTATTGATCGCAAGCCCCTATAACCGCAGATATGTTACCGGCTTCACCGGCACCGCCGGCACGGTGGTGATTACGCAGGACCGGGCCTTGCTGGTGACCGATTTTCGTTATACCAGCCAGGCGTCCCAGCAGGCTCGTGAATACGAAGTTGTACAGGCGGCGGGCGACCCGCTTGAACTGATCCGGGAGAAACTGGCCGGGGCCGGCGTTGCGAAATTAGGGTTCGAGAAAAATCACGTGACCTACGCGGGATATGAGGCATATGAAAAGTGTTTTCAGGGATTCGAGCTGGTGCCGACGGACAATATCGTCGAACAGCAACGCGGCATCAAAGACGAGCGGGAGCAGGTGCATATCCGGCGGGCGATCGAGATTACGGAAAAGGCTTTCGACCATATTTTGGGCTTCATGAAGCCGGGCGTTACCGAACGGGAGGTGGCTGCGGAGCTGGAATACTTCATGCGCAAAAACGGGGCGATTTCGTCGGCGTATCCCACGATCGTCGCTTCCGGCGTGCGCTCCGCGCTGCCGCACGGTTTGGCCAGCGACAAGCCGCTTGGCGTCAATGAGTTCGTAACCCTCGATTTCGGGGCGAACTACGAAGGATATTGTTCCGATTTAACGCGGACCGTCTTTATCGGCGAGCCTACGGAGCGCCATCAGGAGATTTACCGGATCGTGCTGGAGGCCAACCGGACCACCCTGGAGGGGCTGAAGCCGGGGATGATGGGGAAGGAAGGCGATGCGCTGGCCAGGGATTGTATAGCCGGTTATGGGTACGGCGACTATTTCGGCCATGGCCTCGGTCACGCCTTTGGTTTGGAAATCCACGAGCCGATGCGGTTTTCGCAAAAAACGGAGGACGTGCTCGAGCCGGGGATGATCCTGACGGTGGAGCCCGGGATTTATATCCCCGATTTCGGCGGCGTCCGCATCGAGGATGACATTCTCATCACGGAAACGGGCATTGAGGTGTTGACCAAATCAAACAAAGAACTGATCGTATTATAATGCGGGTTCAACAACCTCTGTAAAAGAAGGAGGACTATCGTTCATGAATTCGGTGGCTGCGGAAGTCGTTGTCATCGGCGGCGGGATCATCGGCATGTCCATCGCCTATTATGCGGCGAAAGCCGGCATGGACGTGATCGTGGTCGAGCGCGGCGAAATCGCCGGGGGCACCTCGTCCAAATGCGACGGCAATATTTTGGCGATCGACAAGGACCCCGGCTTTGACAGCCAAATGTCCCTGAAATCGCAGCAGTTGGTGGCGGAGTGGGCCCGGGAGCTTGATGAAGAATTCGAATACCGGGCCCCCGGCAGCATCCTCGTGTGCGAGACCGATGAAGAGATGCAGGCCGCCGAGAGCTGGGTTGCGCGCCAGCGGGAAGCGGGCCTTCCTTTTCGCATGCTGGACCGGCAGGACCTGCGGGAGGAGTGGCCCTTTCTGGCGGACGATTTGCCGGGGGGCTTGGAATGCGCCACGGATTCTACGGTGAACCCGGTCCTCTTAACCTATTCGCTTGCTTCCACCGCCCGCCGCCATGGAGCAAGGCTGCGAACCCATACGCCCGTGACGGCGCTGCTGCTGGATGAGAAGGGCGGAATTCGCGGGGTGGAAACCTCCGGCGGCACGATCCGCGCAAAATTTGTCATTAACGCCGCCGGGGTATGGGCGAAGCGGATCGGGCTAATGGCCGGGATAGATATTCCGATCGAACCCCGCAAGGGCCACATTCTCGTCGCCTCCCGCTGGGAGAGCATCGGGAAGCGGAAAGTGATGGAATTCGGCTATTTGATCAGCAAATTCGGCGGAACGCGCAAGGTGGACCCGAGGTTCGAACAGTACGGCATCGCGCTCGTGTTCGAACCGACCGCTTCGCAAAACTTCCTGATCGGCTCCAGCCGCCAATTCGCGGGGGAAGACAGCCGCGTCGACCAGGAGGTGATCCGGCTGATTGCGGAACGGGCGATCCGCTTCTTTCCCGTGCTGGAGCGAATCCCGCTGCTGCGGACGTACGCGGGCTTGCGTCCCTGGACGGCCGATCATTTGCCGATCGTTTCCGCCGTCGACGAAGTCCCCGGATTTTATGTGGCGGCAGGACATGAAGGGGACGGCATCAGCCTGGCCGCGGTTACGGGGAAGGTGATGAGCGAAATGTTAAGCGGCGCCGAGACGTGCATCCCGGTCGAGCCGCTCCGTTATGACCGTTTTCGCCGCTCTGTTGCCCGCCATTAGGAGGTGGTGTTATGAGTATGGGATTTTCCAAGCTGGTGAGCACGATCGATACCCATACGGGCGGGAATCCGACCCGCACCGTGACCGGCGGAGCGCCGGAGCTGATCGGAAGGACGATGACGGAAAAGATGGTTTACATGTCCGAGCATTACGACGATTTCCGCACCGCGCTGATGTTTGAGCCGCGGGGACATGAGGTGATGTCCGGCTGCATTTTGACCCCGCCTTGCGACGAGCGGGCCGACATCGGGGTGGTGTTTATGGAAACCGGCGGATATTTGCCGATGTGCGGACATGATACGATCGGCCTTTGCACCGCGCTGATTGAGGGAGGAATTTATCCTGACAGTCAAGACGTCATCCGGCTCGACACCCCGGCGGGTCTTGTGGAAGCGAGGCTGGAGATCGAGGACGGGAAGGTGAAGCAGGTAACGTTCACGAATATCGCCTCTTTTTTATACAAAAGGGATGTGTTGGTAGATGTCGAAGGGCTAGGCGAAATCTCCGTGGACATTGCGTATGGCGGCAATTTTTACGGACTGGTCGACGCGCGGCCGCTTCGCCTTCCCCTGGTTCCCGGCCAGGGCTCGGAAATCATAGGATTGGCCGTCAAGATCCGCGAGGCCGTGAATCGCCAGGTTGAGGTGGTGCATCCGGAAATCCCGGTCATTCGCGGGCTTACCCATATCGAGTTCTACAGCGATCCGGTATCGCCGTCGGCCCACTGCCGGAATACCGTGGTTGTGCCTCCCGGGGGGATCGACCGTTCACCGTGCGGGACGGGAACTTCGGCCAAGGTCGCCGTGCTTCACGCCAAGGGGGAGCTTGGCAAAGGGCAGGAATTTGTCCATGAGAGCATCGTGGGCTCGCTGTTCCGAGCCAAGATTGTGGAAGAAACGATGGTAGGCGGCCTGCCGGCGGTTATACCGCAAATCTCCGGGGCGGCTTGGGTGACCGGCTTTCACCAGTTTGTTTTACAAGCTCGGGATGAGCTGAATCGGGGATTCTTTCTGCTTTGATAGTTCGAGTTCAAAAAGTCAGGATGTCAGATTTTTTGAACTACTCTCTAATGGGTTCGGGGGCCGGTGTACATGAGAATGAAAAATTGGTATGCGGCAATCGATACGCATTCCGGCGGCGAGCCGCTTAGGATCGTCACCGGCGGCTTGCCGCCGCTGGAAGGAGCTTCGCTGCGGGAGAGGGCGGAGTTTTTCCAGCGGAACTTCGATGCCGTAAGGAAGCTGCTGCTGGCCGAGCCGCGGGGGCACGGGGCGATGACCGGGGCGGTCGTTACGGCGCCGGTGACGAAGGAAGCGCGGTTCGGCCTGCTGTTCCTGGATCAGGAGGGCCTTTCGGCCATCAGCGGCCACGGGATTATCGCCGCGGCTGCGGCCTGGACCGCCACAGGACAGTTGGAGCCTTCCAAGGCCGCCGCGGGTATTCTGATCGATTGCCCGGCGGGAACGGTGCGTGCGGTTGCCGATTGCGAAGGCGGAGAAGTCCGCTTGGTTACGGTCGAATCGGTTCCGAGCTTCGTTTACGCCGAGCCCTTTCGGATGAATGTTGAAGGCGCGGAGGTGAGGGTCGATATCGCCTTCAGCGGCGAGATGTACGCCGTCGCCGATGCTTCTTCCTTGCCCGCCGGCGTAAGCGGGGGATATCCGCTGCCCAAGCTGCGGGAATGGGCGCGGCTGATCCGCGAGGCGGCGGAAGGGCGGCTGCAAGTCGAACATCCGCTGGCGGACGGGAATGGGAGGATTTACGGCGTGTTTTTCTATCGGAGGGAAGCTGAGTACGATGGCCGCTGTGAAACCCATGATGAAACCCATGATGAAACCCATGATGAAACCCATGATGAAACCCATGATGAAACCCATAATGAAACCTGTCTTGAGTCCCGTCTTAAAGCCCGGGCTGATGACCGTGATTCGTCCGGGATCGTCTACCGGAGCGCGGCTGTATTCGCCGGAGAACAGCTGGACCGGTCGCCGGGCGGAGCCGGGGTTTGCGCTCATTTGGCGGTTCTCTATTCCCGCGGATTGCTGGCGCGGGGCCAGCAGGTCGTCTACGAGGGGATCACCGGCGCCCAAGCGGTCGGGAGCATTGCCGGGGAAACGGCGGCTTCCGGCCGCAGGGCCGTTATCCCGCGGTTTACGGGAACCGCCCATGTCTTAGGTTTTATGAATTTTTTGCTGGATCCGGCCGATCCGCTGCCTGAAGGTTTTATTCTTAATTAAATTAATATTTCATTGCATGAATAAATGAAAAGCGAGGGGAGAAAGCGCGTTATGCCTAGATTTGAAGGAGTTTACGTGGCCATCGTCACGCCGTTTACCGCCAGCTGCGAGGTGGACTACAAGCGTTTGGCCGAGCTTTGCGACTGGCTGATTTCACAAGGGGTGAACGGTCTGGTTCCAGCCGGCTCACTGGGGGAATACGCGACCATGACCGGCAAAGAGCGGGCCAAGGTTGTGGAAACCGTGATCGCGGCCGCGGCCGGGCGGGTGCCGGTGGTACCCGGGTCCGCCGCGCCTTCTACGCGGCAGGCCGTCGAGTGGGTGAAGCATGCGAAGGAAGCGGGGGCTGCCGGCGTGATGGCGCTGCCGCCGATCAACTACCGGCCGCTGGAGCATGAGGTCATCGCCCATTACGAGGCGCTCAACGAGGTGGGGCTGCCGATCATCGCCTACAATAATCCGCATGATTACAAGGTCGACTTGACCCCGCAGCTGCTGGCCAAACTTTCCGGGCTTGAGCATATAGTGGCCGTCAAAGAGTTTTCCGGCGACATCCGCCGCGTTCACGATATTTTGGCCTATACGGAGTTGGAAGTGATGATCGGCGTCGACGATTTGGCCATGGAGGGCGCGCTGTTCGGAGCGACGGGCTGGATCTCCGGGGTGCCGAACGCTTTGCCGCAGGAAGGCGTGGAACTGTTCGGCCTGGCCAGACAAGGCAAAGTCCGGGAAGCAACCGAGCTGTACCGCCGGCTGCTCCCGCTGCTTCACTTCGACGCCAGCCCCCAGCTCGTCCAGTCGATCAAGTACATGATGGAGCTGGCCGGATTCCCGGCAGGGCCGACCCGCCCGCCGCGCCTGCCTTTGCTGGAGGCCGATTACGAGGTGATAAAACAAGCGTTTGAGCAGGCGACCTGCCATAAACAACCGGCCAATTAACCGGCAGTCGCACGAACAAGGGGCATTAAGAAGGAATCGGCACAAAAAAGGGAGCAAAAGCAAAAACGGCGTTTGACATCAGGACGGTGCAGCCCCTTCAAGCAAGGCCGGCGTCATTCCAAACGGTTGTGAGCGCCGCTAAGTCGACAAAATGCAGGGGAAATCAAATTTAACGGTTGCGTCAGCACTGGCGTTGATTAACGCCTACACAAAATCTCTGGTACGCCTTGCCCGCAATTCCATTTGAGATCACGCCAGAAATCTAACGGTTGTATCCGTCGCTATTTTGCCAAAAAAGCCCCGTTCTAAATTTTAACGGTTGTGAGCGCGGTTATCTGCTCGAATCTGAGCCCAAATCGCCGGGTTTTAGCTAAATAAGCGCTATGGCAACCGTTAGAATTTGAAAACGGCGATATTGGTGCAAATAGCGGCTGTGGCAACCGTTAGAATGTGGTGGCGAGAAAATGTATCTTATCGGATTTAATGTAACGCTAGTGTTGCGACAGAGCTTATTTTGGCTTATCTCAAAGGTTCGCCCCTTTTTCACCCAAATACGCGCGGGTGCAACCGTCAGATAATGAATCCCGTCTTTTCGGCTAATTAAGCGCTGGTTACAACCGTTAGCGATAGACTGAAAAACCTAGATGCAGAGCCGTTAACTCAAAACGAATGGATAGCCAACCGACTTTGCAGCCAAGCGCCGATTTCAGGGTTGAGTCCAAAAAGGAAGCGTCCAAAAAGGAAACAAAAGAAGGGAGCTTGGAATGAGCTTGAAACAGGAAGAATCGTCAAAATCGTCAATGGTACACAGCCGGAATTGGATCGGAGGAGAATGGATCGTCCCTGCGGCAGGGGAGTGCGCCGTGGTTAATCCGTCCGACATCCGCGAGGAAGTAGGCGTGCTTCATTTATCCGACGCTTCGCATGTCAGACAGGCGGAGCAGGCGGCACGTTCGGCATACGCTTCCTGGTCCCGCTTGACGGGGGCCGCAAGAGGCGAGCATTTGCACCGGCTGGCGGCCGCTTTGGAGGCGAGGGCGGCCGAGGTGGCCCGTCTCGCCAGCATGGAGATGGGCAAGCCGATTACGGAAATGCGCGGCGAAGTCATGCGCGGCGTAAACCAGCTGCGTTACTATGCCGCAGAAGGAGTACGGGCGAGCGGGGCGGTGATCCCTTCCAGCGAGCCGGATGTTTTGCAGTATAGCCGGAAGGTGCCGCTTGGGGTGGTCGGAATTATCACCCCCTGGAATTTTCCCGTGGCCATTCCGCTATGGAAAATAGCGCCGGCGCTGATCTGCGGCAACACGGTGATCTGGAAACCGGCCGAGTCCGCTTCTTTGACCGCGACCAGGCTGGCGGAAATTTTCGCCGAAGCCGGACTTCCGCCCGGTGTCGTCAATCTGGTCGTCGGCAAAGGCGGTAAAATCGGCGGTCCGCTGCTGGAGCAGATCGCTTTGGACGCGGTCAGCTTTACCGGCTCCACGGCCACCGGCACGCACATCGCCGAGACCTGCGCCAAACGCAACATCAAATATCAAACCGAAATGGGCGGCAAAAATGCCGCCGTGGTGCTAAGCGACGCCGATCTGGAGCATACCGTGCCCCTGATCGTCAGCGGCGCTTTCCGCTCGGCGGGCCAGAAATGCACGGCGACCAGCCGCATCATCGTGGAATCCGGCATTTACGATTCGTTTACCGAAGCGTTGACGCAAGCGGTATCCAGGCTCAAGCTGGCCCCGGCCCTTGACCCGGAGGCTTACCTGGGACCGGTAGCTTCGGCAGGCCAATACGAAACGGTGAACTCCTATGTGCAGCTGGCTTGGGAGCATGCCGAAATCCTGGCTCAAGGTCCGGCAGCGGCGGAGGACCGGGAAGGCTACTACATTCGGCCGCTGGTGGCGGCGGGCTTGAACGCGGAGCATCCGCTGATTCAGGAGGAGATTTTCGGACCGGTCGCCGTGGTGCTGGAAGCGTCCGATTTCAGGGAGGCCGTCGCTTTGTGCAATCAGTCCGTTTACGGCTTGAGCGCTTCTTTATTCACCCGGGATTTGTCCTCTGCTCACCGGTTCCTCGACGAAGCCCGGGCCGGAATGGTCCGCGTCAATCAGGAGACGGCGGGCGTCGAGTATCAGGCCCCGTTTGGCGGCATGAAGCTGTCCAGCTCGCACACGCGCGAACAGGGGCAAGCCGCCCTGGATTTCTACACAGAGCTGAAGACCTGCGCTATCCGTTATTTTTAGGGTCATCTTTTGAAGATTTAAGAATGAATAGCCACCGGAGATTTTCTTCCTTAAATCGCAAGAAAAACTTCATCAAGGCGGTCTGTCTTCTTTGATTGTTCATCGATAGAGTTTTTCTTATCACGGAGCAGGACAAGAAGCGGATCGGGCGTCGAATCTTGAATTCAGCCGGGCCAAGCATATGCTTCCGAAGCATGTTTCCTCCGGAAACATTTCAGGTGCTCACGTACCCAAAACGTACGCTCCGCTCCTTTCGACCCTAGCTTGATCCAACCTTCTTGGTGCTCAAAACCTGACTTTTGAACACGGACTTTTTAGGAGGCTTACGATATGCAACGACGCTCCACGGTGATTTGCCGCTGCGAAGAAGTGACGCTGGAACAATTGGAGGCGGCCTATGCGTCGGGATGCCGCACCTCCCGGCAACTGAAGATGAAAACGCGGGCCGCGATGGGCGCTTGCCAGGGCCGGGTATGCAGGAACCTGCTGGAAACCTGGATTCACGCAAAAGATCCCGAGTCCTCCCGCGATGCCGAGCTGCTGGCCTGCCGGCCGCCGATCCGGCCCGTCACTTTCGGCCAACTGGCAAGGGGGGGAGAGTAGTGGAACGGATCATAGACCACCCGATTCTGGGTCCGCAGAAAACGCCGGGTAAAACGGTGAGTTTTACTTTTAACGGCAAGGTATTGACGGGACGGCAAGGGGAGCCGATCGCCGCCGCTTTGCTCGCCTCCGGGATTCGCATTTTACGCAGGCACGAGGAATCCGGCAGTCCCCGCGGGTTGTACTGTGCCATCGGCCATTGTATGGAATGCCGGCTGGATGTGGAAGGCAAGGGGCCGGTGCGCTCCTGCCTTACCCCGCTGGAGGCGGGGATGCGCATTTCCGAGGGGCGGCGGCTGCCCAATGAAATAACGGGGAGGAAACGGCCGTGACGAAGTCCCCGCTATTCGACCTGCTGATCGTCGGCGCCGGTCCGGCGGGATTGTCGGCCGCGGCCGAAGCGGCCGGCCATGGGCTCGGCGTAGTCGTGCTGGATGAGTTCCCCGAACCGGGCGGGCGTATGCTGGGCCAGTTTCACGAGGAAAAAGGGCACTGGTGGATAGGCCGGCGGGAAGCTGAGCAACTGCTGGAAAAATGCGCTGCCCTAGGGGTTGAAACCCGCTGCGGCATATCCGTTTACGGTATGGCCAGGCAGGATGACCGCTGGGTGGTTAGAACGACCGGCGGAACACTAACGGCCGCGCGCGTCCTGCTCGCTACGGGCGCCGCCGAAATTCCCCGGCCCTGCCCCGGCTGGACGCTGCCCGGCGTGATGTCGATCGGCGCGGCCCAGGTCCTGGCCAATGTGCACTACGTGAAGCCCGGCCGGCGCGGACTGATTATCGGCGTTAACACGCTCGCCATGGCCATCGCCCGGGAGCTGGCGGTCAGCGGAGTGCCGATCGCCGGGATTGTGCTGCCCGGGCCGGGTCACTTGTCCGGCGAAGACGCCTCGCCCAAGGCCGTATTGGCGAAGCTGATGGGCCTCGCCCATCTGGCGCCTTCGCCGCTGATGCGAATCGGCGGAAAGATCGCGGGCAGCTTAGGGATCGCGGGGCCGGCAGCCCGGTTTTTCCCCCGCAGCGGGATGAAAATATGGGATATTCCGTTACTGCTGCGGACGGCGGCCATATCCATTAACGGTACGGACCGGGTGGAATCCGTAACGTTGGCGGATGTAACCGGAACCGGCGAGGTCATCCCCGGCAGCGAGCGGGAGGAGCGGGTGGATTTCGCGGCGCTGGCGGGGGGATTATATCCGCTGGCGGAATTGGCCGCGGTGGCCGGGTGCCCATTTGTGCATGTACCGGAGCTGGGCGGCCATATTCCGCTTCACAATGAGCAATTGCAAACCCCGGTGGAAGGCTTGTATGTCGCCGGCAATATTACCGGGATCGAAAGCGCGCTGGTGGCTATGGCCCAGGGGCGGCTGGCCGCCGCGGCCGTATGCGGCGATGCGGGCGTATTGGGAACCCGCAGGGAAAGCAAGCTGCTTGATGCGGCGCAGCAGGTCCGGCGCGTGCGCTCCTCCGCGTTGATTCAATTTCAGCCGGGCATCGCTGATGCCAGAGAGCGGGTTTATAAGCAATACGCTGCGTTCTTGCGGGCTGAAGTGAAGGGTTCAATGAGCAAATGAACTAAGCGCAAGAGAAAAACATAAGCACAAAAAATGCACTAGCCATGCAAACAACCTGACATGAAAAGTTGAAATTATGGTCCAATTACTATTTTGGTAATTAATGAAATATATTTACAGATTTGTTTCGGTCTTAGATTCAAAAAGGAAAATGTCCGCAGAGAAGTGGCACAGTTTTCCTTT
>SNQW01000258.1_pt1 | contig 22909 bp, 24 predicted proteins | sample 2580511 | NCBI WGS metagenome assembly SNQW01 (sample SAMN10953775, study PRJNA522744) | food fermentation metagenome | isolation source: 8-hour incubation of native-enriched microbial consortia from nixtamalized... | place: Mexico | collected 2017-09-24 | reverse complement strand
GGTCTCCTTTTGTAGAGAGTTATGGACAACGTACCTACCTCTTTACAATAGGAGATTTTTTATGCTTTTTCCATGAAAAATGATCATAATTACCCATATTTAACTAATATTTGATTATTCGCGTTAGGTTTTATGCAACGCTAGTGGAAATAATGTACTTATTAGTCTAATCAATGATGATAAACCAACATTGGAAGAATACTTTAACCATTTATCTGTTGGCGGCCATGTTGTGATGCCGTTATCCAATACGCCTTGGTCTTCGTGCTTTGGAATGCTGGTTGATCAGTTCGGGGTTTCCTGGAAATTTAATAGTGACGCAGATCGGTTTCTTGATAACGTAATTTCAAACAAACAGTAACTCATTCTAAAAAATGGTCTTGCAACTGAAGACCGTTTTTTTAATGTACCCATTAACTTAAACAGGTATATATGGACCATCAAATTAGAAAGGAAAAGGGACTTTTAATCATGGAAATTGAAAATTTAATTTCCGTAAAATCGAGAGGCGATTTAAGGATCTGGCTGCAGGAAAATTGTAAGATTGAAAAGTTCTGCTGGGTGTTGGTTAGTATGAAGCCCACCCCTGATATGTTGTTATATTTGGACGCCGTAGAGGAAGCGTTGTGCTTTGGATGGATTGATGGGGTCAAAAAGAAAATATCTGAAACGGAGCTGGCTCAGAGACTGTCTCCAAGAAGTAAAAAAAGTTCATGGACTGAATTAAATAAAGAACGTGTCCGCCGCCTTGAAAAGTTGGGGTTAATGAGAGATGAGGGAAGAAAGGCTCTTCCTGATATGAATCCGGATTCTTTTAGAATAGATAAGGGGATAGAGCAAAGGCTAAAAGAGGAAAAGCAAGTATATGAGAACTTTGTGGCTTTTCCGGATCTTTATAAAAGAGTGCGGATCGACACAATCCAGAGCGTTAAAAATCAGCCGGAATTATTTAAGAGTAAATTAGACAAATTCATAACAAACACGAGAGAAAACAAAATGTACGGTCAATGGAACGATAATGGCCGTTTACTAGATTATTAAAAATTGGCGATCTGCTGAGGGGAAAGCTTTAGCGGTGGAAACGGCTGCGCAGAGTACATAAAATTCGTTTTAGGAACGATAAAACAAAATGCAGGCTTGCGGAGTAATTCCGTTGGGCCTGGGCTTTCTTGCGTCTTCGACTATATATAGTCGTGCGCGCTTGGGCTTGCTGCGGTATGTCCACTTAGGTATAATTGGGGTATCGATATTCACCATCCGTTGATCTAAATGGAAGCCATTATGGAACAACTTTTTGTAGATACAGATCGTGGCCTCTATACGCATAATCTTGCGATTACTACGTATTGGGGGCCGTTTTTATGTCGTGAACGACGCATCCGACACAGAGCCCAATTGCTCCGCGAAATCTTATATGGTTAATTCCTAATGAAAGGACGTAGTAGCATGGAAGAAACACTGAAAGAAATGGTAGCAATACTCCACGCATTACGTGAAGGACAAGAGGTGACAAACGCAAAACTAGACGGGATGGAGCAACGCCTATCCCGGATTGAAGGCGAGGTTAAGGGTGTTAAGGAGAGCGTCGATTTTCTTGTTCACAAGATGGGCGAGCACGACCGTGACTTATATGTACTTAAAACAAAACATGGGTAAATCACTAACGTCATGTAACAGCAGCGTTATCATCGCGTAACCAAGCTGTCCAACCCGTGTGACTCTGTTAAATTGAGAAGTTTCAATTGGGATAAGGAGCTTAACTAGTAATGTGAAATGTTAAACGCAGAAAAGCGCCGCGATTAAACGGCGCTTTCTTTATGTCGCAGTATACGCGAGACAACACCGGCTCCAATCGCCTGCATGGCCGATTTTACGAGGTACTGGCCGAGAATGGCTGCCGGAACCGCAGACCACGGAAGGATTCCGGCCCCCAGCGGAGAGAGTCCGACGATGACAAAAACCGCGCTATCGACCGCGCCGCCAACCAGACCGCTGTATAGCACACGTTTTGCCAGGCTGGCCTTTAGCCGTGTAAATATCTCGGTATCAATCGTTTCGGATAGCGCAAAAGTAATCGCGCTGGCCACGGTGATAAGCAGCGTGTCGCCAAGCAGGGCCGACGAAACTGCGGACAAGACTAGAGCCGCTGAAATTACTAGATAAGTAGCGCGGCGTCCGATCCGTTTTTGCACCAGGTCCCGAAGAATAAACGTCGCACCTATCAGAAACGTCCCCATCGGAACGATAAACGGCCCCCAAACCAGAGGAGAAAAGGCCGCCGTTATTACGTTTGCGCTGATAATGGCCAATAAATACAAGATGACCCGGATCAAGCGGCCTCACCTAACCTTTCTTGTTTTTTTGTGCATAGCCAAGTATACCATCTTCTTTATGCTCCGTCTCCGTCGTTTCGACACACGCCTGAATAACTAAAGTAAAGGCGCGGGTTCTCTAGCCTGAGAACACCGCGCCTTTTGACTTAATAGTATTCGCCTGGTTTATACACCGCAACTGCTTCAAATTTAAACCCAACAATTCTTCGGCCAGACACAACGTTCTGATTGGAATTATCCAATTGATTAAGAAAATGATTTGTAAGCCATCCGTCTGATTGGATATTTCCAATAGATTGGGTTCGGCAGTGAGCAAAACAGGCGGGTTGAGCGAATTCTATTGGATTTTTCCAATGGGAGTTCAAGCTTGCGGGCGATTTCCTCCAATCTATTGGATATTTCCAATGAGAGGTAGAGCCAATGAGAAGTGGAACCGCTGAAGCGACGGCCTTTGAGAAGTGTAGCCACTAGAGCGGCGGCCTTGCTGCGGCTTCCGCTGCGTTTTGGCGTTGGACACTTTTGTTTTTTGCCAATCCCGTTCACCAACCCGCCTACTTCACTTCCTCCAGCAGCTCGGGCGAATCGTTCCGGACGTTGCCGACCTTCGGCGAGACCGGATAGGCTCGCATTTGGTCGGCATCGTAGGGCTGGAGCAGACGAAGCAGGGCAGGGACGTCCGCATGATCGCGTGCCAGCCACTCGGCCTCGTCTTCCCGGTGGAGGATGACCGGCATGCGGTTATGGATTTCGGCCATCAGCGCATTGGGCTCCGTAGTGATGATCGTGCAGGTGGCGAGTTTGTTCCCGTCCGCGTCCGCCCAAATGTCGTAAAGCCCGGCCAGGGAGAACGGTCCGCCGTCCTGCAGGACGATCCGGTACGGCTGTTTGAAGCCCTCCCGCTGCTGCCATTCGTAAAAACCGTCGGCCGGGATGATGCAGCGGCGGGAAGCCAGCAGGCGGGCGAAGGAAGGCTTTTCGGTTAACGTCTCGGCCCGGGCATTGATCATTTTGCTGCCGATTTTATCGTCCTTCGCCCAGGAAGGCACCAGCCCCCAGCGCAGTTCCCCCAGCCGATTGCCCGCTTTGCCCTGGATGATCGCGGGGATAAACTGCATGGGAGCGGCATTGTACCTCGGCATATAATTGAAGATTGCCGATTCTTGGATAAGGTAATGCAGCATTAATTCATCGATCGGCAGCGTAATCGTAAACCGCCCGCACATATCGAATCCCTCCCGCAGGACTATTCTTTGGATAATCCGTTTACGCTTTCCGCATGACCTTCGTCCGCGGCGTCCGCCTCCGGCTCGTACAGCCCCGAACGCCGTTCGAACCATTGGAACAGATGCGTGCAAATGACCTTGAGCACGGCGTATCCCGGGACGGCCAAAATGATGCCGAGCACCCCAAACAGATTGCCGGCGGTCAGGATAACGAAAATGATCGTAATCGGATGGATTTTCAGCGATTTGCCCATAATTTGCGGCGAAATAAACTTGCCTTCGATCAACTGCACGACCGTCCAGACGACAATCAGCTTCACCAGCATGATCGGCGACGTAACCAGGGCGATGATCAACGCGGGCGTAATCGCAATCGCCGGCCCCAAGTACGGCACGATGCTCGTAAACGCGGCGATGATGGCCAATACGAGCGAATAGTCGAGCCCGATAATCAGGAAGCCGACGTACATCAGCGCCCCGATGCAGAAGCTGACGATAATTTGCCCGCGGATGTAGGAGCTGATCTGGCCGTTCATTTCCGCCATGACATGGTGGGTTTGCTGACGGAGACGGACAGGAACGAATCTTAGAATAAAATGCGGCAGTTTTTTGCCGTCCTTCAGCAGGTAGAACAAAATAAAGGGTACGGTAACGATCGCCAGCACGACGTTTTTGACCGCTCCGATGAAGCCGCCGATGCCGGACCAGGCGCTATTGAACAGCGCGGTAGCCCGTTCGGATAACGTGTTGCCGAGATCGTTCGGGTTGAATCCCGTCGATTCCTGGAGCTGATAAAAGAAATCGCCCCCGATCAGATCCTCAAATTGCCCCTGAATTTCGGTGCTGTATTGCGGAATATTTTCAATCAGGCCGGTCACCTGCTGCTTCACCAGAGGAACGACGCTCATGATGACCACCGTGATGATCCCCGCGATGAAAAGATATAAGGCGGTAATGGTGTAAACCCGCCGGACTCTTTTGCCCTCCAGCCAATCCACAAGCGGATTCAGCAGGTAGTAGATCGCCCCTGTCAGCAGGATCGGCAGCAGGACGGTTTTGAGCAGTACCGTGACCGGTTTGAACACAAACGAGATTTTGGTGAATACGAAAATATTCAAGCCGATAAGCAGCAAAATTAGCAGAAACAGCACAAAACGATTGTTGATGAATAACTTTTTGAACCGTTCGCTCCAAAGCTGAGTGGTTCCCATGCAATTTTAACCCCCTGTAATCCTGACTCAAACGAACATTAAAATTTTATTTATGTAGAGTAATACGTATCAGAACGATTTGGTTCCAAAAAAATTGGCGCCGGTAACGTCCTGAATCCATGATCCGCGGCCGGGGGGCCAGCTTGCATGCTAGAAAAATTGACGATTAACCATCATTACGATCATGCCGGCGGCGACCAGCGAAAAGACGATGCAGCCGATGCCCAGTCCTTTGCGCGAGCTTTTGATCATTTTGAACCCGGTCAGGAACAAGGCGACGGTAATCGCCGCCAGGATCAGCGACATCGCGATCATCGCAAACCAGTACAATACTTGAAAAAATTTAGCCTCAAACGATTGCCCCGCATCCAAAACTTTCATTCTCCTCTCTTGATAGGGTGTAATCCATTGTTTTCCTCATCATATACGCTAATTCCCCAAAATTGCAAAAAATGCTTCCGCAAGCGGCCGCCCGCGCGCCTCTGAAGGGCGGACGGGAAAAGAGGCGGGAAGCCTCGGACAAACATCCAAGAACATCTCTCTTTCTTTGAGTAGTATATCGTATAGTGCGAGAAAGGGGATGGTGTCATGGCGGGAAGACAGCTGGCCAATAAATGGCTGAAAACCGAGGCGCTACTTAGCAACGCGGACGTGGCCCCCCACATACCGCTTACCCGATTGTACAGCGCCGACTCCCTGAAGCAAATGCTGCATCAGTTTGGCATGGTCGTGATCAAACCGATTCGCGGCGGCGGGGGATACGGCGTAATCAAGGTCACTTATGCAGGTGGGATTTACGCTTTTACCTATATGTCAAAGCGGAGAGCATTTTTCAGTTTCGAGGCCATGTTCCGGGCGCTAAACCGCGCCAAAGTCGGGCGGAAATATATCATTCAGCAAGGCATTCATCTGGCCACGATCTCCGGACGGCCGATCGACTACCGGGTCAAAGTCGTCAAAAGCAACGGAACTTGGGTTTATCGCGCCATGGTGGGACGCCTCGCCAGACCGGGACTGTTTGTCACCAATCTCTGCAAAGGCGGAACGATGCTGAGCGCGCATGCAGGGCTGGTACGGTCGTTGGGCCGGAAAGCCTCCATCCGCAAACGCCGGGAAATGCGATCGCTGACCAATACCTGTGTGCGTATTTTGGAAAATGCTTTTCCGGGCATCGGGTCGCTCGGGTTTGATTACGGCCTGGACCACAGCGGAAAGATATGGATTTTTGAGGTGAATACACGACCGCAGTAAGAAAAGAATCGAAAATCTATGATTCTCAAAAAAATTTTTTGGTAGAAAAACGGTGCGGCCATCCTGTGAATAACTTTTATCCACATTATCCCAATACATTTTTCAACGCTTTTCGCCGATTAATAACATGTTATTCACAGGATTTCCACAAGCATTTGTGGATAACAGGAACACTTGTTCTACTAAACTTTTCCTGTTATGATGAGGAAAAATATAGAAAGGATGTGTGACTAATGGCGCTGTTAACGGATGAGCTGCTCCTGGAATCCTACCAAAAAGCGACGGAGTTGCAGTTGGATCGGGAGTTTATCGCATTGCTGTTAGCAGAAATCCACAAACGCGAATTGGAGCTGGCCGTGTCGTCCGTCGTGCATTAAAATGGGACAACTTATTCACAGCTTGGATGTACCCCGAGTTATCCACAACTTTTAAGGCGCTTGCCAAGCGTTCACATGATAAATATAAGCTTCATGACAATGCGGACATTGAACGACATGTTCGCAGCCGGACGGAATGCTCGCGGAAATCGCGGAGGTGTATTGATCCGCCGAACCGTAAGGGCTGTAAGGCCCAACGTAGTCTTCTTTCCGTCCGGCGTTCTCCAGTACGTGTCCGCAATCGGGACAGGTGGCGGTTAATGGCGCCAAGCCGTTGCATAGCGGGCATATAAATGGCAAAGGGTATCTCTCCTTTACGGCAGAATATTCCGTATAGGTAAGATACCCTTTTGTTTGCAATCTCATGTACGGATTACAATTTCATGTTGCTGCTGTGGCCCGGAGACAGTTTGGCGTCCGGGTCGATATACACCTTGGCGTTGTTGACCGCGGTTGGCGCTTCGCCGAAGCCGACGGCGATCAGATCGAGTTTGCCGGGATATGTCGTAATGTCTCCGGCGGCAAAAATACCGGGAATCGAGCTTTCCATCCGCGAATCGACGACGATCGCGTTGCTTTCGATGTCGAGCCCCCATTCGGCGATCGGCCCGAGCGAGGAAACGAAGCCGAAATTGACGATGACGTCATCGACGGCGATTTCCTGGGTTTCCTTGGTTTTGACGTCGGCCAGGGTGACGCGTTCGATGCGCTCTCCGCCGTGCAGCGCGGCGATTTCCGTCGGCGTGATCACATGCACGCGGGAGTTCATGAGCTGCTCCACGCTGTGTTCATGAGCGCGGAATTTGTCCCGGCGGTGAATGAGCGTCACTTGCTCGGCGATCGGTTCAAGCATGAGCGCCCAGTCCACGGCGGAGTCGCCGCCGCCGCTGATCAGCACTTTTTTGCCGCGGAACCGGTTCATGTCGCTGACGAAATAATGAAGGTTCGTTTTCTCGAACGCTTCGGCGTTTTCGAGCTCCAGCCGGCGCGGTTCGAAGGCGCCGACGCCTGCGGTAATAATGATGGCGCGCGCCTGATGCACGTCTTTATCGGTCGTTACCACGAAATGGCGTTCGTCCTTCTTTTCGATTTGCAGCACTTTCTCCTCCAGCCGGATATCCGGCTGAAACAGCTTGAGCTGTTCGTTCAGGTTGTTGATCAGCTCCTGACCGGTGATCTTGGGGAAACCGGCGATATCATAAATATATTTCTCAGGGTAAAGGGCAGCAACCTGCCCCCCCAGTTGAGGCATACTTTCGATAAGTTTGACGGAAGCCTTTCTCATTCCTCCGTAAAAGGCGGCGAACATGCCTGCAGGACCCCCGCCGATGATCAGTAGGTCGGTAAAATCACCGCTATTGCTTTGGGATGACACGGATCAAACACCTCCAGATGGTTTCTCTTTTATAAATGTCATTTCTACTTTATTATAAACGCCCCGCTTCGACTTGCAAAGGAAAGGGCGGGCAGGCCGAAAAACGTCAAGAAAAAGGCGGAAAGTCCCGCAATGGCGCGCAAATTAAGACTTGATCTTTTATGTAAAAGCCGATATTATTCAAATGTATGTACATTTATATGTGACGAAAAAAGTACATTTATGAAAAATACTGCTCCATTGTTTTGATATTCATACAGACAACGTTTAAACTTATTGTGACAAATGTCGCAAAATTTACAAATAAAACGGCCAAAATGAGATAGAGGCTATTTTTTTATCTGAATATACGTGGATAGAAGCTTTTCTTATGTGTGAATTTTCACATTAGCATAATTGGGTTAATAAACAAATATAGAGTGCTTACATTTGGAAGGAGAACAAGTTCATGAGTACCATACCGAAGATCGTGATTCTTGGGGCGGGATACGGCGGTATTCTAACCGCGCAGCGTCTGCAGAAGGAATTGAACTACAACGAAGCGGACGTTACCCTGGTCAACCGTCACGATTATCATTATTTTACGACCCATCTGCATATGCCCGCGGCGGGAACCGATTCGATCGATCGCACCCGCGTGGCGATTTCCAAGCTGATCGATGAATTCAAAATCGATTTGGTGAAATCCAATGTTCAGGAAATCCGCCTGGCCGATAAGAAAGTCGTGCTTCAGGACGGCACGTTGTCATACGATTACCTTATTATTGCGCTTGGCGGCGAACCGGAATCGTTTGGCATTCCGGGGCTGACGGAATACGCGATGACGATCCGCAGCATCAACTCCGTACGGTTGATCCGGCAGCATATCGAATATCAGTTTGCGCTGTACAAATTGGATGAAACCCGCACCGACCGCTTGAATTTCGTGGTGGGCGGCGCCGGGTTCAGCGGCATCGAATTCGTGGCCGAGCTGGCCGACCGCATCCCGCGGCTGTGCAAAGAATACGACGTCGATCCGAACCTGGTCAATGTATACAATGTGGAGGCGGCGCCGACGGCGCTTCCCGGGTTTGATCCCGAACTGGTCGATTACGCGATGGAAGTGCTCCGCAAAAAAGGCGTCCAGTTCAAAATCGGCGTGGCGATCAAGGAATGCACGCAAGACGGCGTGGTTCTGGCCACGGGCGAAGAGATCAAGTCGGCCACGGTGGTTTGGACCGGCGGTATCCGCGGCAACCGGCTGATTGAAGCGGCCGGCTTCGAAACGGCCCGCGGGCGCGTAAAAGTCGACGAGTATTTGCGGGCGCCGGGACATGACAACATTTATATTATCGGCGACAACTCGCTGTTTTTTAATCCGGAGGGCCGGCCGTATCCTCCGACGGCGCAAATCGCCATGCAGCAGGGCGTCACTTGCGCGCAAAACGTCGTAGCTTCGATCCGCGGCAAGGAGATGAAGAAATTCGTATTCAGCCACAAAGGAACGGTGGCTTCCCTCGGCAAAGGCGAAGCGATCGCTTCGGCGTTCGGCAAGAAATATAAAGGCTGGGTGGCGGCCCAGTTGAAGAAACTGGTGGATATGCGTTACCTGTTTATTATCGGCGGCATTCCGCTCGTGCTGAGAAAAGGCAGATTTTTCTAAAATGCGCCACTGCAGTGTGCAGGTGCGCGGACTATTGACCCGGGAGGAGCTGGACCGGTACAATGCGCTGATGGAGGTCGGCTCCTTCCTCGAGTCGCAGCAGCGCTACGACTTGTCGTATACGATCCAGAAGGAAGTCGATATCCTGATCCTTCCGGCGATCGAGCGGCTGAAGGAGAAAAGCCGGGACCGCGACCGGGCGACGGCGGAATTTCTCGAATCGCTGAAATCCGGGGATGAGGATGAATAGAAGGAGGGCGTGCTCGTGATGTTAAAGGGCGCGCCTTTTTTTTCGTTCAGGTTCTTTTTGCGTGGGCCTCTTTTCGTTTGGGACGACGAAATGCAAAAGTACATCTCATTGGGCCGAATTCCCCGTTCGAAGGCTAACGGGCTGCAAAAGTGCAGTTGAAAAACGCGAAATTGTAAAAATATGGTTGTATGGTCGGGGATGAACTGCACTTTCGGCTTTTGCATTTGATCGGCTATTTTGCGGCATTTTTGGTGAGAAGGGACTGCGCTTTTGCAGTTCGCGGTGGAGTGGAGTGTGATAGGGGAGCGGTACGGCGCTGAACAAAGAAAAAGGGATATGGGGCAGGACGGCGAAAGCGTCCGCGAAGCCTCATATCCCTTATTTGTTTTGTTAGAGCTTCAACATTTCGTCAAGCAGTTCCGCATTCAGCAGGTTGCCGACGAAAAAGTTGCCGAATTCGCCGAAGCGTGCGCTCACTTCGTCGAAGCGCATTTCGTACACCAGCTTTTTGAACTGCAGCGGGTCATCGGAGAACAGCGTAACGCCCCATTCCCAATCATCGAAGCCGACGGAGCCGGTGATGATCTGCTTCACTTTGCCGGCGTAACCTCGCCCGATCATGCCGTGGCTGCGCATCATGGCGCGGCGCTCCTCCATCGACAGCATGTACCAGTTATCGCTGAGGTCGCGTTTTTTGTTCATCGGATAGAAGCAAATATGCTTCGCTTTGGGCAGAATCGGCTGCAGGCGGGCCATCACTTCCGGATTGGCTTTAGGGTCGCCGTCGCCGGAGCCCAAATAGTTGCTGAGCTCGACGACGCTGACGTAGGAATAAGCCTTTGTCGTATATTCCGCGAACGTGGTTTTATTAAAGGCCGTTTCCAGCGCGTTCAGTTCCTCCATCGTTTCCCGGAGATGCATAAACACGATGTCCGCTTTCTGGCCAACGATCGAGTAGACCGCGGTGCTGCCCGTTTTATTTTGCTCCATGTCGTTCCATTCCTGCAGAAAGTGATGCAGTTCCTCCAGGGCGCCGGCGCGTTCTTCGTCGTCCGCCGCTTTCCAGGCTTTCCAGTCGATCGTGCGGAAATCGTGGAGGGCATACCAACCATCCAGGGTTAATGCCGCTTCGTTCATTTATAATCACTCCCAGATCAATTTCTAAACGCTATCAAAAGTATGGAGATTACACTCCCCTTATTGTAGCGCATGGTTGGCAGACGGGGCAAATCAGTTCATCAATATTTCATCCAAAGTTCATTGCTTCGTTACATTTTTTCTAGTAAACTAACTACTAGCTTGAATTGGTGTGATTTATTTTATAGTTCGCGTTTTGAACTACCGTTTCAATAAAGGTTCAAACAGTCAGGTTTGGAGCACCGAGAAGGTTGGATGAAGGAGGGAGTGAGTAGCGGAGCGTAGGAGGACCTACGTGAGCAACGGAGCGACCGACTGAATTCAAGATTCGATGTCGAATAGGCTCCCTGCTATTGCTTCGTGATCGAAGGATGACTTTTTGAACTACCTCTTAGAAGGGGGGGAGAACGATGGGCTGGCTCATCGTATTAATTCTGATGGTTTTGTTTTTCGTCATGATGTTCGGCATCGGTTTTATCCTGAACATGCTGATGAAAACGACGTGGTTTCCCTCATACATTTTCATTTTGGTCATTTTGCCGATCGTCGTGTACACCTTGTGGAACCATGACAAAAGCTTCGGCGTTTATTTGGCCTCGTTCCGGCTGGTCGATTACTTGACGGCGCTGGCCGGGCTTGGCGGAGCCATCCTCAGCGGGTGGACGATCCGCAAGCTGCGGCAGGCCGGATATAAGATGTTTTAAGGCAAGAAAAACTACCTCTAAACGCGGGCCGGGCTTCCTTGAAAAGTATGGCGGACGATACGCAGGAGAGAGGGGAAGAGGAATCCGCAGGTAAGGGACACCAGAGCCGTTATTTGCGGAAAAACGGAGGTTTGCAAAATATAACGGACACGGCTGTACACAGCTGACCTTATTTACCTCACTAGCGTTGCATTAACTTTTGCTAAAGATTTCCCAAAAAAAGCTACCCGGAAATTTAACGGTTGCAGCAGCGGCTATTTTCCGAAAAAAGACCTTTTCTAAATTCTAACGGTTGTAAGCGTCGTTATTTGCCTGAATCTAAGCCAAAATAGCCGGATATCAGTGGAATAAGCGCTATGGCAACCGTTAAAATTTGAAATCAACGTTATTGGAACAAATAACGCTTGTGGCAACCGTTAGAGCGTCCGTCCAAAGTTTAGAAGGTGGAGCCGAAATTCTCGATGCTTCTGCTGATGGCTGATGGATGATAAAAGGAGGGAAGGGTTCTCGGGGTAAAAACCGAAAAGGGGAATGATGTGGGGTGAAACCCCATACTCATTCCCCTCGCGAATCCAATGTATGGGATTGCGCAAGCAAAGGACCTCGCCGGCAGTGAGGTTTTTTTGCGCTTTTTGCGCTGGCCGTTAGTTCTTTTGTCCCATTTTCCATTTCTGGTATTCGAGGAAGTCCTTGAACTCTTTTTTGCTGATGCCCGAAGTCATCGCTTCCTGCACCAGCTCCCACCATTCCGGGTCAAGCAAGTCCTCCGCAGGGCGGTCGCCGTACAAGAGCAGGTGGATCGAAACGTTTAAAGCATCGGCGATCTTCTCGATGAAGGAAATGGAAGGATTCGTTTGAATATTTCGTTCGACATTGCTCAGGTAGGATTTTGCTACATCCGCTTTATCCGCAAGCTCGGACAAGGAATATCCCCGATCCTGGCGGATTTTCTGAATGCGCTCGCCAATACGTTCTGCCATGTAGCCGTCGCCCTTCTATCAGAATAATTTGATGCCATTATATCAAAATATACGTGATAGGACAAAGGCGTATAGTCGGAATTGCGTTAAGTAAAGAACACCTTAACCCGAGAAGCGGGCCAAGGTGTTCTGCTTCGGTTTGACGGCTGAATTATTTGACTTCTCCTGCCCCCTGCTTCGCTTCGAACGTCCATTTCAGGTTCAAAGCGTCACCTTGGAATTCGTTTTGATCCTGGCCGTTATCCTTGAATTCGAAGTTGACGATCAGGTCGTCGGTATCGCCGGCTTTCAAGCCCCCATGCTCTTCGAACCAGGCCACCCATTTGTTTTCCACGGCGTCAGGGGCTTGATTTTGCAGGTCATACAGCGTGGTTTGGTAAATGACGGTTTCCTTTTTGTCGATGTTCTTCAAAAATCTAACGACGATATGTTTGCCGAAGTCATCCGTGTTTTCAGGAGCCCCCGGCTTATTCACAACCGTATAGGTCGTTTTCAGCAATACCTTGGCGATGTCGAGCGTGCCGTCGTTTTTCAGCTTGAACGTACGGGTGGCGGTATCCCCCGGCTTGAGGTTGCCCACGTCGATGATCGCCGTCGGATCGGCGTTGAGATCCAAGGTGCCTGCGGCGAACGTACCGGTCGTTTCCACGGAATCGCTAAAATAAGCGAACGTTCCTCCGCCGATCAAAGTCAATCCAAGCGCTGCGGTGGCTACTCCGAAACCCAATGTTTTTTTGATACCCATACAAAATTCCTCCCTTATTTTAATTGATTTTTTATATTGCATCCTTATGAAGTCATAAGGAGAGCAACCGAAAGTTAGAAATAAGCGACTTACTGTGTTATGGGGCCTTGGCGTCCGGTTGGGATGCGTTCGGGTCCGGCTTCTTGTCTTCCAGCGCCGAAATGGTTTTCCATAAGGAGGCTAAGGCATACAGGAACAAAAGGGCCCCCGGGACGATCAACAGCGTGACATTCCCCAATTTCGTCCCGGCGAAATTGAGAACGTATCCTGCATAAGGGACGTTAAAGCCGGTGTAAACGCCGGTGACATTGGCCGGATCAACCGGCTCCAGGTCGGGGGCATCGTTGTTGTCTCCTTTGGTCCGGTAAAGGACCTGACCGGTTAGCTCATTGCGGGCGACTTCGACGATGCGGTGGGTGATCAGTTTCTGTTCGTCCGCCCGGAAGGTGATAACATCGCCGGCGGTAAATCGGGTCATGTCGCCTCCGGGCTTAATGGCCACGATGGAACCGGTGGGTATGGAGGGTTCCATTGAGCCGGACAGTACCGTTTTCAACTGATAACCGTAGAAATTCGGTTCGTTGCCGGACATTTTCGACATGACGGCTGAGCCGGCCACGGTAAAAAAGGCAGCCGCCATCAGAACCGTCAGCGCATTTGCCAACCATTTTCGAATCCGCATGACTCATTCACCGCCTTTCTGATCATTTGCGTGAGAGGCATCGGCACCGGCATCGGCATCTGCGGAATCCGCCTGGCCAGGCCCATCTTGATCCAAATTTTGGCCGCCGGGTTGCCCGCCTTCGGCCGGCGCGCCATCTTCGGAAGCCGGGGGTTCTTCAGGCTGCGCAGGACTTGGGCCGGCGGCAGACTGTTCCGGTTGAGGCGGCGATGATTTGTTCGCATGCGAATCGTTAGGATCAGCGGATTGTTCAGCGGAGGAGGGAGGTTCGTCCCCGTCGCCGCCTTCGCTATCCGCAGGAATCCGTACATCCCCGTTGCCGCTCTCTTCAGCCGTCGGAGTCTTCCCGTTGCTGGCCTCTCCAGCCGTCGGAGTCTCCCCATCGCCGGTCTCGCTAACCGTTGGGATATCCCCCTCGGCCGGCGTTTCATCTTTTACCGCTTGTTTGTCTCCCGGCGAAGGCGTTTCGCCATCGCTCGAGTCCCCAGACCCGTCCGGGGCGGCCGGTTCTTCCTCTCCGGCTTGCTCTTCTTGTTTGGCCTGCTCTTCCTGCAGCTGCTTCTGCCGCTCGATTTCCGCCGGCCGCTGCGCTTCCGCCTCCGCCAACAGCTGCGCCCTCTGTGCCTCCAGACTGGAGATGTCGGCGGTCAGACCGGCTATGGCCGACTGCAGGGAAGCTTGTACGCTTTCAAAATATGCGAGCAACTCTTCTCCGGCGGGATCCCCATCGATAGCGATCCGGCCATCGAAAAAGGCAGCGGTTGCATAGCTATCGGCCGCAAAGCCGTCGGACGTCAGCGATCCTAATTGGTGGACGGAACGCAAGTAGCTTAGGATTTCTTGCAGCGTCCCGCTTAACGAGCCTGAATGTAATCCACTGCGCTCCAAAAGGTCGGTGATCCGGTCCAGCAGCGTCGTTTGCGACAGTTCGGCGCAATTCGGCTCCAGCTCGTTCAGCGAGGTTAGCAGTTCATGAACCGGCGCGGAGGCAGCGGCAAGTTCCCGCTGCAGCTCCTGCCAAATGGAGTGATTCAAGGCCTTTTGCTGCTCCAACTGCTGAATCATGGCGTTCAGTTCGCCGATTCGCGCCGACAGGCCGGCCGCGGCCGCCTCCAACCGGCTGCCGGCCTCGAATTCGTTTGTTCCTTCGCCGCCATCGTAAACCAAATCGGTAGCGGATGGATTATAGGCAGGAGGGGTCACGGCAGAGCCTAGCAATCTTCCTTTTAACGAAGCGGCCCGTTCAAGGTGTTCAGCCAACAGCGACAGTTGGTTTTCAATTTGGCTGGGGAATACCCGGCATGCCTTAATTTCCGAATGATCCTCGCGTACGCTGGTGAATTCCCCGAAGGTGGTGCCGACTTGCTGCGAGGTCCACAATAGCAAGGTAGAAAAAATCAATCCGGATTGCAGCGTTTTCACCATCTTTTGTTTCTTCCGGTTTTTGCGCCGTTTGCGGATCGCGCCGGTTCGGGATCTTCGCAGAAAAGGTTCCTCCTTTCCAAGGGGTTCGGCTCGTTCGTTAATATGTTCTCTATTAAGAACGAATTCCGTGACTCAAATATACACGAAATTCCCAAAGAAAGGAAACCCGCGAATTCGCTCGATTGTTCTCAATAATGAACAAATATCTTGAATTATCTTGGTATTATGCCCGTTTACGTTTATTATTTATAAATTTCGTTCTTTTTTAAGAACAAAACTTTGTTTTGATACTTGCATCAGTGAATTTACTAAAATTGACAATAAATGTAACAATTAAACAATAAAATATAGCTTTTTCCATCAAATTTACGTGCTTGGCCTACGCGGAACGACATACTTTTCAGATCGGGGACATTATAATAAGAACTAAGGAAGCTTTCTGGCTGAAAGCCCGTAATCCATTGGCACAAAGTCTCAGATCTAAGGTAGAGACACTAAAATGGCTGGTCTGTCCGGGGACAAGCCTAAATAATGATCTTAGGAGGGGATTATTGTTGAAAAAATCCGCCCAGGTTATTGTTCGTGACCGGTGCCCCGGGGAAATCGACCCTGAATGGGTGGTTCTGCTCGCCATGGCCAAGGATGCGGGGATATCCATCGAGGAGGTTCGGCGCTTTTTGTCGGGGGAACGATCAAATTATGCACCACGGCATTTATATCATAAATAGCTCCGAATAGAGAGCTGGAGAATCGTCCCCCGAGCGGAGCGGGACGGTTCTTTTTTTCGGCGGTTTTTGTTCGGAGGCAAAAAGGGGCGTAAAACGCGGCGCCAGCGCGGTGCGAGGGGAAAAACGGCGATTTTTGTATGCCAAGGGCGATTCAGGGCGAAGCCTTTTATGCTAAAATAGATAAAGTCTATTTGTGCGTGAGAGGGAAGGGGCGATAAAGCCGTGCGCATGAACAACATGCTGCATTTTACCGAAAATCACCGTTATTGCGTATACCGCGACTTCAGTCTCAGCCCGGTGGACGGAAAGATGCTGGCCATGATCTACCAGCCGATGGTCGGGGCGTTTGCCGTGGCGTTGTACCGGCTGCTGGCGGAACAGGTTCCGCTGGAGCAGGTCGGTTATTCCAGGGTCGAGCAGCAGCGGAGGCTGTTCCTGACGCTGGGGGTGGACCCGAGCGAAAAGGGGAGGAAGTTCCTGATCGAGCAGGCTTCCAAGCTGGAGGCCGTCGGCCTGCTGCAGACCAGCCGCCTGTACGTACCGGACAGCGACGATTATATGTACGAATACGAGCTGCAGGCGCCGCTGTCGCCTGCGGAGTTTTTCAGGACCCAGCATCTGACGCTGCTGCTGCGCGACAAAATCGGCAAATTTGCCGTCCTGGCGCTGCGGGAGCAGCTGTTCAGCAATGAACCGGAGGCTTGGGCAGGCGTAACTTATAACAAAGAAAATATTTCCGTGCCGTTTTACGATATTTTTGAGCTGAATACGCACTCGATCGATTACGAGCTGGAGCAGGCGATCGCCGAGACGTCGATCGCCCGGCAGCCGGGCGTGCTGCTGGGGCCGGAGGAAGAGGCGATCAATTACGCCGACATTATTCTCCGGTTTCCCCGGGAGTCGCGCAACCGCCCGTTTGTGGAGGCGCTGCGCTTTGACCCGGAAGGCATGGGGATCGTGAATTACATCGCCCGCAAGTACGATTTAGGCGTGCAGGACATCTGCCGGCTGCTCGACGAGGACGGCGTGTTTGATCCGGCCGGAGCCATCCTGCTGGACGAATTGCAGTACAGGTCCAATTTGCAGTTCCGGCAGGGAAAACGGCGCAAGGAGGCGCGCGAGGTTGCGTACGGCAAAATCGTCTCGCTGCGCGGGGGAGAAGCGCCGGGTTCGGCGGCCCAGTCCATCAGCCATCCGGAAGAGGTGGCGGTGCAGATGGAGTATTACGTGGATGTTCCGCCGCAGTTCCAGAGCAAATGCGATGTTCATCAATACAATATGATGCTGCGCAACGAGCCGTATACCCGGCTATTGAAGACGTTTTTTCCGGGGACGGTGCCGGACAACCTGCTCGATATTTTTGAAAAAGTCGATTTGAACTATAAGCTGCCCGGCGAAGTGATCAACGTACTTATCCATTATTTGATGTCGCTGTTAACCTCCGGCGGGGAGCAGCGGATCAACCGCAATTTCATCGATGCGATCGCGGCGAACATGTTGTTGAAGCAGGTCGACACCTATGAGAAGGCGGTTCAATATATCAGGGACCAGGCCAAGGTCAAGGACAAAGCGGCCGGCAATGCGGCGGCGGCCGGGGGCGCCAAACGGGGAAGATCCTACGCCGGCCGGAGCGCGAAGCCGAAGCCGGAGATTCCGATCGTACAGCAGTCCGGGGATGACCAGGCTTTGTCCGAAGAGGAATTTGCCGAGCTGATCAAGATGGCGGAGCAGATGCAAGCCAAAAAGCAAAAAGGGATATGAATCATAACGGGCCATGGGGGCCGGGGAAGGTGAATGCGACATGGAATCGCTGGGGGAACTGCTGTCGCAAATGAAAAGCTCGCAGCTAAGGCAGCGCTCGGAGGAACTGGCCGCGAGACTCATGAACGATCCGCTGGTCTGGGAGCTGCGCAGCAGCCATCCGGAGCTTGAACAGCAGCAGCTGATGCGCGGCATGGCCAAGCTGTATCAATATGTGAACGACCGCCGGCACTGCGAAAACTGCCCCGGGCTCGCGAACTGCCCGAACGATTTTCCCGGGCATTATACGAAGCTGGCGGTGGAGCAGCTGGGCGGCAAGCCGGAGCTGGTGGATCTGCAGGTGCCCTGCGGCAAGCAGCTGCAGTATGAGCGGGAACTTTCCGTGAAAAAGCGGATCCACAGTTTTTATGTGGATGAACGGGCGCTGGAGGAAGGCTACAGCGAAGTGGAAATTATGTCGAAGGACAGCTTGCGGGCTCCGGCCGTTGCCCAAGTGTTCCGTTACATCAACGAGATTAGGGAACAAGGCCTGAAGCCTAGGGGGCTGTACCTGGAAGGGCATTTTGGCACGGGCAAAACGTTCCTGATGTGCTATCTTTTGCACGAGCTCGCCAAAGAGGGATATTCCGGGGCGATCGTGTATATGCCCGAATTCGTGGAAGAGCTGAAGTCGATGCTGCAGGACAGTGACAAGCTGCGTGAAACGGTGGAGATGATGAAGCAGGTGGATCTGCTCATTTTTGACGATATCGGGGCGGAAAATTTGAACCCTTGGGTGCGCGATCATGTTCTGGGTTCGATTTTGAATTACCGGATGAACCGCAAGCCGACCTTTTACACGTCGAATTATTCGCTGAACGCGCTGGAGAAGCATTTAAGCTTCACGAGCAAGGACGGGGAAGAGGCCCATAAAGGCCAGCGGCTGATGGACCGGATCGCGCCGTTCGTGGAGGTCGTCCAGGTTCGCGGGACGAATAAGCGCGGGCGGTCTTGACGGGAAGCTTGGCAGGGGACGCGGATTAAACGGCCGCGGCTTGAGGCCGAACGTGAGGTGAACGGCCGCATCCTGCCCGCATCTGGCGAATTTTGGCCACATCCTGGCCACATCCATGGAGGTAGCCTTGTCGCCCCCGGACCGGATGCCTGCCGCTAAGCGCCGGACGAGCCATAAAACGACTGGGGGCTTTCATCTCCGCCAAGTGCACTTAGCTTGCCGCCGCCGTGGGGCGGGCCCACATTAGCTGAGACCGCGGAAATAACGGTAAAAAAGGGCGCTATTTTCGTCAAGGTAAGGGCTTGGCATAAAATAGCGGAATTTTTTTCCTCTATTGTTGCCGGATGGGGGGAGAAAGGCGTTTTTTTCAAGCCCAATTAGAAAATAGGGACCGAAAGTTCCGCTATTTTCTAAGCGAGCGGCAGCACCGCAGAAATAACGACATAAATTACCGCTATTTCCGGGAGGGGCCAGCGCCTTCCCGAACATCGGCAAAAAACCGGACTTCCCGAAGGAAGTCCGGTTTTTTGCCGCCGTGCCGTGCCGTGCCGTGCCGTGCCGTAGCGAGCGTCAATGCCGGAGGTATGTAGGCGCTTCAATTAACCGGCAATAAATTTAATGATAACCATCCCGAAAAAGATCACAATCATAAACGTCAGCATGCCGAAGAAACCGTTCATCAAATCGAACAGGTCGTTGCGCGGTTCTTCGTTAATATGCTGCCGTGGGTCGTTCGCATGCGTGTTTGCATCCATAGCGACGGGGCCTCCTCGCGAAATTATCGTGTCTTCAATAACATTTGTCATAGACAATTCGTTTTCAGGTTATTCTTAGTATAACCAATCGCTTTTCACTTTGTAAAGAAGAAGGGCTGGGCCGAGCACTTTCTTTTTTTTAGTGGGATGTGGTATAATTGGTTCGGCAGCTGTCGCTCATCAGGGAAGATTCCTGAAAATGTTCATCTTGGAACATTTTGCGGGTGAGCGGTCTGCATCATTCTCGCATTCAATCCAATTGCTGGGCTGCGGCAGCAGATATTTGACGCGCTCCCAAGCAAACCTATAAGGAGGAGAATATCATGGCCATTGTTAATGTATCCGATCAGTCTTTCAATAGCGAAATTGAAGGGCAAGGTCCGGTTCTTGTTGATTTCTGGGCTCCCTGGTGCGGTCCCTGCAAAATGATCGCTCCGATCTTGGAGGAGCTGTCGGCAGAAGTGGGGGACTCGGTGAAAATCGCCAAGCTCAACGTGGATGACAATCCGGAAACGGCTTCCCGTTTTGGCGTAATGAGCATTCCTACCCTGATCCTGTTCAAAGACGGTCAACCGGTCGACAAAATCGTCGGGTTGAACTCGAAAGACACGCTGAAAAACCTGATCGCCAAGCATCAATAAGACAGGGATAAGGCGATAGGGACTTTTGCTGCGCGCCTTGGATTACGCCTCCGGTTTTGTCCGGGGGCGTTTTCTGTGTAAGCGGTGTACGCGCTTCAGGCGGTGCGGGCGTTTTGTGATATTTTATGCGGGAGGAGGATGAAGGGCGTGGACTCATTTGTCAACGAAGCGCAGGGGCAGGAGCAGGAGAAGGCGTTGGAGGCGATTCGCCACAAGCTGGCGTTGCTGCCGGATTTGCCGGGATGTTATTTGATGAAAAACAAAGACGGCAAAATCATCTATGTCGGCAAAGCCAAAGTGCTGAAAAACCGGGTCCGTTCGTATTTTACCGGCAGCCATAACGGAAAAACTCAGCGGCTGGTCTCGGAAATCCGCGATTTCGAATATATCGTAACCGGAAGCAACATGGAGGCGCTCATTTTGGAGTGCAACCTCATTAAGCAGCATCACCCGCGTTATAACGTGCTTTTGAAGGACGACAAAACCTTCCCTTATATCAAAATTACGAATGAACCGCATCCCCGGCTCGAGGTGACCCGGCGGGTGCTTAAAGATAAAGCGAAATATTTCGGTCCGTACCCGAACGCGTATGCGGCCCAGCAAACGAAAAAGCTGCTCGATCGCATGTATCCGCTGCGCAAATGCAACGTGATGCCCAAAGAGGTGTGCCTTTATTACCATATGGGGCAATGCCTGGCGCCATGCGTACAGGAGGTTCCGCAATCGACCTATGACGATATGACCCAGGAAATAACGTCGTTTCTGAGCGGCGGGCACGAGGAGATCAAAAAAGAGCTGGAGCGCAAAATGCATGAGGCGGCCGAGGAGCTGCAATTCGAGCGGGCCAAGGAACTGCGCGACCAGATCATCAATATCAACGCGCTGATGGAGAAGCAGAAGATCACGATGAAAGACGCCAAAGACCGCGACGTCTTCGGCTTTGCCGTCGACAAAGGCTGGATGTGCGTGCAGATCCTGTACATGCGGCAGGGGAAAATGATCGAGCGGCATGCGTCGGTATTCCCGTTTTACGGCGATGCATACGGGGATTTTCTGTCGTTCGTCACGCAGTATTACAGTGAAAATCCGGCCTTGCCGCAGGAGATTTTGCTGCCGGAGATGAAGGAGGACGCGGAGGCTGAGGCCGCCGGGGCTGAGGGGGATCCGAAGCTCGGGGCTGAGCCGTTCGGGGCTGCGGCTGAACGTCGCGGCGAAGACGGAGCGGAGCCAGCGCCGGTAGGCCTGGGGCCGGAGGCCGCGGCTGGGCAAGCTGCGGGGCAGGAAGGCGCGGACGGTGCGGTACCGGCGCTGGCTGCACTGGCGGGGCTGGCTCCGGCAACGGAAGGCGCGGATAGTCCGGTACCGGCGCCGGGAGTCCGGGCCGTGCCGGCCCCAGCGCCGGAAGGCGAGAACGGCCCGGTGCCGACGCCAGGGGCGCAAGCGGGGGAAGCCATGCAACTGGAAGGCGAGGCTGGCCCGGCACTAACGCTGCGTGGCGAGAACGGCTCGGAAGCTCAAGCCGGCCCGGAAACCCGGGCCGCAGATCAGCCGGCGGCGCTGGATTCGGCCTCCGGCGCGGCGGCGCTGCAGGAATGGCTTGGCGTCAAGACGCTGGTGCCGCAGCGCGGCCTGAAGAAGCAGATGGTGACGATGGCCTTGGAAAATGCGCGCGTGGCGCTCGACGAGAAATTCCGCCTGATCGAACGGGATGAGGAGCGGACTTCGAAGGCGGCGGAAAACCTCGCGCGGGCGATCGGCCTGGAGAAGGCGTCGCGCATCGAGGCGTTCGACAACTCCAACATCCAAGGGACGAACCCGGTATCGGCGATGGTCGTGTTTATCGACGGCAAGCCGGCCAAGAAGGAGTACCGCAAATACAAGGTGCGGACCGTACAGGGACCGGACGACTACGAAACGATGCGCGAGGTGATCCGCCGCAGGTACGAACGGGTGCTGAAAGAGAACCTGCCGCTCCCCGACGTGGTCGTAGTCGACGGGGGCAAAGGGCAGATCTCCGCCGCGACCGACGTATTGGAAAACGAGCTGGGCCTCTATATCCCGGTGTGCGGCCTGGTCAAGGACGCCAAGCATAAAACGGCGCAGCTGATGGCCTTCGACCCGCCCGAGCCGATTCATCTGCCGCGCGACAGCCAGGAGTTCTACCTGCTGCAGCGGATTCAGGATGAGGTGCACCGCTTCGCCATCACGTTCCACCGCGAGCAGCGCGGCAAATCGATGGTCGTTTCGCGGCTCGACGCGATCCCCGGCATCGGGGAGAAACGGCGCAAGGCGCTGCTGAAGCATTTCGGCTCGCTGAAAAAAATCAAAGAGGCTTCAGTCGAAGACTTCCGGCCGCTTTCGATCGGCGACAAGCTCGCCCGCCAAATTATCGACGCCCTGCGGGACGAGGACGTGCCGGAAGAATTGTAAACTACGGCCAGTTTCGGAGCCATGGCTTACCATGATCGCTGGGAGCGGGAGCGTGACGGCCTGCTTTTTCGTGAAGGTCGTCATGGGAGGCCGTGAGGCCGCAGAAATAACGATAAAAAATGCACTAGCGTTGCAAGAACACTAACATCAATTTTCAGCAAAACCCACATTTGGATTATTGAAACTATAAATGGATTTTTTTACAGTCATTTTTTAAGCTTAAGACCAAAAAGTCAAGGTTACCTAATGCGTAGGTCGCGATGTC
>SNQW01000257.1_pt1 | contig 22931 bp, 20 predicted proteins | sample 2580511 | NCBI WGS metagenome assembly SNQW01 (sample SAMN10953775, study PRJNA522744) | food fermentation metagenome | isolation source: 8-hour incubation of native-enriched microbial consortia from nixtamalized... | place: Mexico | collected 2017-09-24 | reverse complement strand
GTCCGATTCTAACACGGAGTGTTTCTCCAAAATGTAATCGACCTATGATCCACCTATAATTATTACCTCATAAAGTGAGTGCGTGTACAACCCATATTTTTCATATATGGCGGTGGCCGCCAGGCCATATTTGATTCTAACGGTTGCCACAGCCGCTATTTGCTCCAATATCGCCGTTTTCAAATTCTAACGGTTGCCATGGCGCTTATTTAGCTAAAACCCGGCGATTGGGGCTCAGATTAGAGCAGATAACAACGCTCACAACCTTTAAAATTTAGAAAGGGGCTTTTTTGGCAAAATAGCGCCTGATACAACCGTTAGATTTCTGGCGTGAGCTCAAATGCCAGTGATGACTCAGGGGAGCATTATCGCTTCCTACCATTAGTGCGGTATTTAAGCCCACTTTCCCCTACTATCAACCTGCCTTCGTTGAAGTGAGAATAATGAACTCACTGAAGATGCCCAGTATACGTCTGTGATATTTTCATTTATCGAATGTTAGAAAAACCTCGCCTCTGGCGAGGTCCTTTGCCCGCGCAATCCCATACCTTGGACGCGTAGGAGGGTCTAACGTTTCGCTCTAAACCAGTTCATCCAAGACGATTTGAGATAAATAAATTCATCTGTTTACATTTTGCATACCCTTCGATTTCCTCAGATAACGGCTCTGGTGTCCCTTAGCGCCCTGCTTCCTCTTCTCCTCCCTCGGAATTATACTTTCTGATATGTCAAAGAAGCCATCCCGTATGCCGGAATGGCTTACAAGCGTTTCTCTTCGATTCTAACCAATCATTTTCAACAAAGAAGTAAACCGGTATTTTTCAAACAAGTCCGCCGCATCGTCCGGGTTCACCGTCCACAAGCATTCTTCCAGCGAGCATTCGATCGGCACCTCGACATTAATCCGGGCGAGCGTTCTGGACAAGTGGAGGTTGTCCAAATCCGCCTCGATTTTGGCTTTAACGCTCTTCGGCAAATGCTCCAAATTGTCCAAAATCCCATCGATGGATTCGTATTCGGCCAGCAGCTTTAACGCCGTCTTTTCGCCGATCCCCTTCACTCCGGGATAGTTGTCGCTGGTGTCGCCGGTAAGGCCTTTCATCTCGACCACCTGGAACGGCTGAATTCCCTTGTCCTCTTTTAAGAAATCCAAGTCGTACACCGCATAATTGGATCTGCCCTTTTTCATGATTACGACATGAATGCGTTCCGACACCAGCTGAAGCATATCCTGATCGCCGGTAAGAACATAAACATGACCGAACCCGCTTAACCGGTTGGAAACCGTGCCGATGCAGTCATCCGCTTCGTATCCTTCGAGTCCGATATTGGGGATGCCGAGCGCCGCTACAATGTCTTTGACCAAAGAAAACTGCGGCACCAGGTCTTCCGGAGCCTCGGGACGATTCGCTTTATAATCCGCGTGAAGCTCATTTCGGAACGTTTTGCTGCCCATATCCCAACAGCATAGGACGTGCGTAGGGCTAAACGTATTGACCGCGTCGAACAAATATTGCAGGAATCCGTAAATCGCATTGGTCGGGGTACCGTCCGCCAGACGTCTGGCACTGTAGGACTGAGCAAAGTAGGCTCTAAAAAGCAAGGCCATACCGTCAACCACAAGAATTTTATGTTCGCTCATGAAAAATATAAACCGCCTTCCTCAAAAGCATGGAGCTATTTGCCCCATACCTGCTCGTATTGTTCTTCCTTGTACCCGACCGTGACCGTTTTTCCGTCCGTGACGATCGGCCGCTTTATCAGCATGCCGTTCGAAGACAGCAGCGTTATCTGCTCTTCCCTGGACATGCCGGACAGCTTGTCCTTAAGCCCCAATTCTTTATAAACCTCGCCGCTCGTATTAAAAAACTTCTTCAATTCCAAACCGCTCTGTTCCACCAACGCGGACAGCTCGGCCTCGTTTGGCGGACTCTCCTTGATGTGCCGCAAGTCAAGCTCGTGGCCTTTGGACTCCAGCCATTTAATCGCTTTGCGGCATGTGCCGCATGGCGGATATTGATAAACCAATAATTTGCTCATATTGAACTTCCCCTTCCGTTTCGCAAAAGATCGTACAGCGCCTGCATATCCGCAGGCAGCGGCAGCGTGAAATGGAGCGGCTCGCCCGTAAGCGGATGAACAAAGCCCAGTTCCGAGGCGTGCAGCGCCTGCCGGCCGATGGCTTCGTCCCACCAAAGCACGGCCTCCCGCTCCTCTGGTCCGAGCAAGCCCAACCCCGGCATCCGATAAAATTTGTCGCCGATCAGCGGATGGCCGATCGAGGTCATGTGGACGCGGATTTGATGCGTCCGCCCCGTCCCGAGCCGGAGCTCCACCAATGAGCCCGCCTTCCGGCCATCAAGCACCTTGTAATAGGTTTGCGCCGGATAACCGCTCTCCGTGACGATCCGCCGGTGCGGCTCGGCCGGATCGCGGTCGATCGGCCCGTCGATCATCCCCTCCGGCTCCGCCGGCCATCCGTGCACAAGCGCAGTGTATTTCTTCGTCACCTGCCCGGCGATCAACTGCTCGGAGATATGCTGGTGCACGTAGGCATTTTTGGCAATCGCCAGCAGTCCGCTTGTTTCCTGATCCAGCCGGTGCACCGGGCGGAACCGGAATTTTTCGCCTTTTTCCCGCCAGTAATGCACAACACCGTTAGCCAGCGTACCGGTATAATGGCCATGCGTCGGGTGCACGATCACGCCGGCCGCCTTGTTCACCACAAGCAATGCCTTATCTTCATAAACGATGTCAAGAGGCAGCGGCTCCGGCAAAATATCCTCTGACGTTTCTTTTTCCAGTGTGATTGAAACCGTATCGCCGGCTTTGACCGGCACGCTGATGTAAACTCTTTCGCCGTTAAGCTGCACCCCGCGCTCGGTCAGCTTGATTTTGGACAGCAGTTTGCGGGATACGCCCAGCCGGCGCTGCAGCACGCTTTTGATCTGCCAGCCGTCCTCGCGTTCGGTGACATGATAGGTGATCGGATCGTAATATTCGGTCATGACTTGTTGCCGAACACCTTCCTGCCGCGCGCGTATTCGATGTCGGAAACGTGCTGCCGGGCATTGGCGGTGCGGGCCGCCGCGAAGAAATAATCGGACAGCCGGTTTAAGTAGGTTAACACATGCGGATTCACTTCCGTGTGGCGGCTTAAGGTGACCGCGCGTCGTTCCGCCCGGCGGCAGACGGTACGGCAAACATGCAAGGCCGAAGCCAATTCGGTTCCGCCCGGAAGGATGAACCTTTCCAGCGGCGGATTTTCCGCTTCGTACCGGTCGATCCACGTTTCCAGCCGTTCCGCCAGCTGCGCCCCCACTTTATAGCGGCTTTCGGACAGCTTGACATAAGCCAGATCCGAACCGCAGTCGAACAGTTCCTGCTGAATCTCCACCAGTTGTTCCCGCAAATCGGAAAACAGCTCCGGTCCAGCCAAACTCGCCGCTACCCCGACAAAGCTGTTCAGTTCATCGATCGTTCCGTAAGCTTCAATCCGGTCGTCATCTTTGTCCACTCTGCCCCCGATGACCGAGGTTTGCCCTTGGTCTCCGGTACGCGTGTAAATTGGCATTGGTACTCCTCCCACTCGCTTCGAGCCGCATATAGATCTCGAATATAGGTCTCACATATAGATATCGCATATAAGTCTCGCATATAGGTCAGCCGTTCTATCGGAACTTGCCATCTTCCATGATACCACAACAAAAACCGCCAGAGAACGGAGGTTATGCAGAGGCCCATCCATTAAGTGTGGGAACCCTGTCGCCTAAAGCAGCGGCAATTTATGGCTCAATCTAGAATTCGGCGCTAGACAGCCGGCTGCTGGAACGACGAAGACAAGCCGGATGGCCTCCAAAATAGCGCCAATTTGTGTTCTTATGATCCGGAGCCAGCCATGTTCGTCACCCTTAGCGGCATTTTATGTTTTTATTTTTCCATAAATGGTTCAGATTCCCGGTATTTACTGGCGATTCGAGAAAATAAAGACATAAATGTCCTCTATTTCCCTCAGATGGACGCATATCGCCGAAATAACGACATTTCCTGCCCTTATGTCTTTCGCAACAGTTTCCAAGGGCAGCCTGGTTTCCTTCAACGTACATTCTAGGATACCAAACAGCAAAAGAAGGAGATCCCCCGGGATCCCCTTCGAAGCCGCAAGCGGCTAACCATTTTTTACTTTTTTATGGGTTTTCATAAACTCATTGATTTTCAAATCAAGCAAACTGCTGATTTCGATCACGACATCCGAAGTAAAGGACTTCTCCTGTAAAAAGATCTTCTCCATCTTACTGCGCAGCAGATGAATTTCATCTTCTAACGTTACAGCTTGTGGTGAATTCGCCCGATCTTCTTCGTCCATCCACTGATTCGTATCATTGCCTTCGGCGATTATCATGTTATCGAATGGCAGGTTGTATCCACCACTGCGCAAAAGAAATCCCTCCCTGAGAAACTAAAACCTTCTTCCAAAATCGAATTATACCATGTCCTTATGACAATAATCAATTAAAAAATGAAAGAAATGTTAATTAACACCATTTCTGCAGGGATTTTTTTCTAGCCTTGCTTCAGTTTGTGGACAAACTCTCCCATCCGATGCAATGCCTCATTGATTTGGCTGACTCCCGTTGCATAGGAACAGCGAAGGAAACCTTCGCCTCCAGCCCCAAACACATTCCCGGGCACCGCCGCAACCTTGGCTTCGATCAGCAGGCGCTGCGCGAATTCGTCCGACGTCAGCCCCGTCGATTCGATGCTCGGGAAGGCATAAAACGCGCCCTGCGGTTCATGACAACTCAAACCGATGTCCCGCAGCCCTTGAACGATCAATCTGCGCCGCTGGTTGTAGGATTCGATCATCTGGTCTTTTTCCTCAAGTCCGTTTCGGAGGGCTTCCAGGGCCGCGACTTGCCCCATGACAGGAGCGCACATCACTGTGTACTGGTGAATTTTGAGCATGGCGTATATTAAATCCGGATGGCCGCAGGCATATCCCATCCGCCAGCCGGTCATGGCAAACGCCTTGGAAAAACCGTTGACGAGGATCGTCCGGTCCTTCATGCCCGGAATCGATGCGAAGCTGACGTGTTTTTGACCGTACGTCAGTTCCGAGTAGATCTCATCCGAAATAACGATCAGATCGTGCTCCTCCACCACTTTGGCGATCGGAAGCCAATCCTCGTACGTCATAATCCCGCCCGTCGGATTGCTCGGATAGTTCAAAATCAGCACTTTCGACTTCGGCGTGATTTTAGCCTTCAGGTGCTCGGCCTTCAATTTGAAATTGTCGCCCGCGTAGGTTTCGATTTCTACCGGAATCCCTCCCCCGATCGTAACGATCGGCGAATAGGAGATGTAACAAGGAACCGGAACGAGGATCTCGTCCCCCGGTTCGATCAGCGCCCGGAGGGCGAGGTCGATCGCTTCGCTTGCGCCCACCGTAACGATAATTTCATCCTTCGGGTTATACTTGACGTCATAACTGGAATATAAATACTCCGCGATCGCTTCCCTGAGCTCGGGCGTGCCGGCGTTGGACGTATAGCTCGTGTACCCGCGCTCCAGCGAATACACGCAAGCTTCCCGCACATGCCACGGCGTGATAAAATCCGGCTCACCTACGCCTAAAGTAATGATATCCTTGCTCCCGCTGGCCAGGTCGAAAAAACGGCGGATGCCGGAAGGCTGAATCTCCCGGACCCGGGGAGCCAAATATGAAGTCATCGTTGGTCCTGCCTGCTCTGCTTGCTGTGAATTAACGCTCATAACATTACTTCCTTTACGGAGAAATCATCAAACGGCGGTCTTCTTCCGGATCTTCGAAGATGACGCCGTCTTGTTTGTATTTTTTGAGAATAAAATGGGTTTTGGTCGATAACACGGACTCCAGCGTCGACAACTTTTCCGACACGAAGCTGGCCACCTCTTTCAGGTTGCGGCCCTCCACCTCGACCAGCAAATCGTACGCGCCGGACATCAAATAGACGGATTTGACCTGAGGGAACAAATAAACCCGCTCCGCGATCGCTTCAAACCCGCGTCCCCGTTCGGGCGTGATTTGAACTTCAATCAAAGCCGTTACCTTTTCGTCGTCCAGCTTGCTGGAATTGATCACCGTCGCGTATTTGACGATCACATGGTCATCTTCCAGCTCCCTGATCGCTTCCGCCACTTCCTCTACCGGAACCCCGATCAGGGTCGCCAGCAGATTCGCATCACGGCGGGCGTCCTCTTTCAGGAGGTCCAGCACCTTCAGCTTCAATTCGCTTAGTTGTTTCATCCCTCATCCTCCAGCGATGCTTCCGCTTCACCGCATCAATCCAGTGATTCGGAATCTAAATTTAATACTTATATTACATGAAATTTAGGCTCCTGCATAGAAAAACCGTCCATTCTAGGTAAGCTTCCCGGAACTGGACGGTTGCGCATGGAATGGATGTCTTCGTTCCTTTTTCGGCATTAGGCTCTAACGGGCTTGATTGCTTTTTTGCGGCGGCCGCCGGGCTCCGAAGGCGTAGGCGCCTTTTTCAGCTGTTTGCGCAGCGCCAGCCAGCTAAGGATCGGCGTCGCCCCCAAACCGAACATCAACCACGTAATCGTGCTCATACGCGGATATAGCGAATAAATAACGATAAACAATAGCGTTCCGGCCAGGCGCCCCACCGTGATGCTCAGCTCCCGCAGGACGACGAGCTCGACGCGCTGCTCCACGCTTTCCGGGCTATTTCCGATCAAATCGAATACCGAAGAAACGACGGGGATGAGGTACAGGGGCAAAAACAGGGAGGTGCCGATGCCCATAAACATCAACGCGCCATAGTTCACCTTCCACAGCAACGGACCGATGACGAGCGTAATCAATACAGCGCCAATCAGCATCCCGTAATAGCGGAATTTCAGCTTCAACCATTTGCCGACCGCCCAATAGCTGACGAGCGATACCAGCGAAGTAACCAACGAAAACTGCCCGATCCGCCATTCGGCCGACGTGCTGATAAAGACGAGCAAATTAGTAATGAAAGTGAACACGCCTTCGCGCAAACCATGGGCCGCCGACGCAGGAGCGGCTTGACGCCATGGGCTGCCGTGCTGCCATTTACGTACCGGAGCGAGCCAATCGTAAGGACCTCCCCGTTTTCTTTTTTTAAGCCAAAAGCTAAGCAGTATGCCAATGCCGTATACAACAAGGGAAATTGTAAAAATAAGCCGATACCCCGCTACGCCGTGCTTGACCGTAATCAGCCAGCCGGAGATCCAGGGTCCAAAAATGCCGATCACCGATCCCAGGACGCCTACCCAACCGTTAAACAAATCCCGCGTCTTCACATCGGTCACTTCGAAATATACGACGTTGAAGGCCAGCCAAAACAAGCCTGATCCGGTGCCGTACAGTAAACCTAACGGCCAGATGTAATCGACCGCGTGTTTCCCCGCCCAGAGCACCAGCAAATAAAACAAGCCGGATACGACGATGCCAAGCCGCAGAAAAATCATTTTGTCGCGCTCCTTGACCCATTTGCCGGCAATCCAAAACGTAAGGCCAAGCGCCAGTTGCTGGGAAAACGTAAACCAACCGATTAGGGGGAGATCCTGCTTCATCTTCCAAATGTACACATTGAGAAATGTCCCCGATAAGGCTCCGGCCAGCACAAACAGTCCGTTGACCGCCAGAAGCAGCATGGACTGGCTGTTCAGGTGTTTGCGGTGTGTACTCATTAATTCGTTCCTCCAGCCGTCAAAAAAGTTACTCTTGTAGAGCTTGTCCAAAAAGTCCGTTGCTCTAAACCCGCCTTTTTGAATACGCACTTTGTAAGATGCCCAAAACTGGAGGAAGCATGAGATTTTTTTTATGGGCAGGCCGGGGTTGTGTTAAATCGGGATTATGCGATAACTCCGAATGGCCGCGTCGTAAGAATAGCGAAGAAATGGAATACCGTTAAATAGCGAGAGCAGCTTTCATTGAATACATCGATGCACGGTAATGAGAATTTCGCAGAAGAAATTAAGGCTCAACCTAATAATCAGCGTTTGACAGAGAGGCCGATAACCGATCATGGCAAGAAATATCGGCAGATCAACATCCGCTGTCCGGACGCTTTGCACGATTATCCCATTTGATCCGGAAGCAGAGCGGAAGATAAATTCAGGAGAAGAAAATAGGTTTGTGATTAGCCCCGACCCTCTGCCCTCTGAACAAAAGGGATAATCGTGCAAAGCAGCATGGAGGGATACCAGGACACGAACGCAGACAGCCACCTCAGAGCCAAAGTCATAATTCATTTTGTCAAGCGCTGATCTCGGTTTTGAGCCGAAATTAATAGCGTTTTTGATGTACCTTGTCCAACTTTGCTATTAGCGAAGTATTGAAAAATGAAACCGACAGCGCATTGAACAATAGTGATACGATGATGGTTCAAGAGAATGCCGCAACCGGCAAGGATATGATTTACAGCACAATGGGTTACCAGTTAATGAATAACGATGAAGAATACTTATTATAATCGATTATGTTCTGAAAAATCCAAAAAAGACGCCTAAGCGGCGTCTTTTTTCACAGATGAATCATTTGTTGGATGTCTCATCTTCCCCGCTCACCGTGCGGATAAAAGAAATCCGGTCGTCCTCGGATAAGAAGCGGCTGACATGGAAGCAAGCGGAGCAGATGTACACGTTCAGCTTGACCGGCGCCTGCAGCAAAGGCCGCTTCAGGCCGGACGGAACCGGGGCGTCCAGACTGCCCGGCGCAAGCTCCTGCTGGCCGGCATAAATCATGTACTCCCTGCAATGAGGACACTCCGGAACCTCGTCCTGATGGTCGAGCAGCTTCTCCACGCCGGTCTCGTACGCCAGCAAATCCCCGCCGGAGGCGGTAAAGGCCTCCAGCCGGCGTACCGCGCTAAGATGCCCGCCGTGTTCGTCGTCCCAGTAGTCGTCCTCATCCCCGTGATCATGCCCTTGATGATGGCCATGGTCACGGTCGTGCGCATAATCATGGTCATGGTCATGGTTATAGTCATGTTTATGGTTACGATCGTGATCGTGTTCATCATGGTCATGATCGTGATCCTGATGATGCCCGCGTTTACGGTCGCCAAAAGGATGGTCCTCGTATTCATCCTCAAACTCGTCTTCACTGCCGAGGGTAATGCTGAGCGTCCGGTAGCCCTTTAGTTCATTATGGCAATAGGGGCATTCTTCCTCCGGCCCCAGTTCTTCGTCCCATACGATTTCGGTTTGACACCATGGGCAAATCGTCGTTTCCATCGATGTTCGTCCTTTCAACGTGTATTAAGCGTTCCATAAATAAATAATACCTGCTGCCAAAAACAGGATCGACGCAACAAACAAGATCCGGACCAAATTTTTCACTTCCGCTCTACTCCCCCTAAACTAGCCTATACAAGCTCCGATCAAAAAGGACACCGAAACGGAAACGGCCATGGAAATAAAACCAACGCTCGTGTTTCCTTCGGCGATTTCCCGGTCGAGCCGGAACACCGGCGTCCAGAACTGAAATAACAGGTAAGCTGCAAAAAGCAGCAGCGAGCCGACCGACGACCAGATCATAAAGTCGTAAATGGACGGCTGCTTGGCGGCAAACCGGATCACGTTGCACAGCCCGAAAATTTTTCCGCCGGTCGCCAGCGAAGCAGCCATATTCCCGCGCTTGATTTCCTGCCAGCAGCGGTATTTGGTCAACGATTCAAAGCAGGAAAGAAAAACGATCAACTCCACAACCGCCACGGAAAAATAACCGATCATAAGCCCCAGCGGCTGCTCCAGCAGCGGATCGATGTTCTCCTTCACGTCCTCCCTCTCCTCTTACGTTATTTCAGCTCCGCAACCGTCACTCCCGCACCGCCTTCGCCGTAATTGCCGAGCCGGTAGCTTTTGATATGTTTATGTTTACGCAAATAGTCGGAGATTCCCGTGCGCAGAACCCCGGTGCCTTTGCCGTGGATGATGTAGATTTGGCCCAAATTCGCCAGATACGCCTCGTCGATAAACCGGTCGACCTCGATCAGCGCTTCCTCCAGGTTGGCCCCGCGCAAATCAAGCTCACTGCGGACCTGATCGTCCCGCGACCGCTTGACATTCGTCACCGTGCGCTGCGCCGGCTTGCTGGCCGGAGCCTGAGCGATCAGCTCCATGTCGTCCAGGCTCACCTTCATCTTCATAATGCCAAGCTGAACCACGGCCTCCCTGCTGCCGGCAAGCTCAACGACATGGCCCTTTTGGTTCAGGCTGTACACCATCACTTCATCGCCGGGTTCGATTTGCCGGGGCGGCTTGGCCGCCTTGCGTCCGGCCGCGGTTTTCTTCCGCTGCTGCGGCTCGGCCTCATCCAGCTGTTTGCGGGCCGCGATCAGCTTGTGCTCCTTGACGGCGGCTCCTTCCTCCTGGGCCAATTTGCGCAAATCGGCGATGATCCGCTCGGCTTCCTCGCGCGCTTTGGCAACAATCGCCGCGGCATCCGCCTCCGCTCTCTCGAGATGTTTGTCCCTTTGCTGTTCCAGCTTCTCCAGCTCCGCCGCATGGCGGGTGCGCAAAGCCTCGAGCTCGCGCCGCAGCTTCTCCGCGGACTCCCGCTCCTGCTCGGCGCCGAGCCGGTTTTCCTCCAGGGAAGCGATCATGTTTTCGACCCGCAGGTCTTCTTCCTTCACTTCGCCGCGGGCATACTCCAGGATCTTCTCCGGCAGCCCCAGCCGCTCGGCGATGGCAAACGCGTTGCTGCGTCCGGGCACGCCGACCAGCAAACGGTAAGTCGGGCTCAGCGTATTGACGTCGAATTCCATGCTGGCGTTAATAACGCCTTTTCGTTCATATGCGTAAGCCTTCAGCTCGCTGTAATGCGTCGTCGCCACCATGCGGCAGCCCAAACCGTGGATATGCTCCAAAATCGCCACGGCCAGCGCCGATCCTTCCGCCGGATCGGTGCCCGCTCCAAGTTCGTCGAGCAGCACAAGGCTTTTGGGTGTCATCTTACTCAAAATGGAAATGATATTCGTCATATGGCTGGAGAACGTACTGAGACTTTGCTCGATGCTCTGCTCATCCCCGATATCGGCGTAAATCGCGTCGAAAACGCAAAGCTGGCTGCCGTCCTCCGCCGGGACGAACAAGCCGGACATCGCCATCAGGCTGAGCAGGCCGATCGTCTTCAAGGTGACGGTTTTCCCGCCGGTATTGGGTCCGGTCACGATGATGGTCGTATATTGGTTGCCGAGCTCCACATCGGTCGGTACGACTTTATCCGCAGCAATAAGCGGGTGACGCCCTTTCTTGAGCTTCAGGAAGCCGCGGTCGTTCATTCGCGGCAGCGTCGCCTTCATCTCCCGCGCCAACCGGGCTTTGGCAAAAATAAAATCAAGCTGCCCCAGCACATCTGAGTCATACAGCAGCAACTCTGCTTGATCGCCGACGGCGGCCGTCAGCTTCTGCAGAATCACTTCGATTTCCCGCTCTTCCTTCAGCCGGGTTTCCCGCAGCTTGTTGTTCATGGCCACGATCGACTCGGGCTCGATAAACAGCGTGGCCCCCGACCCCGACTGGTCGTGCACGATGCCGCCGAAGTGGGACCGGTACTCGGCTTTTACCGGAATGACAAAGCGGTCGCCCCGGATCGTGATGAGCTGATCCTGCAGCATTTTGGCCACGGAAGAGGAGCGGATCATTGCGTCCAGCTTCTCCCGGATGCGCACCTCGCCTCCGCGCAGCTCGCGGCGGATTTGCGCCAGCTCCGGGCTGGCGGAATCCAGCACCTCGCCGCTTTCGTCGATGCAGCGCTTGATCGCATCCTCAAGCGGCTTCTGGTCGCTCAAGGCATCGCTCAGCACAAACAGCAGCTCCACCTCGTGCTCCTCATGCACGGCCGCAATGTATTTTTTGACTCTGCGGGAACCCTCCAGCGTCGTCGCCACGCCAAACAGCTCGTGCGGATTCAGCGTTCCGCCGATGCGCGCCCGCTTTACCGCCGGCGTTATATCGACGATGCCGCCAAATCCGGGCGCCCCCTTTAGCCGGTCCACGTTAAACGCTTCGTCCGTCGCCTGCAGCAGCCGTTTGACGTCCTCCAGGTCGCTGACGGGAGCAAGCGACTCCGCCGCTTGTTTTCCCATCGGCGTTTGCGCAAAATGGATCAGCTGATCTATGATTTTTCGATATTCCATCGTTTTAAAAATTTTTTCGTCCAAGAACATTCACAACTCCCCTCGGGCTATGATCCCATTATAACCGAAACCGCTCATTTTTCGCTATTTTACGAAGCCGCACACATAAGATGCCGTATTGCGGAACATGATAATTACGTATAGCCAAACGTACTTACCAATTAAAAGGAGGCTATGTGCCAATGCAATTTCTGGGACACGTCGTGCGATTCATCGTCTCCGCCATTGTATTGCTCGTGGTGGGATGGCTTGTACCGCAATTCAGTATCGGCGGATTCGGCAGCGCTTTGCTGCTGGCTCTCGTAATCGCCCTTCTCGGATGGGCCATTGAAGGCATTTTCGGGAAGCGGGTTACCCCGTTCGGGCGCGGAATCGTCGGTTTTCTAACGAGTGCGCTTGTGATCTGGCTTGCTCAGTTCATTATTTCCGGCGTTTCCGTCTCCATCATCGGGGCGCTGCTTGCCGCCCTCGTGATCGGGATTATCGACCTGTTCATCCCGGTGTCTACGCCATTTGAAGCAGGCAGAAACAAAGACAGAGCAACCCGTTGATGCCTTAACCCGTTCATGGCGGAACAGAAAAAGCGGTCGTCCTTATGCAGCATGCAGCTGCTCAGGGCGGCCGCTTTTCATTTGTTCAATAATTATTCAAACCTGTCCCCGTTGTACTCCCGTAAAATACGATATGATATTCTTAAAATTGTCACAAAATATTTGAAATGCGGGGGATGACTGTGAAGAAAGGTATTGCTTTATTTGCATCCGCTATTATGCTTTTGGTTTTATCCGCCTGCGGCGGCGGAAGCTCCGCCGGAAACGGCAGCGCGGCCGAAAGCAATATTCAGCCCGAAGCCGAACTCGTGATCGAAGCGTCCAATTATCAGTTTGACCAAGCCGAATACCATCTAAAAAAAGACGTACCGGTCAAAATCGTGTTCAAAAACGCCTCCGGCAATCACGGCGTACTCGTCCCCGGTTTGAAGCTGCAGCTTGACCGCAAAAACGATTCCGCCGTCATCATCCCGAAGGAAGCCGGGGAATATGAAATGTCCTGCTCCGTTATGTGCGGCTCCGGACATAGCTCGATGATTTCCAAAATCATCGTCGAATAACCGAAAAACAGCAGGAGCCCGCGGCCGTATGCCGGGGCTCTTGCTGTTGGCGGTACGTTTAAAAATATCAGGACTGGTCCTGCTCGATCAGTTCGATCCATTCGTTGAATTCCGTTTGCAGCTTCGCATAATCCTCCTGCAGCCGGCGGTGTTCCTCTTCCCGCCGCTCAAACGTCTCGCGTTCGGCTTCGCGTTCTACCTTAAGCAGCCGGTATTCATGCGAAATGATTTCGTAATGCTCGGAAATTTGCCGGAGTTCTTCGGCAAGCCGCTGCTTTTCTTCCTCCAACTGCTGGTAATCGCCCGACAACTGGATCACGCGCTCGCTGCCGGCCGCGCTCTCCTGCTGCCACTCGTCCAGCTGGCGCAGCAGCTCGGCTTCCTTCCCGCGCAACGCCTCAAGCTCGCCCTCGGCGGAGGCCCACTGCTCCATGAGTTCCTGTTCCCGCTTTTCCGCAGCTTCCCGGAGCTGCGCAAGCCGCTCTTCCCGTTCGGCATGCTCCTGCAGCTCCGCGTTCATATCCTGCAGCCGGTCGTGCAGGCGGCTGAGCTCCGCCGCCATCCGCTGTTTCTCTTCCTCGGCCGAGCTTGCCGTCAGGAGCGCCGTCTCCCGTTCGCGGGAAGCCTCCTCAAGCTGCCGGCGCAGCAAATCCAATTCGTCCGCCAACACGCGCGCATTTTCCTCTTCCGCTTGCAGCCGCTCGCGGACGCTCGCCAGATCCGCGGCCGAAGAACGGAGCTGTTCTTCCAGCTGTTCCCCGCGGCCTTCCGCTTCCAGCAAGCTGATTTCCAGACGGCTAAGCTCGTCGCCGCGTTTATCGGCCAGCTTCTGCCACGACTTTTCGTTCTGCACGGCGGCGGCGATTTCCGCACGCAGCTTGTCCTGCTGTGCGCGCGCCTCCTGCAGCTGCTGCTGCAGCTTCTGGGCTTTGGCCTCGCTTGCTTGACGCGCTTCCTGCAGCTCCCGCGCTTTCGCTTCGCCCGCTTGACGGGCCTCCTGCAGCTCCCGCGCTTTCGCTTCGCTTGCCTGACGCGCTTCCTGCAGCTCCCGGGCTTTCGCTTCGCCCGCTTGACGCGCTTCCTGCAGCTCCCGCGCTTTCGCTTCGCTTGCCTGACGCGCTTCCTGCAGCTCCCGGGCCTTCGCTTCGCTTGCCTCACGCGCTTCCTGCAGCTCCCGCTCCAGCTCTTGCGCTTTCGCTTCGCCCGCCTGGCGCGCTTCCTGCAGCTCCTGCTGCAGCTTTTGCGCCTTTCCTTCGGCGATCTGGAGCATATCCTTCAGCCGTTTCACCTGTTCCTCCAGCTTGGCCCCGTTCTGCGCGGCCCGCTGTTCGGCCGCTTTGGCGGACTGCTCCCGCTGCAGCGTTTCGCTTAGCTGCTTCTGCAGCTTCTCGCGCTCTTCCTTCTCCTTTACCGTCAGCTGTTCGGTCTGGCGCAATTTGGCCTGAAGCTGCGAGTTGCTGCCCCGCTGCTCGTTTAATTGCCGCTCCAGCTCCTGGATCCGGCCCTTGTGCTTGCGCGCTTCGCCATCGTGCGCCTGCAGCGCCGCCTCCAGCTTCTCCGCCTGGTCGGCCAGCTGCTGCTTCTCCTCCTTCAGCCTGCGATGTTCCTCCTGCAGCGCCTTGTACATATCCTCCTGCTTGGCATGAAGTCCCTGCAGCGCGGAGTTCTCCTGCGCGATCACGGCTTTCTCCTGCTTGGCATTCTGCAGCTCGTTTTGCAACTGCTCCGTTTTGACCGCCTCTTCAGCCATCCGAACCGCCGCGAGCACCGCCAAACGCGATATATCGAGATGAGGATAGGCCTGGGCAATGCTGTGCATCAGCTCGTCTACGCGGCGGGCCACCTGCTTCATGTACTCCGTGCTGCTGCCTACGATTTTATAAGAAGTGCCGTATATTTCCACACTCACGCTAATTCGGCTTTGGTTACTCAAAACTATGTGCCTCCTTCGGTCCTGGGCTTAGATCTAAGATGTCTTTTATAAATTAAACGAAAGTCACATCGAATCGGTTATCTAACAATGGATTCGATGTGACTTTGCCCAATTCCTGCTATTTTCTCAGTTCGGCGGCAAAAGTTTGCGCAAGTCCGGCCACGACCCGATCATGGACCGCCGTCACCTCTTCGTCGGTCAACGTCCGCTCCTTGTGACGGTACACCAGGGACAACGCCACGCTCTTTTTGCCTTCGCCCAGTTTGGAACCGGTAAATACGTCAAACACCTGCACGTCTTCCAGCAGCTCGCCTGCGGTTTGCCGGATTTCGGCGATCAGCGCGCCGGCTTCGACATCGGCCGCGACGACGACGGCGATATCCCGTTGCATCGCCGGGAATCGTGGCAATTCGCGGTATACGACCGGTTCACCGGCATATTCGTAAATCGGCTTCAGCAGCAGTTCGGCCACATACGTATCGTCCAGATCCAGTTCCCGCTGGAGCTCCGGATGAACCTGTCCCAGCGAGCCGATCCAGCGTTTTCCGCCCTCTGTCTGCAAATAAACGGAAGCCGAACGCCCCGGATGGAAGCCTTGCGGCCGATCCGCCGCATAGCTCACGCGGCCGCCCAGCCCTAGGTAATCGAACAGACTTTCCAGCGCGCCTTTGAGATCGAAGAAATCAACCTGCTCGGCCGGCGCGTTCCAGCGCTTCGGCTCGCGCTCGCCGGCCAGCAGCAGACCGAGCGCAGGCACTTCGTCCGGCTGCTTCGTCAGCTTCGCTTCCTCGGTCACGAATACGCCGCCGATTTCGAACAGCGCCAGATTTTCCTGCTTGCGGTTGCGGTTATAGACGGCGATATCGATCATTCCCGGCAGCAGGCTGCTCCGCAAGGTGCTGCGGTCCTCGCTCATCGGCATCGCCAGCTTAACCTCGTGGCCGCCCCCGCCAAGCTGCGGAAACTTCCGGGCCGCCCCCGCCCGGATAAAGGAGTAGCCGAGCACTTCCTGCCAGCCGCCATGGACCAGCAGGCCGCGGATCGCCCGCCGCAGCGCCTGCGGCTTCGTGTAGCCCCCGGCCGTGGTCGGCCCCTCGATCAGCGTGGTCGGAATGTTGTCGTAGCCGTAAAGCCGCGCCACCTCTTCGATTAAATCCACATCCCGGGTGATGTCGCCCCGCCGGGTCGGAATCCGCACTTCCAGAGCGTTTTCGGTCAAGTCGGCGCTGGCGAAGCCAAGCCGGGTCAGAATCGTTTTCGTCTCCAGTGTGGAGATGTCCGTTCCCAGGTAATCGTTCAGCTTGCCAAGCGACAAAGTAATCACCTGTTCCTGCGGCTCACGGTTCACGACCTCTACGATCCCTTTGCAAACGTTGCCTTCGGCGTATTTGGCCATCAGCTCGGCGGCGCGGTTCAACGCGGGAATGACGGCGGAGGGGTCGACCTCTTTCTCGAAGCGTTGCGAAGCTTCCGAGCGGAGCCCCAGCGCGCGGGACGTCTTCCGCACCGCCCCGCCGTCGAATTTCGCCGACTCCAGCACAATGTTGACCGTCCGGTCCGTGACCTCCGAGTCGAGGCCTCCCATTACGCCGGCGAGACCTGCCGGCTTATCGTCGCCGTCCACGATAAGCAGCGCTCCGGGTTCCAGTTCGCGTTCCTGGCCGTCCAGGGTCACCAGCTTTTCGCCCTCCCGCGACTGGCGGACGCCGATTTGCCCGCCGGCGATTTTGTCGGCGTCAAAAGCGTGCAGCGGTTGTCCGTACTCCAGCATGACGTAGTTGGTAATGTCCACGACGTTGCTGATCGGACGGATGCCGGCAGCCATCAGCCGGTTTTGCATCCACAGCGGGGACGGGCCGATTTTAACGCCGGAAATGTAGCGGACGGCATAGCGGCTGCACAGCTCGGAAGCCTCGACTTTGACGGCGATCCGCTCCTCGGCCGGCTGGGCGAACTCAATCAGCTCCTTTTCCGGCTTCGGCAGCTTCACGTCGCGGCCCAGAATCGCACCGACTTCATAAGCGGCGCCCAGCATGCTCAGGCAGTCGGAACGGTTCGGGGTGAGATCGAAATCGAGCACTTGATCGTTCAGGCCCAGCAGCCCCGCGATCGGCGTACCGATCTTGGCGTCCTCCGGAAGCACGAGGATGCCTTCCTGCTGCTCCTTCGGCAGCAGCTTGTCGTTCAGGCCCAGCTCTTTCGCGGAGCAGATCATCCCCTGCGAAGGGACGCCGCGCAGCTTCGCCTTTTTGATCTCAATCCCGCCCGGCAGCTTGGCGCCGACGAGCGCTACCGGCACCTTCTGGCCGGCGGCGACGTTTTTCGCCCCGCAGACGATCTGCAGTTCCTCGTCCTGCCCGGCATCAACGATGCAGACGTTCAGCTTGTCGGCATCCGGATGCTTTTCCTTGCTTTTGACATAACCGACAACTACGTTCGATACGCCTTTGTTGCGGTTTTCAACGGAATCGATCTCAATACCCGAGCGCGTGATTTGCTCCGCCAATTCCTCGATGTCGACTCCGTCCAGCGATATATAATCGGACAACCATTCGGTTGATACTTTCATCGTAATTCCCTTCCCTCTTCCAAAAATTAAACTCTGGCAAACTGCTGCAGGAAACGCCCGTCGTTGTTATAGAAATAACGGATGTCGTCCACCCCGTATTTCAGCATCGCGATCCGTTCCATACCCATCCCGAACGCAAAACCGCTGTACTGCTCGGGATCGTACCCGCTCATCTCCAGCACGCGCGGGTGCACCATGCCGCTGCCAAGAATCTCCAGCCATCCGGTGTGCTTGCACACCCGGCAGCCGCTGCCGCCGCATTTCATGCACGTTACGTCCACCTCGACGCTGGGCTCCGTGAACGGGAAGAAGCTCGGACGCAGGCGGATTTGCGTGTTCGGCCCGAACATTTTGCGCGTGAATTCCAACAGCGTGCCCTTGAGGTCGCTCATGCGGATGTTTTTGCCGACGACAAGTCCTTCAATTTGATGGAACTGGAACGAGTGGGTCGCATCGTCGTCATCGCGCCGGAACACCCGGCCCGGACAGATGATTTTGACCGGCACTTCGCCCTTCATCGCCTCCATCGTGCGTGCCTGCACCGGCGACGTATGCGTCCGCATCAGCAGATCGTCGGTAAGGTAAAAGGAATCCTGCATGTCGCGGGCGGGATGGTTTTTCGGCAGATTGAGCGCTTCGAAGTTATAATAGTCGGTTTCCACTTCCGGCCCTTCCGCGATGCGGTAACCCATGCCGATAAAAATATCCTCAATCTGCTGAATGATCTGGTTCAGCGGATGAACCGCTCCCTGCTTCAGCGGGCGGCCCGGCAGCGTCACGTCGACCTTCTCGGCGGACAGCCGCTGCTCCGTCTCAAGACGCTCAAAATACGCCTGCTTCTCTTCGATCAGCGCCTCGATTGCCGACCGCACCTCGTTGCCAATCTGCCCGATGACCGGGCGCTCCTCCGCGCTTAACGATCCCATGCCGCGCAGGATTTCCGTCAGCGCCCCCTTTTTGCCCAAATATTTGACCCGCAGCTCACCCAGCTGCCCGGCGTCCGCCACTTTGCTAAGCTGCTCCAACGCTTCGTGCTTGAGTGCTTCCAAACGTTCTTTCATGAATATTTCCTCCTCAGGCAAAATAAAAAAGGCCTTTTCTCCCGAAAGGGACGAAAAGACCGTGGTACCACCCTTGTTAGAGCCCGTCAGGCCCGGCATTTCGTATAACCTCCGTATAATTGGCGCTGTTTGCCGCGCCAACTTCGGCCAGGCTGTACGGTGTCCGATGCTTCCTGCAGCTCTCACTTTAACGATATAACGGATCGTAACCGGTGTCCTCTACTGCGCCGGCCCCTCGCCCATTGAACAGGCGAAAAGCGCACGGGGTTCAAGGAACTGCTCCGGAGCGAACTTCGGCAGCCTGTTTCCGTGGGGACGCTCTCAATCTCCGGCGTTCCCTCCCTGTAAGGAGGCTTCTGCTTACTCTTCTCCATCATCGCATTTCGTCGTTAGTGTTTGCAACCGCGCCTGTGACTGCGCGTTTTCGACTTTAACTGCTATTATATGCAAACTTGCCGCCATTGGCAAGCCGCCGCATAAATATGGTATGTTTATCTCAGCAAACTATACCATACAAGGAGTACAACCCCATGAACGGCAACGAACGCAAAAACATCTATCCCGGCCTTACCGTCGACATCGTGCTGAAAAAAGACCAGCCCAGCGGCCGTCTGACCCGCGGTGTGGTAAAAGACATTCTGACGAATTCGCCCGCCCATCCTCACGGCATCAAAGTACGGCTTCAGGACGGCCAGGTGGGCCGGGTGAAGGCCATCCATCCCGCCAAAGCGGACTAATGGGCGCCGCCAGGCTCCATCCGCGCGCATCCGCGCGGGCAGCCGGTCATTTCCGCGCGACAGGATGGCGCAGGACGGTTTTCATTTTTTCCGGCGCGGTTTTGCGCAGGTCCGACAAATAGATTTCATGATGGCTCCGCTTGGGCCCCAGATCTTCGCTCAGGCCATGTTCGGCCATATATGCGCGCATTTTATCAACGGAGTCCGGCTCTGAACTGAATGGACCGACATGCAGCATTTGCACGCACAGCCCTTCCTCGTAAATGTTCAACCTCGCCCGGCGGAAGTCCAAGTCCGGCTTCTTCTTTGCCGCTTGCTCGGCGGCGCGTCCAAAAACCGCTTCAGTCACGAAATCGGGCTGGCGGATCATCACGGTCCATGTCCATTGGTTCCGGTCCGGATCGTAACCTCCCCCGCGGGAGTCCCACAAGCCTTCAAGCGGAGGCACCACATATTCGAAATAACCTTCCGGAGGAGCCGCGCTTAACTTGCTCATTTTAATGGTGTAAGTTAAAGCGTACAGTATCTCCAGAGCCTCTTGGTACAGCGTTCCCTCGGGCGCTCCCTCACCGTCCACCATAATGAAGCGGATCGGCGGAACTTCGATCAGCATCGGCTCCGGTTTCGGCAAATACAGCTCCTTGTATTTCTTTTTATAATCGAGTTTTTCCATCATCGTCCATCCCGTTCCTTATTCCCGCTAGTCCCGCTTCCAGCGCTTCAGCGCCGGAAACCACGCCTGCATCCGCGCTCTGGCCTGTTCGCGATCCGCAAAAAATTCCGCTCCAGACTCGGCCCCGTATTTCAGGCACTGCTCGATCATCTCCTCCATCGACAAATCGCTCGTAAACGCCCCGTCCCGGTAACAGTAACCGCAATACTCATAGTTGGCCCCGCCGCCTTGTTCCGAGCCGAGCTCCTCGTCGTTCGTCAGCGGCATGCCGCAGCTTTGGCAGAACAGATGGCCCTTTGCCACCGGAAAATACAGTTCCACATGCGCCGGATTGCCCGGTTCCGGATAATGCTCGTGCACGGCTCCGGTCAACTGCAGCCCATGCTTGGGCAAATCATGTTCAATCGTTTGCTGAAACACCTCGCCGTAAGCCGTTCCGCGGCAATCCCCCACCAGATACGTGTGCGCCGGCACCGTCCATTTTGTCCATCCTTCCGGAACTTCGGCGTCCGCTCTCACTTCACAGCCGGCCAGATAGAGACCACGATCGTCCCACCGTCCCAAATAGACGTCAGGGTGCCCCATCACCCCCCACATTCCCTTGGGCGCCCCGCTTTCGTTCTTGAGGGCGATGTCTTGAATCTGGGAATACGCTCCGTTCGCTTGCTCCCAAAGAGGAACAATCCACTGGGGTCCCTCGTCCGCTTTTCCCTGGCCCAGCTTTCCGGCCACCGTAAACTCTTCCGCATACTTCAACTTCAATTCCGCCATTTCTTGTCCACTCCCTTCTTTGATGGAGCCATTGTATCAATCATAATATGACGACTGTATGTCATATTCAGAAGGGTTTTGATATATTTTTGCGATTTTTTCCGCTTTGTCCCTCAGGATCTGCCGGATATGCGGCGGAGAAATCACCCGGACGTCCTCGCCAAAAGACAGCAGGTACCCGTATACCCACCCGTTTTCCGGATAGCTGACCGTAACCCGAAAGCTGCCGTCCTCGTTTTTATGTACGGAAGTCCGGTCAAATTCATCATGGATGCGGAAGGCCAAACGCGGCGAAAACCACAGCTCCAGCCGAACAAGCGGTGCCAATTCCCGTGAGGACGACACAAGTTCGGGAACTTCGCCCTCCCTCCGCTCAAAATGTTCCCCGGTATACGCGACCGCTTCCATCCGGCTGATTTTAAATGTGCGGAACGTCTGCTTTTGCATGCAATATCCCTGCAAATACCAGGACTTGTTCTTGAAATGCAGCTTCAGCGGGTCGGCCTGCCTTTGCGTTTGTTCCCCGTTCGAATTGTAATAGGTAAAAGAAATCCTCCGCCGCTCCAGGATCGCCGTCTTCAGCATGCCGAATTTCCGCCGTTCCGCTTCCCCGCTTTCCCAATGCGAGAAATCCACGTCGATCCAATTGACTTCTTCCCGCCGGAACAAGCGGCTCAGCTTGGCCAGCACCTGTCCGGTTTGCTCGGCGTTCGTGGCCGCAAGACTTTGCAGTCCAAACAGGATCTCGTTTTGCTCCGTTTCCGATAACAGCGATTTATTGAGCACAAAATCCGGCAGCAAACCGATGCCCCCGCCCTTGCCTTTGCTGCAAAACACCGGGATACCCGCAGCGCTAAGCGTATCGATATCCCGGTAAATCGTCCGCGCCGACACCTCAAAACGTTCGGCAAGTTCGGCCGCCGTCACGGTTTTGCGTTCCATCAACAAATAGACGATCCCAAACAACCGATTTATTTGCATGCAGTTCCCCCCTGCTACAAGTTCCTGCTTTGAGTATACCGGCAGCAAGATGACAATACCATGTATTTAAAGCGAACGACCCTGTCATTAGAGCGAAAGACCGTATTACAAAGCGAAAGACCGTGTTCGGACAAAACGATTCGGAATATTGCAGGTGGGCTAACGGACTGAAATAACCTTAAAGGCTAAAAATGCCGTTAATCCCGCGATATGTGCCGCTATTTTATGTGCCGCTATTTTAAACGCTGACGGTTGGGGTTCCATTTGGTTGGCTGTCAAGCGCCGATCACTAGGTTGAGCCCCGCATTTGCCGTCATTCCCCAACACTCCGCAAAACGCAGAAAAAAAAAAAGACCCTTCACAAAAGGAAGAGTCTTGGAAAGTGGCTTCCGATCTCAGGTTCTTACCAGTCCAGTCGGCCGCTTTACGCCGTATGTTTCACATTCACCGGTGGCTGCGGCGCTCCCAGCTTCGTTCCTGTATCCCCCTTTTTGCCGAACAATTTGCGCAGGTAAGGGAGCACGTAGTAGTCGAGGCCGATTTTGCCGGCATTGGCGGCGGCGACAACGACCAGCACTTCAAGCAGCAGCATTTGCGCGTTCGTGCTTACCGTTCCGCTGAAGAGGAACGCCGCGTTCATTACCAGGCCCATCAGGGCGGCGAAGGTGGTGAAGGTGCCGAGGATCAGCCCCAGGCCGACCAGGAACTCGCCGTAAGGAACAAGGACGTTGAAGAGGCCTACGTTAGGCAGGGCGAAATGTTCCAGGAAAGTGGCCCACCAGCCTTGGACGGCGGGATGATCGCCCGTGCTGTTCGCGATCGCGCCGGTGAGGAAGCCCGCGGCGTCGAAGCCGCCGGTAATTTTATGATACCCGGCTTCAATCCATTGGTACCCGAGGTAAACCCGGATGACGGTCAG
>SNQW01000256.1_pt1 | contig 23074 bp, 19 predicted proteins | sample 2580511 | NCBI WGS metagenome assembly SNQW01 (sample SAMN10953775, study PRJNA522744) | food fermentation metagenome | isolation source: 8-hour incubation of native-enriched microbial consortia from nixtamalized... | place: Mexico | collected 2017-09-24 | reverse complement strand
ATCGGCAAATGGGCGAAGCAAGCTGTCGCTCAGGCGGTACAGACAGAAATGATTAATGGATATGAAGACGGAAGCTTCCGTCCGAATGCGCACATTACCCGAGCGGAAATGGCGGTTATGATCGCTCGAGCGCTCAAACTACCGCTCAAGGCCAACAGCGTAACTGTTTTTGCTGACGATGAAGCGATTCCGCAGTGGGCGAAAAGCTCTGTGGAAGCGATTCGTGCGATTGGCATCTCCAGTGGCCGTGAGGGTAATAAGTTCATGCCTAGCGAGACAGCGACGCGTGCAGAAGCGGCGGTCATGTTGCTTCGGATGTTAGAGAAAAAAGAAGAGTAAACAGAACGTTAACAGATACAACGACAGAAACGATAGTTTCTATGTTGTATCTGTTTTTTTGTAGGGAAGAGGATAGACGGAGAAAGATCTGCAATCGTTGTGCGACTGTTCTTTGAAAGCATAAGGTGAACAGGAATGAAGCGGTCAGCCCATAATGGGGGAACTTAAAATGCATATGATGGTTTATTGGACTAATTTGGGAAGGGACATAATGGCGTCTTCGTCACTTGCCATATTGCTTCATGTAATACCGCTCGTTTGCAGGTTCAGAACAACATCCTAGCAAGCGCAAAGGAACCTCCAAATTCACCTTCTGCAAACCCGCTATCCATCCTTCCTTTCTACGATCCAGGCAGACCAGCTCTTCCTTCGTCAAACGTTTGTCAACCGTTAGCTTGAACAGCTCGCGAATTTCATCAGCCGTAAAACGCAAATCGTTCGCTGAAATGTGGACAAGCTGCCGTTTGGCAAGCATCACCGACAAAGGCAGTTTAGGTTCGGAACGGCTTGCTATGACCAAATGCATATTTCGAGGAAGATACGTGAGTAAAAATGTCAGCCCATGATGGATGGACGGCTCGCAAATCACATGATAGTCGTCAAGAATGATGATGATTTCCTGGTTCAGTGCCTGGACCTCGTTCATCAAGAGGGTCTTGGCCGTTTCGGCGGAGAAGTTCCTCGTTTCTTGAATGTACTGTAAAACGGAATCGCAGAGACCGGGTTGTATCGTTCGTAAGGCGGCGATCAGATATTCCATGAAGCGGACCAGAATGTTGTCGCGCTCGTCCAGAGAAATCCACCCGTATGCATACGACTGCTCACGAATCCACTCCGTGATCAGCATCGATTTGCCGAAGCCCGCCGGTGCGGTCACCAACGTCAGCTTGGCGCCAAGTCCCTGATCGAGAAGACGTCGTAAAGATGGCCGTTGCACAAGCGTTGACCCGGCGCCGGGGATATGAATTTGGTTTGCAGAAGGTGAGAAAACGGCCGGGATTCAGATGGTGGATACATGGTGGAAGTCCTTTTTCATTTTCGAAGTTTTCCATAAATTGATTATAGTAAAACACTGTCGGAGCATCAATGGAATATTACTCCCCAAAATACCCCCTAAACTGCCCCCAAGGGGAATAGATATGCACTTCTATTCAAAATAAAATAGAGATGATTGTCTTATCATTGCAAATTTTATCGAGGACCCGTGGAGTGGAAATATATGGATGAAATGCAACTGTTTGTAACGATAGAATGAATAGATAGAGAGGACTGGAATGATGGGAAAAGGAACACTTCTTACACATGCAGGCATGTTCTTAACGATAGCGAAAAGTAGCTTCAGGCGAAGGTTTGCTGCATTAGTCAAGATCTGGATTATCGCGGTTATGCTTGTCGCTGGGTTTGTTCATACTCCGCAGACCGTGTCGGCAGATGCGCTGGTTGCGGAAATAGACAAGTACGAGCCGCGCGCAGCAGCCGTGAATCCGATTACGAACGAAATCTATGTCATCAGTTATGCGGGTAAAGAAAACTTCAAGATTATTGATGGTGTGACGAATCAATCAAAGCTAAGTTGGCAACTATCCGGCATGCCGTTAGATGTTGCTGTAAATCCGAAAACGAATAAAATCTATGTCACCAGTTATCTTGGTGGTATTTCAGATAATGACATCGTCATGGTCATTGATCGAAATAATCAACAGACGAGAAACATTTGGACGGGAAAATACCCCGTAGCAGTTGCCGTAAATCCGGTTTTGAACAAAATCTACGTAATCAATAAAGAAAGCAAAAGTTTGTCCATCATTGACGGCGAAACGAATGAAGTGACGAGTACCGTTGATTTGGGAAGCATGCCTCGTGCGATCGCCGTCAACCCGCAGACGAACAAAATCTATGTAACCTGCTCGGGAAATGTTGTAAAGATTATAGATGGAGAAACAGGTAAATTAAGCAAGTCGGTTTCGGTTGGAGATTATCCCGAATCGATTGCCATCGATTATGCCGCGAACCAGGTTTATATCGCTCATGCTAATGCTGGAGGCGTTTCGGTGATCAATGGCGATACCGACATTTTGAAGAATACGATTCTTTTTAATGACTACTTAGTAGGAATTGCTGTGAATCCGATCACACACAAAATTTATGCCATCGGTTTGTCAAACCGGCTTGCCTTGATTATAGATGGCAAAAACCAAACCATTGAAAAGTCGGTGCCGGTGCAGTCAAAACCTAAAAACGTGGTCGTAAACCCTGTCACAAATAAAATTTATGTAACCGCCAATGACGGCGTCACGGTAATTGATGGCGATACAAACAATTCGTTGGGTACATTGGCAGTAGATATTGGAGAAGGAGATGTTCCTCTCGTCGTCAATCCGGTTACCAACAAAATTTATGCCGGATCTAAGAATAAAAATAATGTATCCGTAATTGACGGAACGCGTACGGATATAAGCAGGATTGGGACGGGGAACAATCCCAGGTCCGTGGCGATCAATCCCTTTACCCAGAAGGCGTATGTAGCCAATGCGGGCAGTCGGGAAGTAACCATTGTCGATTTGAAATCAAAAGAATTAAACATAGTAAAGACTTTGAATGTTGGCGAAGGATCAATCGCGGCAGCCGTAAACCCGCTGACGAACCGGATTTATGTCGTGCATGATTCAGCTCCCAGCTTTGTGACGGTGATCGATGGCACCGACGATACCATTGTCACAACAGTTCCTGTGGGCGGCTCCCCTTCCGCCATTGCTGTCAATCCGATTACGAAACAAATTTATGTCGCCAACAATCAAAGCAACAGTGTGACTGTGATTGACGGGGCGTCGAACAGCAAAAGCACCGTGCCTGTCGGTTCGGGTCCGGTCCATGTGGCTGTCCATCCGTTGGCCAACAAAGTGTATGTTACCAATTCCCAGGACGGTACGGTCTCGGTGATCGACGGTGAGACGAAAAAGGTTACGGCTACCGTTCAAGTAGGGCAAAGCCCGAAAATGGCGGCTGTAAATGAGAAAACGAACAAAATCTATGTGGCCAATAGCGGCAGCAATAACGTTACGATTATTGACGGGGCGTCGAATGCCACGAGTACTGTTCCCGCCGGAAATCAGCCCTATGCGATAGCCGTTAACAAAAAAACGAACAAAGTCTATGTCTCCAACTTTTTGGGCAAAGCCGTCACTGTCATAGACGGCGCATCCTTATCGACTGCACAATTATTAACATTAGATGATGATTATCCTCAGAAGTTGGCAGTGGACGAGGGGAACGACAAAATCTATGTCGCCGCATTGAATTCGATTACAGAACTCGATGGCAAGAGGAACACCTGGACGAAACTGGCAAGTGCCGTCAATGCCTCGGATATAGCAGTCAATCCTGCGACAAATCAGGTTTACGCTACGACGACGACCAATCAATTGATGGACATTCATCAAAGGGAGACAGCGAGTCCATTGCCTGTGAAGATCGATGCTTTCCCGAACAACAGATTAACTGATGGGACAGCTTCCGTTCGGTTCACACCGAAAAACAATTACGCTCCCATTCAAGGCCGGATACTAGACGTATACTACCAGCTTGATTCTTCGCAAGGCGCATGGAATAAGGCGAAACCCTCGAGCCAGGATAACTGGGAAGGCTTGATTGATGGTTTGACTCCAGGCATGCATGTGCTGTTCGCAATGGCGACAGATGGGCAAGAAGCGAAAATGGGATCGGGAGTTGGAGGCGCATATCCTTTTTACGTCGCTCCGCAAGCTGCCGCGCCGACAACCAGCAAGCCAAGTGGAGAGATGGAGTCGGGAACGACAGTTTCGTTGTCTGCGTCTACTGCCGGAGCGTCGATTTACTACACGACGGATGGCAGCACGCCAAGTCCAGGCAGTAGCTTGCTCTATCACGAACCGATCCCTGTAACGCGAAACATGACGATAAAAGCGATTGCAGTCAAGGCTGGCATGGCGGATAGTGACGTCATGACGGAAACGTATACGATTCCGGTCACCGCTCCTTCCGCTCCTTCTGCGCCAGAAAAGCTGACGAGCGCCACCGGCGACCGGAAAATCACCCTGAGTTGGAGCACTGTAGCAAATGCGGACAGCTACGCGGTGTACAAATACGAAGGGACATCAGCGCCGACTAATCCAGATTATTGGGTTTTGGTACAAGAAAATATAACAGGAAACACATGCACCGTTACAGGTTTGATGAATTACATGAGTTATGCCTTTGCGGTGAAAGCCTTCAATACAAAAGGGGCAAGCGATTTCACAGAGGCAGTAATTGCAATGCCTGCCGCATATCCTGTTTCTTCGGTACCCAGTGCACCCCTCGATGTAATGGCTGAGGCGGAAGACGGTCAAGCGAAGGTCAGCTTCCATGCGCCGGAGAATGACGGAGGCAGCCCTATCCTAAGTTACACTGTCACTGCCTGGGTGGACGGAACAGCAACGCCGATCACACAGAGCGGCGATTCAAGTCCGATCATCGTTACCGGCTTGACGAACGGTACGACGTATAGGTTCACGGTTGAAGCGACGAATAAAGTGGGAAACTCGGTTCCATCAGCCCCATCGAATCCGGTAACGCCGAAAGCAAAGCAGCCCGACCCGGACACCGAAGAACCACAATGGCCGAATGGCAGTGAACTGACCGTGTCGGATATTACACAAACGAGCGTGAAACTGTCGTGGCCAACAGCGACGGATAACGTGGGCGTAAGGGGTTACCGGATCTATGTCAACGGAACCGAGCACGAAACGGTAGGCGGCGGCGTCAATGGAACCACCGTGACCAGTCTGGCAGCAGAGACGACCTATACGTTTAAAGTGATAGCTTACGATGCGGCGGGGAACGAAAGTGCGGCATTGACTACTTCGGCCAAGACATTGCCGGAACCGTCAGAGCCGGACACCGAAGCGCCGCAATGGCCTGATGACAGTGAACTGACGGTTTCGGACATCACGTACACGAGCGTGAAGCTGTCGTGGCCAACAGCGACGGATAACGTGGGCGTAAGGGGTTACCGGATCTATGTCAACGGAACCGAGCACGAAACGGTAGGCGGCGGCGTCAATGGAACCACTGTGACCAGTCTGGCAGCAGAGACGACCTATACATTTAAAGTGATGGCTTATGATGCGGCGGGGAACGAAAGTGCGGCATTGACTACTTCGGCCAAGACATTGCCGGAACCGTCAGAGCCGGACACCGAAGCGCCGCAATGGCCGGATGACAGTGAACTGACGGTTTCGGATGTCACGCAGACGAGCGTGAAACTTTCATGGCCAAGCGCGACAGATAACGTGGGAGTGACCGGTTACCGGATTTATGTAGATGACTTCGAGTACAAAACGGTAGGCGGCAGCGAAAATGCACTCATCGTCACTGACCTGACGGCAGAAACGAGTTATATGTTAAAAGTAACGGCTTACGACGAAGCAGGGAATGAAAGTGCGGCATTGACTACTTCGGCCAAGACATTGCCGCAGCCGACGGAGCCGGACACCGAAGCGCCGCAATGGCCTGATGACAGTGAACTGACGGTTTCGGATGTGGCGCAGACGAGTGTGAAGCTGTCCTGGCCGAGCGCGACGGATAACGTGGGAGTGACCGGCTACCGGATTTATGTAGATGACGTCGAGTACAAAACGGCAGGCGGCAGCGAGAATGCAATCATTGTCACTGGTCTGACGGCAGAAACGAGTTATATGTTCAAAGTTACGGCTCACGACGAGGCAGGGAATGAAAGCGCGGGACTGACCGAATCGGCCAAGACGCTGCCGCAGCCGACGGACCCGGACACCGAAGCGCCGCAATGGCCGGATGGTAGCGAACTGACGGTTTCGGATGTGACGCAGACGAGCGTGAAACTTTCATGGCTAAGCGCGACGGATAACGTGAGAGTGACGGGCTACCGGATTTATGTAGATGACGTCGAATACAAAACGGCAGGCGGCAGCGAAAATGTACTCATCGTTAATGGTCTGATGGCAGAAACGAGTTATACGTTCAAAGTTACGGCTCATGTGGAGTGCGTAATAGGAATGCAACGAATCGATACGTAGAAATCCTTTATTTTCAACACTTTGCGCGTTTTATGACTTTCACGGCGGACGGCAACGACTTCAAAAATAAGGTACTGAAAGATAAAATTGGAGTTTCCGTTGTTTTGGAAATGGATTTGGACGTCGTGTGTGTAGACATGTTGAATTCAATGGAATAAGTTAACGAAAACCGTCTTTGAAAATGAAGGTGACGCAACATATGAATATTCAAGAGAACGCCCTTTTTTGAGGTGTTCTCTTTTTTATATAGAAACTTCGCATAATGCCGCTTGCCCTAAAATATCTGCGCAACCGGCTGAAACCCAACAAGACTAGGAATGAGGAGGAAACATATTGAGTAATTAATTCGTCAAAAGATAGTGCAAACGATCAAATAAAACAAGGGGACGTGGATATGGGGAAACGCAATTGGCTTGTCATTGTAATCATACCGGTCGTTTCATTTCTTTTAGCTTCCTGCGGAAATTTACCGTTGTCGAAAACGCCTAATACCAATACTTCGCCTCTAGTTCCAGTTAACTCAAACGAGAAAATATTTATGTTAAAAAAAGAGGATATTTCAAGTGTGACCATTTCCACTGGTGTGAACGACCCGGTTAGCGGAGTGATCAATGCGGAGACTGACATATATAATCTCGTAAACCTTTTGAATAAAGTAACTCATCTTACCGGAAATGCTACAGCGGATTACTACCGTTTGGTTAAACTTAACATGAAGGACGGAACTGTGAGAGTACTTGAGTTCGGTGGGAATGGTCAGTTTTTTAAGGTTCTCGACTCAGGGGTATTTTTCAAACTGGAACCTCCAGAAAATCACAAGATATTTAACAAACTGATTGACCGGGTAGAGAAAGAATATCAACTAAAACACTAATTGTTCCTCTAATTATCTTAGTTCCTTTGATGCTGATAAAAAGCAATGATTATTTCAATCAACGTTAGAATAAGTAGAGGCAGGCCAATAGAAAAGATGGCGATAAACCCGACAAAGCAGTGTAATGCAGCAGCGATGAAATGACCGGGTATATATTTTTGGAGGTAAGAAAAGATTTCAATTATGAGCCCAGCGAACAATAGAAGCCAGTAACAGGGTGCAGGTATTTGGGTAATCACATCACTATTTTTCATAAATAAAGCAATAAATGCGATCAAGGATAAGATTAATACTCCATTGAGAACAATCGCGATCGTTGGGGGAATGGTAAATTTATCGCTTTTGCTATAACGTATAAACACAATTGAAACTAACAAAAAACCAATAGACATAATAGGGAAAGTAACCACGATACACCTACCCTTCCTTCAATTCGTTTTTCTATAGAATAACACGTTGCTAAGGGTTAATTTGTAATTCGTGATTATTCAAGAGAACGCCATTCTTGAGGTGTTCTCTTTTTATATAGATGCAATATAAAAAGCTGATTAAAGATATTCAGCGCGATCGGCTTTTTGCATGAAATAAAGATGCTGAATGCCTGAGTGATCTTATTCGTCGATTGTGGGGGGATTTTTGGTAGTCTTTTTGCTTATGATAGTAGGGCATGCTTTTCCTTGTCGAAATGCGAAAAATCATGTATGTTGGCTATGAGCAATCTAAGGACGCCGCATCATTATACGAAAGGGTCGATTGTATGCATCGTAAGTTGGTTTCCGAGTATTCTAACCAATTGCATCAATTACTGGTCTCCGTCTCAAGGCATTATTATTTTGGCAACGATGGTTATTTGAGATACCAGAAAAAACCGATGGATGTTGATCTGAAAAACAGCTTTAAATCACGCAAAGAACATCTCGTTTACTATATATTGCGCGATCATTATAGCGGAACATTTGCTTTTCGAATAGCTTCGACGAAAAGGCTGCTTCCTCTTGCAGATTTTCTTTATTATGCTTGGAGCGAGGAGAAGACGGAAGAAAAATTTATATACGGGATGCCGGACGCATTATTTGTACCGAAGACGGTTGCAACCGACGGCTTGTTTACCGCTTTGGAGAATCTGGATATTATGCCTCTACATCCACCAAGCGGTTTTGCTTCGGGAGTCAGAATATTTCGAGATATCGAGCAGTTGCTATCCTATTATTTAAGTGAAACAGTGGATCATAGACTGGATGGAGTGGACAAACTTTGTTCGAAAGTATGCCAATACTTGATTGATTCGGGTAAATTGTTCGAAAAATGGAAGGAAAGCTTGCCAAGGGAGCAACATCCTCGATCTGTTCCGGCTTATGATGATTTTATCAAGCTTTTTAACACAGTTGATGCCGGTCCTTTCAGTTTAGTACAAGGTGAAAATAGACGAAATGACAATACGATACTTGAATTGAAGCTTCCTCCGTTTGACAGAGAAAAGCTGGATCGAGCGCAGGAGATGATTTATGACGCATGGGAAGAGATGAGTAGAAGCAAGCGTCTCTCGATTGCACGAAAAGCATTGCTGCTGTCGCCATACTGTACGGATGCCTATAATTTGTTGGCAGAACACAGCGAATCTTCGGAAGAGCGAATGGAACTGTACGAGCGTGGGGTTAAGGTGGGGCGTCAAGTTTTAGGGGATTCGTTTTTTGAAGAGAATGCAGGTGATTTCTGGGGGATTACTAAGACCAGGCCATATATGAGGGCACTGGCGGGACTGGCGGAATGCCTCTGGGATAATGGGCATCGGCAAGATGCCATTGCAAGCTGTCGTGAGTTGCTCCGATTGAATCCTAATGATAGTCTGGGTATTCGCTATACTCTAGTTAATTATTTGCTGGCTGAGGGAATGAATAACGAAGCTGACGAATTTTTGTCGGAACATAATGAGGCCACATGCTTTATGCTGTATAGCGAAGCGTTGCTTTCTTTCCGCTGTAAAAGTGCCCGCAAAGCGGCCATATCATTGAATAAAGCTCTCGAAGCGAACTCTTTCGTTCCGGCTTACTTAGTAGGTGTTAAATATATTCCACATATTGTTCCTGAGACATACTCACGGGGGAGTGAGGAGGAAGCGATCATTTATGCCTCTGCCTCCCTTAGTGCATGGAGAGTAACACCGAGCGCTTTGGATTGGCTAGCTACCCGAGCAAATTATCAGAGGGTTAGACGTAATTCGTAAAGTATGGTTTATTTAAGTACAATGCGGAGGCAGTGACAACAAAAATACAGCCACTCAATGATAAGTTTGAGTTTACGTTGTTTTGAAATTTGTTTTAGAGTCGTGTGAATAGATTGTTAAATCTATTGGAACAAGCTCACGAGATATTTGAAAATGAAGTTACTGTAACATATGAATATTCAAGAGAACGCCCTTCTTGCGGTGTTCTCTTTTTATATAGATACTATTCAAAAAGCCGGTTGCCCTGAAATATTCAGCGCAACCGGCTTTTTGCGTGAAAGGAGAAATGTCGGATGACTAAAGTGATTGCCCTCGCTAATCAGAAAGGCGGCGTGGGCAAAACGACAACAGCGGTCAATTTGGGAATCGGTTTGGCTGCCGATGGGAAGAAGGTTTTGCTAGTAGACGCGGATGCGCAAGGCAACCTGACGGATTCGTTAGGGTTCCATGAGCCGGATAGTCTCTCTGTATCGTTAGCCACGTTGCTGGTCAAAACGATGCTGGAAGAATCCTACGAAGCACGGGAAGGAATTCTGCAACACAGCGAAGGCGTTGACCTAATGCCGGGCAATATTGAACTGTCTGCTGTCGAGGTATCGCTTGTCAATACGATGAGCAGAGAAACGATCTTGCGTTCATACATCGATTCGGTTAAAGCTGACTACGATTACGTACTAATCGATTGCATGCCGAGTTTGGGCATGTTGACCATCAATGCTCTGGCTGCGGCAGACAGCGTCATTATCCCCGTTCAGGCGCACTATTTGCCCGCCAAGGGAATGACACAACTGTTGCAGACGATTGCCCGCGTGCGTAGGCAGATCAATCCGAAATTGGTTTTGGACGGAGTGCTGCTCACGATGGTAGACAATCGCACTAATTTTGCCAAAGATATTGCGCTCGTTCTTCGGCGCGATTACGGGGACAAGTTGCGCGTGTTCAACACAGAGATTCCATTATCCATTCGCGCAGCGGAAACGAGCGCCAAGGGAAAAAGCATTTATGCCCATGACCCGGATGGAAAAGCGGCGGAGGCTTATGCCGCCTTTACGAAGGAGGTGCAGGGCATTGACATCGAGAGAAGACAGGCTCGCAAGTATCAAACTGACCACAGTCGCTGATTTATTCTCAACCGAGGAAAGCCGCGCTGATGAAAAGCGGGAGAAGGTGATGGATATTCCTCTGTCGGAAATCAGCGATTTTCCCGGCCATCCGTTCAAGGTGAAGGCAGATGAAGCGATGCTGGAAATGGCGGACAGTGTGAAGCAATACGGCGTTCTTGTTCCCGGCCTGGTACGTCCGAAGGCGGACGGCGGCTACGAAATGGTAGCCGGACACCGGCGCAAGAAGGCAAGCGAATTAGCAGGTATGGAGACAATGCCCTGTATCGTTCGCGAACTGGACGACGATCAAGCAACTATCATCATGGTGGACAGCAACTTGCAACGGGAAAATATTGCGCCAAGCGAAAAGGCATTCGCCTATAAGATGAAGCTGGAAGCAATGAAAAGACAGGCAGGAAGACCGAGCAAAGAAAATTCTACCCAAGTTGGGCAGGATTTAAGAGGTAAGTATTCAGTTGAAATTTTGGGAGAACAGGTAGGCGAAAGCCGCAATCAAATCCAGCGCTATATCCGTCTTACCGAACTATCCCCCTCCATTCTCGAAATGGTGGACGATAAACGAATTGCCTTCAATCCAGCCGTAGAACTTTCTTACTTATCCGAAGAAGAACAGCAAGCCCTGTACGAAACGATGCAGTCCGAAGACTGCACTCCTTCACTGGCGCAGGCACAGCGCATGAAAAAACTGAGCCAGGATGGGCGGCTTAACGTGGATGTCATCTTCTCGATTCTCACGGAGGAAAAGCCGAACCAGAAAGAAAAGATGACCATTCAGCGCGAGCGAATTGACCGTTTCTTCCCGAGGGACTTTACCGAAAAGCAGAAGGAAGACCTGATCGTGCAACTATTAGAAAGCTGGTATAAAAAACGGCAGCGGGAACAGGAACGCTAACTTGTATCCGAAGCATCCCAACCTGTTCGGCAGCACTCTCCCCTAAGTCGGAGAGCTTTTTTTATGCCCATTTTTGGGGAGGCGATATACATGTATTTTACGAAAGGGAGGCGTCGTCAGTATGAACGCCTGATGCAAGAAAAGCCGGGTTTCAACCGCATTGAAGTTTCGGAGGATGAAACCGAGGAGCCGCAAACGCGAAACAAGAAGCCTCGCGAAGCCGGTCAATCCAATCGGAGTAGGAGAACAAAGGAAGATCGCAACTATCCAGGAAAAGAGGATGGACGATGGAAGAAATGAAACGAATGGTGGACAACTATGAAGTTTATCAGGCCATCTCCATTGGGAAGGTGGAAGTATTGCTTGGCATTGACGAATCCAATGCCGAACGTCCGTATATGGTTTGTTACTGCACCCGAAACAATTCTTTGGGTGTCGAGCAATTTTACGCGATTGCGGCCAGCGCAGATTATCTTGAGACCATGAATGACTTCATTTCCCGTGTGCAATGGGAACTGGAGGATCTCAAAGAAGAACGGGCAAGCGTCATGGTGCCCCTAACCACCCTTACTCAGGCAGAATGTCAGCCGATTCGCGAAGACATGCGCATAGACAACCAGGTTGTTGTCATCCGGCCGGAACGGCTGCGTCCCGAATATCGCACCGCAGTCAATCAGCTTGTGCTGGCGTTAAGCGGTTTTGGCACCTCTGCCTATTCCCGAGGTCGGGCCGTCTATGTGTTAAATCTGTATACCGGAGAAGAGTCTCGCTGGAATCGGGAAGATTTTATCGGCTTAATAAAACCGGAGCATATGCCCGCATGGGCGCAAGAAAAGCTGGAGCAGCATCAGGCTGCGACCCAGCAAAAGCAGAAGCTCCGTGACGATGCCCGGTAAAAATTTCGATAGCAGTTTAAGATTGATTGAGAGGAGACGTGAGCGATGTCGTGGACGTATCGGCACCGCAAGGCACTCATTATCACCGCGATCGCCATAAGCGTTTGTTTACTTGTGGCTGCGGTCATTTATTCTCTGAAAAAGCAATCGGAGCAAGAGCAGAATCAGCAGCAAATGAAGGAGCACTATGAAAGGCAGATCAAGGAACTGAAAACGATAGAGGAACAATCGCGCAGAAACGTCTGGACCGTGTCGCGAACCATTCCGGCCGGTGGTACCGTCACGGCAGAGGATCTCCTGTCCGTCCCGATGCCCGCGAGTCTGGTGCCATCCGGGATGATTACTGAACGGGAAGCGGCCATCGGCAAAAGCGCCAAAATCGAATTGCAGCCCGGAACACCGCTGATGCCATCTATGCTGTACGAGAGCACGCCGATCCCGAAGGATTTGCGGGTGCAAGAATTTCATGTCATTCAACTTCCCTCCAACCTTCAAAAAGGACAGTACATCGACGTGCGAATCAACTTTCCGACAGGAGAAGATTATGTCCTGTTAGCTAAAAAGAAAGCACGGGAGTTGTCGGGAACGGTCATCTGGCTCGAAATGAACGAGAAGGATATTTTGCAAACGTCAAGCGCGATTATCGATGCCTATTTGCAAGGCGCACGGCTGTATGCCTTGCCCTATATCGAACCGGGATTGCAGGAAGCAGCTGTGGTCAATTATCCCGCAAATCCGAAAGTGCTTGATTTGATGGAACATGATCCGAACCTGCTCGAAAAAGCGACAACCGAGCTTGCCCGCAAACTTCGCAAGACACTTGACGACAATCTGAAAGCCATGAGCGAGTCGGACAAACTGCGCGTGACAAGCGGCAGCGTGACGGTTCAGCAGCAACTGCAAAACGAAAGGATCGTCTCGCAGCAAGGCAATGCCACGCAATCTAAGACACCCACGCCGCAACCGTCGGGCACAACGGCTACGAATGATCGCGAGCCGCCGGCCGCGCAGCCGCTACCCTCCCCTTCCGGTTCGTCAACGACGAATGGGAATCGGCCGGAAGCACCCGCGGAGCCAACGCCATCAGCGCCAGCTTCACCCTCGGGGGAGTCGCCCGGCATAGATAAACTGGAGAACATTTTTAACCAGTAAAGGAGGCCGTCATGAAAAAAGTCGTGTTTTTCGGCGCGCCGGATAAGAGTCATTTGCTTCTTGTGTTAGGCAAGCTGCTCACGGTGTTGGATCAAAAGGTGCTGATCGTGGATTCCACGCTCGCTCAATCCATGCAAGGCTATTTGCCGCAAGTGGAATTCTCAAATTCGCTGCGGGAGTTTGAAGGATTCGACGTGGCGACCGGGCTGATCACGTCAGCTCAACTTGAGCGGTCCATCCGTCAAACCGTAGACGAAGCGGCATACGATATTATGCTGCTTGACACCGATCACACGGAATTTGTGAAAGGACAAGAGTTGCCGGGCTATGACAAGCGGGTTTGGTGCAGCAATTATAGTCGGCTCGGCATGCAAATCAACGCAAATCTGATGCAGCGGCTGTGCCTTCACGAAGCGGAGGGTCAGCCGCTCTCGTTTTACAAACTGATCACCCCTACCTTGCCGATCACCATACCTGAGTCGTATATCGATTCGCTGTTGCCGCAGCAGGCTGTACGCTGGGAGGATGCCGTGTTCCGTTTTCCGCTGGACGAACGGGACATGTCCGTAGAGCTCGACAACCAGCATCATGGCCGCATCAACATCAAGCGGCTGACTGGAACGTATCGCCGGACCGTGCTCGACATGCTGCAACAGTTGTTTGATTGCGATGCCAAAACGGCCCGGCGGGCATGGGCGCGTGCGCGAAAGCGTGCGTGAAGCCGGTAAAGTCGCACGAAAGGAGATGAAGCAATGGGTTTTACCGTGGTGTTTTGGAGTCCGATTTCGGGACAAGCCGGGACGACAAGCAACCTGATCGCCTCCGCCGCGCTGCTCGGACTTGAATATTCTTCGCGTCTTTTGCTGCATGGGCATTTGCAAAGCGAATATGCAGCCATTGAACGCGGCTTTTATCCAAGGCGGACCTGGATGAGCAAAGTGGATGTCCCATCCGATGTCGGAATCGACGCGCTGCTCAGGCTATTGCAAAACCGCAAGCTCGAACCAAAATTGCTGCGGGATTACACGCTGCCGCTGCTCGCCGAACGCCTCGACATCCTGCCGGGATCGAACAAGCCGGATGTATCGTTTGTTTCGTCGGCGCAGGACTGGCTCGGGCCGCTCTTAGAACTGACAAAACGCGCTTACGATCTGGTGTTGCTGGATGGCGGAAGCGGCAATGAGACGGAATGGACACGGGCGCTTTTGCATCAAGCAGATTTGCTGGTCGTTTGCCTGCCGCAAAACTTGCTCAAACTGGAGCAAGTTTTTTCATTAGCGGAGGTGCAACTTCTGGCGAGCCGCCAGGTTTTGCTCGTATTCGGGCAATATGACCCTCGCTCGGCGTTTACCGTCAAAAACATCATGCGTCAGTTCCACCGGCGGGAGCCTGCGTACCCGATTATTCATAATACAGGATGGCACGATGCCCTCCAGCAAGGAGACGCTATCCATTTTTTATTTCGCAACCGGCAAGTGCCGCGCGATCACGAAAACAATCTTTTTGTGCATCACGTACGGGCATTGGCACAGACGATCGTCCGGTACGCCGGATTAGATAAGCCTCTTTTCGGCGGGAGGGAGGACGATCGAGGATGATGTTCATGCTGAACGCTTTGCTTATCGTGGGCATCCTCATCGCGGTCGGCGTTCTGCTTTATTTGCGCATGAGCCGCCGTTTACCGGACCAGCCGGACGAACAGCCGGTATACACGCTGGATTCGATGACCGCGTTCGTGAAAGAGGCGCTGCATGAGATGACCAGCAGCAACTTGATTGACTATGGCTTGTCGGAAGAAGAATACCGTCGCCGCAAAAACAAACGTGCGGAACTGAAAAAAGCGCTGCGGGGCTGCACGTCTGGCGATTTGCGGGATAAGGCCTATGTGAAGCAAGTGATCGCCGATTTGCTCGAACAGCGCTACTGCTTGGACGACAATAACCTGAACCGTCTTCTTCCGTTTGACGATCCGAAAAAATTATCGCCGCAAGATCAGTTCGACATTTTGCTCCATCTGTTTAAGAAACAGCATCGATTGAGAGCGCTGGACGAACTGATTCAAAAATACGAATTGGATCGCCCCAAACGAAGTATGGAAGACGAAGAAACCGAGTCCTATCGGATTACCGCCGACGAAATCCGCGACATTTACAAGCAGGAAGTACACAAGCTGCCCGCCGAGGACAAAATGCAGATCGTTGTACAGCGGATCTATCAGCAATACAAAGGATTCAGCGTCATCGACGAAATCCGCGACATGAAAATCGACGGCGTATCGGGCGGTGTATCCGGCATTCCACCCGTGATGTGGGAAGGCGAGTGGAGTTTGGAGGAAGAAGCGCAGCTTCGTGAGGTGCCAAGGTCGCATGACAGCGTATGGATATTTTATAAAGGAAAGTCCATCCATTTGAGCTTTCTGTCCTTCGGCTCGGAACAAGAGCTAAGGCGCGTGTGCCAGAACGTGTACAAACATAATTTTCCCGGCCAGCTGTCCGAAGCGAACGGTTTTAAGGTAAACGAAATGGCGGATGGCTCCCGCGTTGTTGTGTTGCGCCCCCGGTTCAGCGAATCGTGGGCTTTTTTTGTGCGCAAATTCGACGTGCAAAACGCCGCGCTCGAACAACTGATTCAGGACGACAACGCCGAACTGCCTATCGGGCTGATCCGCTATCTCGTTATGGGGGAACGCATCACGGCCATCACCGGCGCACAAGGCAGCGGCAAGACGACGCTCTTGATGGCCATGGTGCGCTACATTCCGGCGATCTTGCCGATTCGGGTGCAGGAAATGAGTTTTGAACTTCAGCTTCGGAAAATATATCGGGATCGCAACATTTTAAGCCTGCGGGAAACCGAAACGATCTCCGGACAAGACGGGCTGGACATTCAGAAGAAAACGGACGGATCGGTCAATATTTTGGGAGAAGTGGCGACCGACCCGGTTGCCGCCTGGATGGTGCAGATGGCGCAGGTCGCTTCGCTGTTCACTTTGTTTACGCATCACGCCAAAACATTCCGCGATCTTGTTTACTCGCTGCGCAATTCGTTGCTGAAAACCAGAGTGTTTACAAACGAAAAAGTGGCCGAGCAGCAGGTCGTCAGCGTCATCAACTTCGATATTCACCTGAGACGGGACGCGGACGGACATCGTTACATTGAACGAATAACCGAGTGCGTCCCGGTGGAGCAAGAGACGGCAAACCCGGATTCGTTCCGCCATAAACCTACGACCGAAGAGAAAATGGCGGCGTTTATGGAGACGATGCTCGAATACTTCCGCCGCACGACGGATCGCCCCCTATACGACGCACGAAACGTCGTCGAATACCGGGACGGGCAGTATGTCGCCGTTCATCCGCTGTCCGAGCGAAGCCGAAACGAAATCGCCGCTTGCCTCACAGGCCCGGATCAGGCGGCGTTCGAGGCGTTTCTGGCGGTTCATTGGGGGGATGGCGATGAAACTTGAATGGCTATCCCTTGTGCTCGGCGCGGCGACGGTGCTGTTCCTCGCGATGGCGGCCGCATTTCAATGGGTATCCCGCCACGGTTCAGATGTGGAGGCCATTCGGCGGTATGAAGCGCTGCGCAAACCGGGCAAAGCCCGTAAGAAGCAAGCGCTGTATAGCGTCATGCAGCAGTTGTACCGTCTATGTGAGCGCGTGCCGATTCTGAGCGCTTATTTGATTCATATTCGCAAACGAATGACCATCCTCCAGCTTGGCGACGAATGGAAGCTGCGGTTGGAGACGATGAAGACGGCTCTAATTATTTGGGGCATGCTGATTGCAGCGGCTGTTCCGCTGGCGCTGGGCGTGCGCGACCTGGCCACGCTTGGCATGATCGCCATCGGTTTCTGGGTTGGCCATGGCATTCTGTCGGACAATCTGGTGCATCGGCTGGAGACGCGCCTGCTTCGCCAACTCCGTCTATTCTTCTCGGACGTACGTCATCACTATCATCGCCATGGCATGGTGGAAGAAGCCATTTATGAAGCGGCAGACGGTGCGCCGTATGAGATGGCGCTGCACGGACACGAAATATACGAAGTGCTGACGGCAAGCGATGCCGAACAGCGGCTGGCGCAGTACATCGAGAGTGCGCCGAATCGGTATTTGCAGGGCTTGGCCGGGTTGTCGCATCTAGTGAAAGAATACGGCGACAAACGCACCGCAACCGGCTCCGTGTACTTGAAGGCGCTCGGGAAACTCGCGACCGAACTGAATTTGGAACTGTTGCGCCGCGAGCGTCTTAGTTTCCTGTTACAAGGGCTGACCGCCATCGCGCTGTTGCCGCTGCTGTTTACCCGGCCGATTGAAGCTTGGGCCAGTCACTATTTTCCGGCCATGGATGCGTTTTATGCGAGCACAACCGGATGGATCGCGAAAATCGTTCTGATGGGGGTCGTATGGCTATCCTACGTCCTGTTGCGCAACATTCAGGAATTGGACGCAAGTCCAAAATCGACCGGCCGAAAAAGATGGGAGAAGCGAGTGTACGAATGGCCGTGGATGCGTTGGCTTGTGCATCGCTTAGGCCCCGCCCCCGGTTCCCGAGAAGCCGATCGTATGGTTAAGCTGCTCAAAGATACCGCGTCGCCGTTTCGGCTGGAATGGCTCTATGTGCAGCGCATCTTGGCTGGATGCATGGCATTTCTGGCTGTGCTCGGCATGTTTGTTGCGTTCCATGCCGCGAGCCGGCATCAAATCCTGTATGCGCCGGTAAAGCCGGACATCCTGTTCGGCCAACTTTCGCCTGAGGAAGAAGCCAAGGCGCGCGAGGCAGCGGCGCTTGACCGCCGCATCATCAATCGCGTAAAGGAGGTGAAGTCCCGCACCGAAGAAACGGTTATGTCCTTGCTCCGCAGCGAATCGCCAGCAGCGAACAAAGACGATCAGCTTCGTGCCACTGCCCGGCGCATCCTCGGCAAACTTGCGAAGCTGGACAATCAGTATGTGAAATGGTGGGAAGCACTCCTCGCCGTTCTGGCGGGATGGGGCGGCTACGCCATGCCGGTCGGCATCCGGTTGTTTCAACGGCGCTTGCGTCAAATGGAAATGAAGCATGAAGTGGATCAACTGCATGCCGTCATCGCCATGCTGGCGGATATGGACCGGATGTCGGTCGAACATCTGCTCCTTTGGATGGAGCAGTTTGCCCGCGTGTTCAAGGAACCGCTGCAAACCTGCTTGCTTCATTTTGAGCAGGGTGCGGAACAGGCGTTGGCGCAGCTCAAAGAGGATGCGCCGTTTTTGCCGTTCGTCCGCACGGTTGAAAAGCTGGAACTGGCGGTGCAAAGTTTGCCGATTCGGGAGGCGTTCGACGATCTGGATTCGGAACAGGCTTTCGCACAAGAGCAACACAAACAGGAATACGAGCAATTGATCGAACAAAAGGCAGGCTGGGGAAAATGGATCGGATTTGCGCCAATGATGGCTCTTATTTTCGGCTATCTGGTCATTCCGCTCGTTATCGTCAGCTTGAACCAAATGTCCGTTTACTACGAACAGCTTCAGCGTATCCAGTAAACGGGATAACTACGGCACTTTCCAAACAGGAAGTGCTTTTTTTTATTTTCTATTTTACTTGAAGGAGAGATTGGTTCATGTCCAACGCACAAAAAGCACTCGTGATGGCAGCTGGCATATTTCTTGCCATCGCGCTCATCACGCTCGCGGTCGTGTTGTTTATTTCCGCACAAGACTCCACCAAGGCCGCGCAAAGCAACTTCAGCAATATTCAGACGGAACTTTCGCAAACGGCGTTTACGGTGTACGACAACACGATGTTGTCAGGCAGTCAGGTCGTTAACGCGCTGCGCAAGTTCAGCGATCAGGATCAGTTCGGCATTCAGATCGTCACGGGGAAAAACCCTGCCGGCCAGTGGTACGGGAAAGTCATCAATACGGGCGTTCCGATGGACAGCGTGACTTACGGCTCGGTGATTGGCGCAGCGCCGGGACAACTGAGTCACGCGCTAGATGAATCGAATATCAACTACGTCAACCCGAGCGGCAAATTCCGGGCGCAACTGGTGCACGACAGCAGCAACGTCATCCGCGGCATCATATTCCGTCAGCAGTAAGTGATCGTCACCCTGACTCTCATTCCAACACCGTGGGCGTCCATGAAGCGGACGCCCCGGTTTTCAAGGAGGTAAGCGGATGGAACATGCCCCCAGAACGATGCTGGAGATGAGTGTTGCCTGCTTTCTGTTTCTGATGGCCGTCACGAACGGACTCATGCTCTTTCAAACCGGGGCCGCGCTGAACGATACCGCCTATTTATCGGGAAAATCGCTGGACAGCAACATGCAGATGACGCTTTCACCGATTTCCGGCGACGGCACCGTATCCGGTACAGAGGTGGTGCAGTCCGTTGCACGGCTGGAGACAGGAGATGCGGAAATCGTCGTGGACGGCGTTCGGTACGTGCCGCCGCTCGATCGGGACTTATTCGTCCCCGTCGGCATTCAACTGAATACCCGGTATACGGCGTTTGCCCAGCGGGATGCGTCCGGCCGGCTCCAGCGCCTTATTTTCGCCTCGCGTTAAGGAGAATGCTATGAACAGTTTTTTGAAGATTTTCGCGGTGCTCGTTGCTGTTCTTTTGCTCTACCTCTACCCCATTGCCGAAGCGTTCAACCAGCAGGACGATATTTCGGAAATGGTCGTACTGAAAGCGACAACGACGTTTGTGGATGCTGTTCGGGATAAAGGTTATGTGACACCGACGATGTATAACGACTTTATGAAGGTAATCGCGGCAACAGGCAACTCCTTCGATGTGCAGATGGAACACGGCAGCAAAAAGTACGTTCCGGTCTACGACGACCCGACAAGGCCGGAGACGTTTCGCGGCAGCTACGAAGTGCACTACGACATGTTTTACAACGCGCAAATTTTGCCTGTTCTGTTCCCGATCAGCGCGGCCGCCAAAGATGATCCGACGCGACGCTATAAGCTGCACGTTGGCGATACGTTTGCGGTTACGGTCAAAAATACGAACCGGACTCCCGGCACCATCCTATTCGATTTTCTAAACCAGGCCATCAGTTCGAACGAAATAATATTTATTCCTTACGGCGGGGTGGTGCGCAATGAAATGGATTGAATGGGCCATTGTCGGGGCGCTCATTTTCCTGCCGTTTGCGACGATCAACCGGATCGAGGTCGACATGCAGCGAAAGGCGATGCTTACCGAGCTGCGGTATAACACCTCGCTGGATGCCGCTGTAGATGATGCGGCGCGCATGTTGACCGTTAATGCCAATCAGCAACGGGAGACACAATATGAATCGGCCAAGCGGGTAGTGCTGAACAAAGATGAAGCGATTGCCGCTTTTTATCGGACGCTATATATCAACTTCGGCATTGTCGACGATCCCGTTGCACAAGGCGTATTACGCCGGTATATCCCGGCCGTTGTGGTCATCGGGTACGACGGTTTTTACGTCTATGCCGAGGAGGAATGGACAGGAGCCGACGGAAACACGGAACGGAAACCGGTTTGGGGAGCAAAAAAGCCGTATGCCTACGCCGATTCATCGGGAAACAGCCTTTCGTTTACGCTGGATGAATTCGTCCTCGCTTACGATGCGGGAAGTCGCAGCTGGTTCGAGGGTTTGCGGGGCGACGTTGGACAGCAGACAAACATCGCACTGTTAAAGGACGCTGAGCGGTTTGAAAAGGTGCGCCGAAGCACCATAGTCCATGCAATCGAGGACGAATTGGCCTACCGGATCAACAAACACAATGAATGGGTTTCCCGGTTTGGTCTCTCCTACACGTTCACGTTGCCAACGATTTCACAGGAGGAGTGGCACAATACCGTGGATGATGTCGGGGTGATTGCTTTCATCCAGGGGATTCCGATGGGAGGCAAATTTTATAACAATTACGCCCTCGGCGGTAGCCGCGTACTCAAGAAACCAGAGATTGTCGGCGCGAGAAAAGGAAATGTGAAGGTGTATTACCGCAGTACATGCGGCTTTTCCTATCCGGTGGAAGAAACGTTTTCCAGCGAAAAAGCGGCTGCGCAAAAAGGATATATGCCGCTGAGCTGTTCTTTTCCATGATCGTAATGAGAGGCTGTTTCGGAAGGTGGACACGCCGCAAAATCGGCTCTATGATAAAAATAATCGTTGAAACTTTCCAATTACATTGTGATCTTTTTCGAGAGGAGTGTAACGCGTGAGGAAATGGGTATTGTCAGGGCTAGTTGCAGCGATGATGTGTAGCTTGTTCGGGACGGCGGTAAGCGCGTCGAGCAACCTGCCGTCCTACGTCGACGTCGTCATGGACGGACAAAAAATCTGGTTTCCCGATGCGCAGGCGTTTGTCGATGAGAACAATCGGACACTCGTGCCGGTTCGATTCATCGCGGAAAAGATGGGCGCGAAAGTAGGCTGGGAACCTGAAACGATGACCGTACCGATCGAGCGAGACGACTTGCATATTGTGCTAACGATCGGTGAAAGCAAGGCGCTCGTTAACGGCCAGGAAATGGTTTTCGATACGAAGGCGATCACCAGCGGCGGACGAACGTTTGTCCCGCTGCGTTTTGTCAGCGAAGCGCTGGGTGCGGAAGTGAAATGGGATAACCCGACATCGACTGTTTTTATTTCCACAAAGGAAGACGCCAACACGAAGTACGATGAATGGGGCCGACTGATTCGCACAACCAATTTGCCGACGAACGCGAAAGACTATCCGTATATTCTGGCCGATGTGCCGAACGAGATGTATGAAATGGCCTATCCCCATTCTCACCCTACGAATAGTAAGGTTTCATCCGTTTTATACTCGACCATACCAGAATTCAACAAGAAAAATGTGGATATGTGGATGAAATGGTTAAAAACGTTCGGCGCGTTGTGGCTGAACGTGGATTACAAAACGATCGATGATACATGGGCGCAAGCGGTATTTGCCACGAAAGTGCAAAGCTCCAATGCGGAATTGAAATATATACGTCGTTATGTGGATTGGGTCAAAGAAAACAAGATTCAAATCGAGGGATACCTCGATCCCGAACCGTCCATGATTTATAAAGACGGATTTGGCGACAATTTCATTCGCTCCAAATTCAGGATTAAATTTGTTTCGTTTAAGGAAAGTAAAGATCTACTATACGATGAATGGTTCCCCAGCAAACAAATTTTTGAAAAAGGGATTTGGTATGAAGGCTTTACCGATATCCCCTTATCAACGAATGTTGGAGGCGATTGGGGTCCTACGCTGAAAGTAAGTCCGAGCGCCAGTTTGTTCTACAACCATACGATTAAAAGGATGGAGTAGAGAAATGAACAAATTGAATATTCGATTATTAAGCATGCTGCTGGCATGCTTATTTTTATTATGGCTTTAGCCAGTTGAGCTCGCGAAGCGTGCGAAACAAAAAACCACCCGCTATGCGGGTGGAGGGATCTAGGGTTTGACCAACAAGACCATTCCCATAAAATTGAGATGTTCAGGCTCAATAATGAAAGGAATGGTCTTAGATG
>SNQW01000254.1_pt1 | contig 23670 bp, 26 predicted proteins | sample 2580511 | NCBI WGS metagenome assembly SNQW01 (sample SAMN10953775, study PRJNA522744) | food fermentation metagenome | isolation source: 8-hour incubation of native-enriched microbial consortia from nixtamalized... | place: Mexico | collected 2017-09-24 | reverse complement strand
GTGCCAAGATTTTAAGATTTCCTTCCTTCAACTTTTAAAAGTATATTCTTTCTCGGCTATTCGTTTGTCAAGGGAAAGAGCGCCCTTGACAAACACAGCGCGAAAGAATGACGGGTCTGTAAGTTGAGCAACGGATAACTATGTCCATAAATAAAGCAAAAACCTAATTAAAAACCCTTTAGTTGTGGGGCCTTGACAGTTTCGTTCATATCAGTTGAATAAGAACATTACCCAAATTTAAGCTTCTATATCAATAGAACGATAAAATGACTTTAAATACATAAAAGAAAGTTAGGTAAGACTTGTAAGTTTATTTAATCGATTTTCCAGTAGTTCTTTCCATTCGTTAGCTAATTCTTGAATATCCAACATTCTTCTTATGCCTTCAACATCCTTTTGCTTATGAAAATAAATCTCATTTCCATAAAGAATGGATACCTGCTTTGGATGTGATTCTAATAATGCAATTTTAGAATCTTTTCGAACCATACCTTCTTCTAATACACGACATAAATAACCTGTAAAACCTGTTTGTACCATCCTTTTGAGAAGGGAAGGATTATTTGTTCTCTTTGTAATCGTACTACATGGAATTCTACCTTGAGTTACTTGTATAACAGCATCGCCAAGTTGAAAAATGTCTCCAATATAAATATCTCTTTCCAACATGTTTGTTACAGTTAAATTCTCTCCAAAAGTTGAAGATGGTAAAGGATTATTGAATTCTTTCTCCCAAAGCAAATAATGCTCATACGGATATACACATACAGCACGGTCGGGACCCCCATGATACCGTAAGTCCGCAACTCCATCTCCTCGAAATCCTTCTTTTGTTAAGAAAGCCTCTTCAGTTGTTTGTTTACATATTCCCGTATCTATTTCTTTACCATTCCCATACTTCATTTTTTTTGGTAATCCTATTGAAAAATTTTTCAGTTCAACAACTTTATTATTTTTCATTATTATGTACTCACTTTCTATTATTCATTATAGCTGATTATGATTAAAATTTTTCCATTTCAAAATCCATTTGCATGAAGACTTTTACTAACCTTTTTATACTTAAGTATAACAAACTTTACAATCTCAGATTTACATAAATAATCAATTGTTTCCCTCAACAATCTAGCCTTTTAATGGACCAATTTTATTGTCATTTAACGTCTAATTCTTCATTTCTGGTTTTGTTTTCCATAGTGACCCCTCAATCCGCGAATCGTTTCCGTACCCCTTATAGTCAGCGCATATATATTTTGTCTGTTTCATTTTTACAGTCAATGACGTGAGCACTTGCGTGTCGGGTACTGTCACTTGCCTGTGAAGTCTATGCCATAGGTGTAAAAAAGACGGCAGTAAGGGAAAAGACGAGCTTTTTCCTTAAGTGTTCCAGAATTCCCTCTAAAGTGAACTCCAGTTTATTCAATTTACACATCCGAATGAAAAGCCTCTAGAAGAACATCTTCCAGTGTATGTCTAAAGCTTAACTTGATGGTAGTGTGGTGGGGGACCCCTACAATAATAAACGTATTCATTCGACAGCAGAGTACTTTTCGCCTTCTGAATACGAACATATGCAATTTAAAAACGTAGCGTAACATGGAATTTTTGTATCTATTTTATTGACCTAATATCCCTTCGAATCTCGACGAAAACTAAGAAGTCGATCCTAGATGTACATGCACAGCTCATGGACGGAACACGTATCAACATTGAGATTCAACTTTCCAATAAGCATGACATGGAAAATCGAACACTTTATTATTGGAGTAAGATGTTTACCAATCAAATGAAGGAAGGTATGTAGTACAGTGAGTTGAACAAAACGATTACGATTAATATTTTAGATTTTCGATATCTTCACCAGTTAAAAGATTTCCACTCCACCTTTCATTTGTATGATTCAAAACATCAACATCGTTTAACAGATGCAATGGAGATTCACTTTATGGAGCTACCAAAGCTTCTGGTTACATAGCGGAACGAAGAAGTAAATCCAAAAGAAGATCGCCTGGTTCGTTGGCTTTTATTCTTGAGGCTTCAGAGGATGAACATATCACGGAAATCTTGGAGGAGATCACGGTGCAGGAAGACAAAGATTTGAAAAGAGCCATGGATGAGTGGGAACGTGTAAGTCAGGATGAGTCTGTTCGACTCGCTTATGAGGCCCGAAGAAAAGCGGTTCTAGATGAACAGTCTGCAATGAAAAAAGCAAAAAAGATGGAGAAAAAATTGCTTCTGAAAGGATTGCCCTGAAGATGATTGAGGAAGGACTGGAAGATGACTTTATTAGTCGCCTTACTGGATTATCACCACAAGAGGTTCAAAAACTACGTACTCAATAAATATGGTATATAACCTAAAGAGCTGCAATCTTTGTTGGTACAGCTCTTTTTCTCTTTTGTTTCACCATTCCGATGTTTTCTGAATGGTTACCATACCTATGTACTGCTTTTATTTCGCATTTTGAAATTAATTAAATTCATTTCAAAAAATTTTTTCAGAAATAATGTGGAGGAAAAAGGAGGAACGTCTCCCCTATAGGCGTGGTGACAGGACAGTTGCTCTAGTCCACAGGATAAATCACATATTTTTACTAATGTTACTCTGAAAAATGTTCAAAGAGTGTTATCCAGCGTGGCTGCTTCAAGCGTCACCTGTAACTAAAAGGAACATTTTTGTGACGGTAATTGCATAAGTCTACTTTATAAAAAGTAGCGATAAATTTTTGATATTATATGTTTTATGATAATAAAGTTAAAAACTTCAGTCATTCTATTCCACGATCGGACCATTTTATGGAATAAGGGAAGGGATTTTTAAGAATTACATAGAATGAGGTAGTGAGAGCAGACCTTTCTAATTCTAATGTATCTGTTAATATAAATAACTTTTAGGGTGAAAATTATTTGAGTGGCTTATGAGATTAACTAAGCATTACCTAACGGGTTAGATTGAAATCAAAAAGCACGAAGGAGGATAGCTTATGAAGAATAAAGGCTTGAATTATTATCAAACGTTTATTATGGTTTCACCGGACTGCCCTGTATCGGAGGGGACACCACCACCTGTCAGGAAAGGAGGTACCACCAAACCTAGAATAGAATATGAACTACTCTCAAACAACCCTTATACCTATACTCAAGAGGATCTCATTTACGAAGTACACGTTCGCCACAAGTCGATACCTAAGGAGGAACGAATGGAACGGGGTACCAAAATTAAAGATAAGTTATTTCAAAAGCCACAACCTTGCCTACGTGCCTCCATGCTTCCAAAAAAATATGGCTGGGGGCTTCATTTTGACGAAGAAGGGAAAATCGCTCTTTATGGCCAAGAGTCTTTAGAATACTCGAACTTCCTCAAGAATGAAGATGGAAAATTGAAGTTGCTTCCAGCGATGCGGAACAGCCGTGCGCGTGAATAAGGGTATCACAGTAGAAATGCTATTGTCGATCAGGAAGTCATTTCAAGAAAACTACGTATTTAAAAAATAAAAACAAATATATGAACGAAATTACGAGGAGGGTTCCATATGAGTAAAATTGTTGAAATTCACAAGGAGTGGCTTCGTCATAGATTGGTGCTTCATGAGCTACTTGAATTAATTAACGATGAACATACTTACTTTAAACCATGGGATAATGCATTTTCAATGGGGTCATTGGCAGTTCATATAGCAACTTCTATGGACATGTTTGTTCAAGCCGTGAAAAACGGTACATTTACTCCGCCGACTGCATCTAATCAGTTTGAATCGATGGATGAAGTTAGAAAAATTGTTAGGGAGTATACCGAGAAAACAAGAACTGATTTTCAAACATTAACGAACTCTCACTTAGAACAAGTTTTCGAGTTTAATCAGTTCGTTGCACCAGGACAAATATGGCTTAATACGGCGAAAGATCATGAAGTTCATCATAAAGGCCAACTGTTTACTTACGCTCGAATGGTTGGAATAACAGATGTGCCATTTTTTATTAAACAACCTCCTAAAAAATAATCGTTGTGCATTTGAAAAAGCATTTTCATAACCTGTTTCGAATTTAAAATTCAGATCCTATAGTTATTCTACAAAAAGGCGCGATTGTTAAATAACACTTAGATTTTCCATACAGTGAGTTTCGCATGGAACTTAATCAACGACTGGTTCTATAATGAATCTTTCAAATAAAAAGAACCGATTCTTAAGCATGGGTCGGTTCCATTTCCATTATTTATATAAGTTACACTTAATATTTTAACATGGTAGCGTGGTTGGAAGTAGGAGAGATGGGAAAGAAGAGGGTGGATACGCCCTTCGCTCCAGCAGAAAAAGGCGGACGTGTCTTTTTCCAATCGCTCCCGCCCACCGCCCTTCCTTCTTTTCTTATCTCTCACCACAAGAATTTGTCGATTTATCAAATCACATGTATATAGATGGATATAGTGGTTATCATCAAATACCGGATGTCACTCTTGTGGGATGTTGGGCGCATGCCAGACGAAAGTTTGATGAAGCCTTAAAGACTTTACCTGATTCACAGAAGGGGAAAAAAGTGAAGGCGAGCGAAGATTTACACTTCTGTAATCAACTCTATTTGATTGGAAGGAAGCTCAAACATGTCAACCCTACCGAGCGATATGAGCAGCGCCTTAAGCAAAGCAGGCCCATTCTGGACCTTTTTTCAGTATGGCTTCATGAACAGAAAGATCGTGTTCTACCCAAAAGCGTTCTAGGAAAGGCCTCAATTATGGTTTGAATCAATGGAAGCATCTTGAAGCTTTTTTATTAGACGGTCATTTAGAAATCGATAACAACAGAAGTGAACGTTCTATTAAACCGTTTGTAATTGGGAGAAAAAATTGGATGTTCTCAAATACACCGCGAGGTGCTAGAGGAAGTGCCATCATGTATAATGTGGTTGAAACCGCAAAAGAGAACAATCTAAGTCCCTATCATTATCTTCTTTATTTGTTTGAAACACTTCCCAATATCGATTTAAGCAATAAAGAAGAAATTGATAAAGTCTTGCCGTGGTCAACGGATTTACCATCTAGATGCAGAGTGCCGAAAAAAAATGAAGTAAACAAAAAATAACTCCAAAATCAATGTTTATTGTATATTTTGGAGTTACTTTACGTTTACTAAAGTCTGTATCTTTAAAAATATCGATCGTTTCATAAGTATGTGTTTAAAGCTTTTCTGCTCCAATCATAATTCCTGTATCTTCAGGATCTTTCATTTTAATATTTGTGATAAACCATCCATCTTTATATTCTTTTTTCATTTTTTGTACAGTAATAACTGCTTTACCTACACCTATTGTTCCGCTTTTTTCAACAAGTGGATAATCAAACGTAAACTGAACAGTAGTATCATTGATATTTTTTGTTACGATGTTTTCTACTTTTCCCATATGAGGACTTGATCCACCTGTTACCCAGAAATTTTCGTCAAATTTTTTCTTTGTCTTTGCACGAAGATCAGGTGAAAAGACTGCGTATTGCAACGCCCCATTACGATCTTGTATTCCTCGAATCCATGTTTGTAAAGCACCTTCAGCAGTTATGGGTTGTAGATCTCTTTCTAAACGCTGTACTTGATTTAATAGATTTGTGGAATCTGGTAACACCACATTTATTGAGTTTTTATTTTTATCAAATAATATGTCTCCTTTCAGATTTTCTATAATACTTCGTAAAGATACCATTGTTACCCCATTCTCTACTTTCAATTTTAAAGATTCAGGAGCTTGCCCTTGACCGTTGATAAATAGCTGTAAATTTGGCTGGGCCCAAACAGTACCGGCAATTATGACAGATCCAATTACTGAACTAAGAGTTAACTTCCAAATTTTCTTCATAACCACATCTCCTTTATAGGGTGAAGGTAGCATCCGTCAATTTTACCGCCGAAAATTCAATATTTTACTTGTTAAGCTCTGTACAGAAACCCATCTTTTTCATGAAATATCCTCCTTCACTATTTATTTAACAAATGAATGAATTTCGCGAACGATTTCTTTATTTTAACATTTTAGTATCAATTAGGAATATGTTTCTGTATTCATTTTTCAACTATCCTCCCTCTATAAATTGAATTTTTCTTTTGAATACTCTCGTTTTCCTAGTATTTCACCTAAGTCAATAAGGGCAATAAAACCGTAAATAACCACTACATGTTTTTTATGGACAGTTCTGAAGGATAAAAACGGGCACCCCGAATTTTCATTTATATCAACAACTATGTTATGCCCCCTATGCTTTGGTAAACAAAAAAGAACAGAGGCATGAGCCCTGTTCTTTTTTGTTACTTATTGGATGCGGCCACCAAGCTGTTGTTCAGCCATTTGCATCAAACGCTTAGTATTTTCTCCATCCACAGAATCATTTTGGCGAGAGGTTGTATCTGGACCAAGCTGTACACCGAATTCAGAAGAAATTTCATATTTCATCTGATCCAGGCTTAGTGACAGGGTTCCTGCTCTAGTCCGTCACATAGTTTCCAATAAAAGTAAAACTTCGTTAAATGTCAACGAGGTTCGTAATTTATATATTTAGACATTTCCCTATTGCGGGTAGTGACAGCTTCGCTGGTACTACCCCACCGCCATCAAGCTAAGAAAACAAGTCACCCCCAAAACAAAAAAATGCGCTATTCTTTCTCTTGTACACAAGGCTCATTTTTTGTAAATGTATTTGGTAATGATTTTTGGTAATGTACAAACCTTATAAAATCAGGGACATACTCAGTTGGATTATGATATTACAAAAAATATGGTTTTTGGTAATTGGTATAATGTTGATTTAGTTTCTACTTAATTAAATCTATACGCTATTTAGTTCGTATATTGATAGTAAATATATTGACTTTTATACGAGATTCCGATACGATCTAATTGTCAATAAACTGACTTTTGGGAGGGTATAAGATGAAAAAAGAACGAGATGAAATGCATTTGGATATTATGTTAGACATTTTTCGTGCCTCTAGCTTACTTAGAAGAATTGGGGGGGAGTTGGCACAACAAGTTGGTTTAAAACGAGCACAGCAATGGATGATTTTAGGAACCATTTTGCGGGAAGGGAATGTAGCTCTCAAAGATCTTCGCTTAGATACTTTGGTAACGAAACAAACGATTACCGGTATTGTAGATCGTTTACAAAGCAGTGGGTTTCTCGAAACATATCCAGACTCTGAAGATCGACGGATTACTAGAACTAGATTAACTTCAAAAGGAAGAGAAACGATGGCGCAAATTAAACCATTATGTGTAGATAGTAACCGGGATTCATTTTCTGTTTTAAGTGACGAAGAAATAGAAAGTTTATCTAACATAATGAAAAAACTAGTTAAACACCTAAACAATGAAGATTGATTAAGGAGAAAATATGAATAGGAAAACGAATACAATAAATGTCACTGTGTCTATTTTTATTGCCACTTTTTTATCTGCAATTGAAGGCACCATTGTAGGTACCGCGATGCCGAAAATGGTAAGTGATTTGGGTGGTATAGAAATGATGAGCTGGGTTGTTTCTGCTTATCTAATGACCTTATTAATTACTACCCCAATATACGGAAAGCTCGCAGATTTATTTGGTCGTAAAATTATGTTTACGGTTGGAATTTTAATTTTTTTAACTGGTTCAATTTTATGTGGAGTTTCACAAACAATGTTACAACTCATTATATTTCGAGCTATTCAAGGCTTAGGAGCAGGTGCTTTATCCAGTATTTCATTCACTATCATTGGAGATATTTATCCCTTTGAACAACGAGCAAAAGTACAAGGTTGGCTCAGTAGTGTTTGGGGAATTGCAGGAATCATTGGTCCGTTAGTCGGTGGGGTTTTAGTTGACTATGTTTCTTGGAGATGGGTATTTTATCTAAATATCCCTTTCGGAATTGTATCTATTTTCTTATTATCGATTTCCCTACACGAAGAATTCGAAAAGAAAAAGAGATATATCGACTACGGAGGAATTATTGCTTTTACCGTTGCAATACTCTCCTTGTTATATATCCTAGATAGACCATGGAAATCCATGATCTCACCAATGTTCTTAGCAGTAAGTATCCTATGTCTTATTCTTTTCTTTATTATCGAACGGAAATCCCCTGAACCACTTTTCCCATTACATCTCTTTTCTATTCGTTCGATCAATGTAGCTAATTTAGCTATATTCTTATTAGGTTCAGTGTTTATTGTTATTTCATTCCATATTCCATTGTGGATTCAAGGTGTTTACGGTGCTGGAGCAACTTATTCAGGATTAGTTATGATGCCAATTTCAATTACATGGCCACTATGTTCTATTATGGCTGGCCGACTTATCCCTAAAGCACCTTTACGATTTATTACTTTGTTGGGATCAATCATTGTATTTATTGGTTGTACTGGACTAGCATTAGCTTCTGTTGAAACACCCGTATGGTTATTTATGATTTACACAGCCTTAATCGGAGCAGGAATGGGATTTGCTACAACAACGTACACCGTTGCTGTTCAGTCAGCTATGGATTGGAAATTGAGAGGAATTTCAGTTGCTTCGTTTCGATTCATGCAGAGTCTAGGTCAAACAATCGGAATTACAGTATTTACAACTATCTCTATGACGCAAGCAGCAAAATACTTACATGAACACCTATCAAAACAAGATGCATCACACATCAATGTTAGCCAGATATTTAATAATGACCACTCTACTTCACTTTCAAGCTCAAACATACAAAGCATAAAAGAAGCTATTGCCTTTGGCTTACATAAGGAGTTTTTTATTTTATCAGTAATCGTCTTGATTACTTGTTTAGTAGCAATATGGATGACACAACCAAAATCTTCTTTAGAAAATAAAGAAGGAAATACAAAAAAAGCAGAAGTGCATTAAGATATATATCAACATATAACAAAAGATTCATTAAGACCGATCCCTTATTCTACAGGAAATCGGCTTTTTTTATGTAAAAAGTCGCTCGATGTACAGAGAGTTAGTGTATTTATTTTCAAATTGTATCCAAACGTACAATTTTCCCGAAATGATAGTTATACAAAAAAGCCAGCTACACCTCTTGTTGGCGGTACCCCGTATGTAAACATCCTTAGTGTATATTTTCATTAAAATGTTGGTGATAACCCGAGATGGTCCCAAAATTAGCAGATGCTACTTCTACCCCTAATAAGACACAAAATAGAGATAATATATAACTATTTTCTACTTTGCCCCTGGTTACAGCAACGCTGGTACTGGGCCTAGCTGGGGAATTTAGTGAGACAAGCTAAATTTAAAAAAGTTGTTTTCTAATCTCAAGAAATCGCCTTTTTTAAGAGGGATGCTTTCCTTAGCGTTGCAAATCCGCTCCCCCCTATAGTACATAATAAGGAAACAAAAGTTTTTTCTTTGATTAAGTAATCATCTTCGATATCTGATTTAAAGTCCAAGGATTCAATCAAGTGATTAGCAGCCTCTGTCTTTAATTTATTTTGCCAAAACGTTCCGTCGTCTCCTTGTAAAACAATGGTTAATCCCTCATCTGAATCAAAATAATGTTTACCCATTACTGATACAGGTTTGTTTACGTCTAAACCTATCATTTCTGCAAACTTCTTATAATTGTTTCGCTTCTTTTCTTGCATCTCTATAATCTTCCGTTCTCTTTCGTCATTTTCTTTTAGCAAATTTTTATATAGCCATGTACCTGCTACTGTTGCAGCTAAAAACAAGAAAATAAAGAGAATACCGAAGACATATTGGGATTCAGCTACTCGTTGAACTATGGTCATGTCAGGCATATTCCGCCCTCCTTTCGTTTTAATTTCTATTAGAACAGACCGTTGTGCTTGTAAGGTAAATGAAGTCTCTATATATAAAGAGGAATTCATAATACTTATGGAAACCTATTTATTTGATTTCTAAAATGTAATAAAATAGAAATAAAAATAAGAACAAAAGTTCCTATTTTAGTTGCCGTTTTTACAGTAAATTCCTCTTTATATAATAAAAGGAGGATGATTGTATTGTGTTTTTCTTCTTTTAAAGACAGTCCAAGTATCCAAAAATTTATCTGCAAGTATTCAAAATCATTTTCAAATCCCGTGTTAAAGAACTTTCTAAAAGAGGAGGCGCATCTTACCCTTTTTATAGAGACGGTTACTTCGCCAACCACAGAAAAACAAAAAGCGTTAGATTACGCATTTAAAAAATTTTATCAACGCATTCGCATTATTAATTTCCTTTCGACCATTCTTTACTATGGAGCTATTGATTACGATAAGAAAAATCGCAAATACAATCAGAGATACACTCTTATTCTGGACAAACCGATTGGAACATCTCCCGAGGATGTGAGTGTTACTATGGTTGATTTGATTGCATCACCTGATGCGGAGATAGATGACCTAATCAGTAGCAAAAGTGACACCTTAGAAGAAAACGTCAGCCAGTCTTCATTAATAAGAGCCTTACGAACCCTTAATGATAGGGAAAAAGAAATACTAAATCTTGCTTATCTGCATAATATGAGCGATCGAGCAATCGCACTAAAAGTGGGTTTGTCTCATCAAGCCATTGGAAAAGCAAGGAAGAAATCTCTCGCTAAAATTCGCAGTTACATAGGAGGAAAAAATGGTGTATACGACAATTGATCTACCTAAATTGGTAAAAGAAGCGCAGAATAAAAACAAGAATTCCATGACCTATATCATTGAGGCGATTCAGCATTATAACTTGGAAGCAACTCCTGGGTTTTATGATTTTTTGGATCAAATAGAGGGAAGTAGCCGGCGCTCTTAAGGAGCGCTATTATTTTTCAAAAAAATTTTTTTCGAATGGTTGCCAAAAGGGATATTTATTTCTCTTTTATATATAGGAGAACGAAACAGTAGGAAAAGGATAGGGATGATCCTATTCCCAATTGCATCCCTTTCGTCTCCTTTATACAAAAAACGGGAGGAAATTCAAAATGGCTAAATATCCAGGAACAGCAATCGAAATGAAAGCAGGGGACGTACTTTATTCCAAAAAAAGCTTATCGACCTATTTTGTTGGTCATGTAGCAATTGTAGGGAAAAGTCTTAACGTTTATCACGCATATCCATATGGACCAGGGAGGACCGAAGGTATTGATACGTACGTCGCAAGTTTTGCGAATGGTGATACGATCAGTATTCTACGTCGTGGAGATGGCGGTACAGAGGCTGGTGTATGGGCGAAAAACCATATTAATGATATAGAAAAGTATTACTTCAATATGGATCTTGATAATGTCAAACTAAATTATTGCTCTAAATTTGTATGGCAAGCTTATATCTATGCCTATAACATTGATATATCAGACCGTAATCTTACTCTTAAAAGTAGAGCTACCCATATTTATCCGGATCAGATCAGGGACTCTTCTAAACTTTCACTACAAGGTAGTATCAAAGTAAAAAAATAAATCATCGGTTGAAGCGTTGTGTCAATCTAAATTTCCACAATGCAACTGATACAAAAATTTTTTCTTCAACGAAAATACATCAAATATTTACGACCTCGCTCAGAAACATATATTTCTGAGCGAGGTTGTTCTTTCCTCACATGTAAAAAACGAAAACATATATAATTAACTCTAGAAGGTGCCACAGCCACTAATATTAACTTTCCATATGTTTGTACCTATAACCTTCTGGTTTAAGTGACGAGCCTAGTTGGATTATTTCTCCACTTTCTATTTCTCTATAAAAATATCTCACATCAGTTTCATCTGTAAAAACAACTTCTACAGCGAATAATGGAGCTTTACCAACAAGACCTTTAATACTGGAAATGTTACTGTTTTCTATCCCTTTTTCCATCACTAGATAATTGTGGACCTTATTTTCTAAACTGATTAATGTGGTTTTAATGTAAATAAAAGGGGTAGAAATTAGAGCTATGACAAGAAGAAAAATAATGATCTCTCTTTTTTTCATTTTAGTAACTTCCTCCATGCATCTTACGTTTTTTTAATATCATTCAACGATGCCAATCCTTCCATTTCATTTTGGGAAAAATGCATGTTTAAATACGATTCGGTCATAAATGAATCGATTCTCACTGTATACCCTTTTTCCTTATTTTAACTTAAATTACTAATTAACGTAAACTAGATTATCCGACTCAAAAAAGATGTTCTCGCTAAGAGAGCCCTTTCCCTTTCTCTTATCATAAATAACCCAAGCCAGATTCTTTACGACCTCAAGCTTTAATTCCTTTGCCCTTGTACGTGATACCCTAACCCCTTTTGCGATATCTTTCATCTTCTGACCATTCATAATGCCCTCAAGGACAATCTGTTCTTTTTCAGATAGGCCGTAAACGCATCAACCCGATTCCCCTTTTTTTCAAAATGTTTTAATCGCCCATTTGGCCGATCCCATGCTCGCTTCAAACGCAATAACACCATCTATTTTGACTGGCTCTTTTTTATGCCTTGGATTTAACCTTTTCAACGGTAATTTTCACGTTTACTTTGCCCTTGGTTACAGCGACGCTGGTACTGGGCCAAAAAGGAAGAACAAAAAATTGGAGGAAGAAAACAAGCAACATAGAGAACAGCTGAAAGTAGCTTATGCAGATGTTTACAAAAGTTATGAAGGAGAACGTTGTTCTCCCCCCTCTTCCTCACTACCGAAGCATAGTCGAAGAGTCCTGATTGATTTTTGTTCAGCAATCGGGCCATGTAATTGAACAACATCTTTTTAAAAAAACTGGATATTTATTTTGAATTGTGAAGAATTGTACTTAAACTATCTGGTAGGTTAAATAGTCTAGTGCCCACTTTTCACAAGTGGTCGCCAACAATACAAACAGGTTATTGCCATCGGCAGTTATGATTATATGCATTTATGGTATTCCTTTACTTTGTTATAATGAAGAAAATTGTAAAGGGGAGATGGTTATATGAAACTATCCATATTGGTGGATAATAATACTTATATTGACCGATATTTTTTAGGGGAACCCGCATTGTCTTTCTTTATTGAAGAAGGTGACAAGCGTATTCTATTTGATACTGGATACTCTGACGTCTTTATTAAGAATGCAGAAAAAATGAGAATTGATTTAAGGGATCTAGATTTTGTCGCCTTATCGCACGGACATGTGGACCATACTTGGGGATTAACACATTTAATTAGATTACATATGGAAGCTAAAACTGAGAAAATGATACATAACACCCCTACAGTTATTGGGCATCCGTTAGTTTTCGAAAGTAAAATATTTGATTCTGTAGGTGAGATAGGAAGTATCTTATCTCATGAAAAGTTAAATAGACACTTCCCTATCTGTTTATCTCAAGGACCAATATGGCTAACTGATCGATTAGTATTTTTAGGGGAAGTTAAAAGAATATTCGATTTTGAAGGAAAAGATTCTATTGGGAAAGTTGTTACCAAACTAGGTGAAGTTGACGATTTCATTCAGGATGACACAGCATTAGTATATAAATCGTCGGAAGGGCTAGTGATAATTGTAGGATGTGCACATTCTGGAATATGTAATATCATTGAATACGCTAAAGAAGTATGTAAAGAAGAGAGAATAGTTGATATTATTGGAGGATTTCATCTGTTAAATCCATCAAAAGAACAGTTAGAAAAGACGGTACAGTACATTAAAGAACTTAAACCTGATAACCTTCATGCTTGTCATTGTACGGATTTTCACTCTAAAGCAGCTCTTTCAACAGTTGCAAATATAAAAGAAGTTGGAGTAGGCTTAAAATTAGAATATTTATAGAGAGTGAGCAAAAAATCTCTGTAACTCAATATAATGGGGGAATACCAGCGAAGCTGACACCACCCGCAAAGTAGATGCTTGAAAGTGATCGAAAGAAAGCAGGACGTGAACACTGCGCTGCGGGTGAGCGAAGAGCTTCTCAACAAAAAAATTGCGGAATACAAAGCAAAGTAGCACTCCAGCAAGAGCAAGCAGAAATAAACGACGCCGCTCCATCCACAGTCCCGTGGTTTGAGCGGCGTCTTGCTTCTCTTATAGCAGCAGCGATGCTGCAATCTCGTCGACAATCCGGTTGATCGCCAGCGGACCGTAATAGACGATCCACGTCGTCGTATTGACCGTATACACTTGTTTGTTCTGCACAGGCTTCAAGCTGTTCCAAACCGCTGTCTGCGCAAACTCCTCGGTCAACTGCTGGTACTGGTTGTCCGTCAACACAAACAGATGGTCTGCGTTCAATTCCGGCATCACTTCCAGATTGATCATCGCACTCGTATTTTTATCATCGAGAACCATCGCCGGCGCCTTCAGCCCCAAATCCTGATACAAAATCTGCGACGTCCGGTGCGCTGTCGTATGAATCCGGATCTGCTTGTCACGCGGACGAATCATTGCTACCGTCTGGTCTCCCATTTTTTTGGCCAGATCGGCCTTCAGGGAAGCGACCTTCTTGTTGTAGTCGTTGATCACCTGTTCGGCCTCTTTTTCCTTGTGAAGCAATTGACCCAACGTCACGATTGTTTTTTGCCAGTCCTCGTTGCGCTCAAACATCAACGTTGGCGCGATTTTGTCCAAAGCGTCGTAAATCTCGTTCTGGAACTCGGTGCAAATGATGACGTCCGGATTGAGCGCCAATACCGCCTCCAGGTTGACCCCGCTGCTCGAGCCGATCTGCGTGACATCGCCAATTTTGTCTACCAAATAAGCGGGGAACGGCGTTGCTTCATTCGTCGCAACCGTGCTGCCTGCCACACGTTGACCAAGTGCTGTCAACTGGTCGAGATATTGGGTATCCAGTACAACGATACGCTCCGGCGCTTTCTCAAATACACGCTCCCCCTTCATATGCGTGATCGTGCGGGCTTGTTCCGTTGCCTGCTTGTCTGCTCCTTCTTGTTGTGTTCCGCCCTCTGCTGCGGGCTTTCCGCAGGCGCTCAAAACGACGACCACTAGCATAATCAGGAGCATGGCGCTCCACCGTTTCTGTGTTTGCCGCATGTTAGCATGTCCTCTCCTCCGAAGCTTGCAAAACCGCTTCGGTTACATTATGATATTGATAATTATTATCATCAAAATCATACGAAAAAACATGCTGCCATGCAACCCTTTTTTTCAACGCATGAGCTGTCCTTCAGATAGGAGTTTGTCCGACATGAGTCATTCGTCCGCATCCGACACGATGCCGAACAAATCGTTCTGTTCGTTAATGTCCCAACAAAATAAGGAGGATCCGATCGGTTCCGCCGCCTCCCATACACGTTATTTGTTCGTCGAAGTGCCCTTTCCATGGGACTATAACGTTAGTGAGTCACGCTACTTCCCCGTGATGATCTCATCGCTGACGACCTCTCCATCTGCATTGCAGGTGCGCCGTGCAATGACATTGTGCCGCGTGTAACCGCCCCACAGCGGCAAGGTTTCTCCGCCAAACAATAACACCTGCCAGTTCCCTTCCATAAGTCGCCTTCCTTTTCAAAACCAGACTGCATTTTTTATAAATTCTTCCAATAGTATCCCTGCTTTTGAAAAAGAAGATATGCACGGAGGCTTCGATACAACGACAGCGATACTAAAGTTCCGATTTCATTTTTGGAAACTGAACTTCCCTACTTTTACGGTTTTCATTGCTGCAAATAATGGGATTCGATATACTTAAGACAACACAATTGTTCCGATACTGACCATTTTTGGCACTTTCACAGGTGTATTCCCTATTTTTTACACACATTTGCCTCTGGTGTCAGCTACGCTGGTAGTGGGCCTATTTAATACATATAGCCAATAACATAGCTCTCTTGTAAAACAAATTCCTATAAAACTAAAAAATCGCCTAGATGACTAGGCGATATCAATTTAATTATCCATTCTTCTTAGCATTAGTAAGGATAAAGAAGGTTATTAAGGCATTATACTCAGGGATGTGCATAAGAGTTGTCTTATCATCTTTAATCTTTTAAATGTGGATTTACTCCATTTTTCAAAAGAAATTAGACAGCCTTATATTGTTTGTTCATAGCAGCCTTCATTACTTTATAAGAAGCTAATTTAGCTTTAATAAGGTTAAAACGAACACAATAAAAAAGCCAGAGATTAATTGGAAATCTCTGGCTTTATGATTTAGTTAAAGAAGCCATGCCTCTATCTACATGATACAAAAAAATTAATTATAAGTCTATTTGTTTTTTTCGTTATATGAAAAAATAAGGTTGTGCACAAATAGCGTAACGTTACGACTTTCCATGAAGTGAGGGCGTAAAATGAAGAAACAAATGACAACAGATGAAGCGATTAAACGATGGGATTTACATGCAGAAGCTTTTACGGCAAGTTATGATGAGTACGGAGATATTAATCGAGAAGTATTGTTGAATCCAGCAATTTTTTCGTTATTTGAACGTCTTAAAGGAGCTGCCATACTTGATGCGGGTTGTGGGGAAGGCTACTTAAGTAGGATACTTGCTAAAAGAGGAGCAAGCGTAACGTCGGTTGATTATTCTAAAAAAATGCTTGAAATTGCAAAACGAAAAACACCGAGTAAATTCGACATACGATTCCATCATGGTAATTGTGAAAAGCTGGATTTTCTCAGCAATTGTACCTTTGATATGATCGTGTCTAATATGGTTATTCAGGACTTGGCAGAATATGAAGCAGCACTTAGTGAAATGTATCGTCTTTTGAAAGAAGGGGGCTACTTTATTTTTTCCATTCTTCATCCATGCTTTGTTACACCAAAAAGTGGATGGGTAAGAAATTCGGAAACCGAAACCTTCTAAAGAGATGCTTACGAAATATCCTCAGTTCGAGGAAGACTTGAATTTTTCTAACTTTCTTGTATTTAAATTAAGGAAGTAAAAAATTGGGGGAGATAATGAATGGATTCTCATATTAGAGTGAGAGCTGGTGCAATTATTATAGAAAACCAATCAATCCTCTTAGTTGAATTTAATAATGAAAATGGGCTGCATTATAATTTGCCTGGTGGTGGGGTTGAGCCTAATGAAACAGTCATTGAGGCAGTACGGAGAGAATCTAAAGAAGAAGCATCCATTGATGTGGAAGTTGGCCCATTAGCGTTTGTTTATGAGTATGCCCCACATCTAAACTCTAATAAATATGGATCAACACACTCTTTAGGTCTAATGTTTGAATGCCAAATAAAAGATGGATTTACACCAAGCTTGCCTAATAATCCTGATCCAAATCAGACTGATGTAAAATGGATACCACTAAGCAAGTTACAGCATATTGATCTCTATCCAAACATAAGAGACCAAATCGTTAACTATGCAGAAATCAAAAAAAATATAGATTTAATCGAAGAACATACATTAGAAGAATATATAAAATAAAAACCTTATAGAACTATTGAGATGGTAATTTGAGAGGGTTTACCCAATGTGTCCAAAATAAATATAATAAATTATTTAAAAAGGGGAAATGGATTTGAGTAAATGGCAAGAATTAATTGACGAGTCGCTATCTAGATGGGATGAAAATGCTGAATATTGGGACGACTATATGGGAGAACAAAGTAACCGATGGCATCGACAACTAATTCGCCCCAATACAGAGAGACTATTAGATATAAAAGAAGGACAAACCATATTAGATGTTTCTTGTGGTAATGGTAATTTTTCGAAGAGATTGGCGGAATTAGGTGCAAAGGTTATCGCATTTGATTACAGTACAAAAATGATCGAACGTGCAAAGTTAAGGTGCAAAGACAATTTAAATAATATTGATTTTAGAGTAATCGATGCCACCAACTATGATTCATTAATTGAACTTGGGGTTGATAAGTTTGACAGTTCTGTTGCAAATATGGCTTTAATGGATATTGCTGATATTAGTTCCTTGATTAAATCACTTCACAAATTATTAAAGCAAAACGGTTGTTTTGTTTTTTCTATACCTCATCCTTGTTTTCAACCGCCAAATGCCAGGAAAATATGCGAAATAGAAGATATAGATGGAGCAGTAGTATCAAGAAAAAGTATTCAGATTTCAAAATATCTAAAATCTGAGGTTTTTGAAACGCTTGGAATAAAAGGTCAACCTGTTCCACATCTAATATTTCACAGACCTATATCATATTATTTGAATTTGTTATTTGAATCGAACTTTGTGCTTGATGGTATATTGGAACCGACATTTGATGATGTTGAGAAAGAATACTATAAATTCGACTGGCATCATATTCCACCTGTAATCATATTTCGTTTTAGAAAAGTAAAATAAGGATCTTCAACATCGGGGCTTGAGATTAATAAGCGCGAGCTAGCTTCGACAGTCTTTGATTATCCCGCAAATGGGCGCTTTTCTGAAGTAATAATTGTGTACTTTTGGCAACCAGATATTCAGTACAAAAACCAGCTAATATCTTTTCATCATGTTAGCTGGTTTTTTGTTACCGGTGAGAAAACTATGAAACTTTCAACTTAATAGGTATTCGCTGATCCATATTGAGTTGAAAGACTCCATAAGGATTCACATGGTTGTAGAATAAAGGTGTTAATCCTCTAAAATCTTCAAGTATCATTTTTTTCAGCCAATATTGATTGTTATCATAGAGAACCTCTTGAACCATTAAAGTATTGATGTAAACTAAGCAGTTTTGAAGCAATTGGAGCGATAATGCAGAAATCTCTTGATCTTCAAAAGAATTGGAACGTATTTCACTGTTTTTTCCGTAAAAGATGTAGTTATTAACGGAGTTCCAGTGTTCAACAGTATTTAGCCCTTCATGGATCTCTCTACGAATCTCTTCAAAGTGTAGATAATTACATAAGAAGATGGTTTTGATTGCTTTTCCCAATTCGCATAGAGCCTGATAAGTGGGATGTTTCGTATCTCTGGTAAATCGTTTTAAAATCGCTTCTGCTGATGCAGTTCCTAACCGTAGAGCCGTTGCGTACTTAATGATCTGTTCATACTGTTGACGGATGAGATCCCAGTTAATCGGCCTACTTACAAACTTCCTGTAAATGAGGATATTCCTCATTCATACCCACTTCCGGACGATATAACTTTTGAGAACCGATATTTTTGAAACGTGGCATCAATTTAAAACCAAGTAGATGACAAAAAGCAAAAGCAACAACACTTTACCCATGCGTATCGACATAATTTCGGTCTACTTCTATGTCCGTACAGTGACGAAGCACCCCCTCCATCATAGCTGCAACTTCCGAAGAAAGGCAGGATTTAAGCTGTGAATAGATACAAGCCGACTTTCGATCTGTATGCCAATGGATCATAACGCCCTGTCTTTTATAACGAGGATGCCATTCAGAAAGCAAGTTCTGATCCCACGATCCAAAATGTTTTGAATCGGAAGCACATGCCGATGCTATATGCACGAATACTCCAATGTCTTGAACTACGTCCTCTTGAATCTTCTAAATGATAATCAATCTTTTGACATTTGATACAACGCTCGACCCCAGTACGCAAAGAATAACGCTTATACCATTCTTTACTGTTACGTTTCACTCTAGGGAAAAGACGAGGATTATCCTTTGTCGATGTATAAAAGGTACGTCCATATGTAGTTGTAGAACACGGATTTGGACATTGCCATTTACGACGGCGTTTCCTGTCTACTCCCCAATCGAACATTTTTCGGCCAATAGGGCAAACGGGAACGCCATCTAGGTTAATATTCATTTCATTATAGGTAAACTTTTTTGAACGCCTTGGATTAAGGTCAATAATCGCAGAAACATCATAGTGCTCCAACATTTCATAAATGGCATAAGCATCCAGAGCTGAATCTAAGATGGCTTCTCCAAATTTCCGATCGGGATACCAATGAAGAAGTTCATGGTACGTACTCACAAACAGGACGGAGTCATGTTTGCTTGCCCGGTACATCCTTGGATAGATGGGCAAATTATAGGGACTGTCTGAAGCAGCTACCATAAAAAGATTTCGTCTTTTCTCTTGAGCTGTCCCAACCCCAATCGGCATCAGGGTCCGAGAATTGGCGATTACAATTGCACTTCCAATTCCCTTTCTTTCGGCAGTCGCAAAGGAATTTTCCGTACGGCCGACCACCGGTTTCAACAGGGGTTCCGTCAGCTAGAATACTGAGCGACCAAGTGTCTCCTAATAACCCGGCTGATGCAGATTTATTTACAAATAGTGATTGGAACAGAATTTGAAGTTGATCATGCGTCTTTGGTGAATAACGAACATTCTTATTCTTTAAAGCACGGCAAACCAGTTTTTCAACAATTTTTGGATTCTTGGGTTCAAGCTTTTGATTCTTTTTTCCTTTTTTTCTGGGCTTTTTCAATTTCCTCTTCTTACGGTTAGAAAGATGCGGAGTAGAACCAAGCCAAAGCCGGTTAAAAAAATCATAAAAAGTTCCTACACTAGGCACATTGCCCGGTGAAAAACCGCTAAGAATCGCAAGGACACGGTTCGTTTTCAGATTAAAAGCCCATTGATCGACACTGGTTACATCTTGATAGTGCATGAGAAGCAAGCTTCGAAGCATATCACAAGGATTCCGTGGCTTTCTTCCTCTAGGGTTAGAGGAGTAACGATGTTTAAGCAGATCCGCTGTGTCAGTTAGGTCCATTAAAGAACACCAGATAATAAGTTCAAGGTAGAAATCTTTTAAAAAGGCTTTACTAATAGAGTGATTGTCAAATTCTTCAACGATAAATTTCAGATATGATTCGTGTGATCGAATGTCGCCAAGCATACTAATCTCCCCTTAATTTTAATTAATTGGCAAAAAATACCTATATTCAATTATTTCGGGAACGTATGCTTGTTAAGAGGAAAATTTGTTCGCATCCCTGAATTGGGGGTGAAACGATAAAAAAGCCCTAGTCAAAGGCTAGAGCTGATGCGGAAAATTAATTTCCGAGAGACTATATAAATTATAATGAGGGAAATTGAAAGCGTCTATGATTTATTTACTATTTAGACCTAACCTTCTCAATTATCTCTTATAAATATCTAAAGAATATGTAAAGCTGCAGGAAAGGCAAATACTCTCTTAGAAATTAATAATTTTTGCACATATCCTTTACGTATCTCGGATAAGAGAACCATATAAATATAAAAAGTAGCGATCCACATGGGTTAAAAGATATAGGAAACTTTTTAAGTGCTATGTATTTGGACAAAATGACTGATATAAATCAGTCATTTTTGAGAAACATTTGTTATTAACCAAGATACTTCTCATTATTTTTTCTATTAGGATCAATAGTATTAATAGATTGAAGAGTTTTACTGTCTGTTGATATTGTGACTTCTGTTTTTTGCCCTTGTTCATCCGTTACGATAACCTGAACAAATACTTCATAGGCCCTACTATAATTACCGGAGTTTTTATGGTCAATACTGCTTCCATCAATGGTTGCAGATATATCCTTAAACTCCGCCATAGTTGCTTTAACTCCAGAATGTTTTTCTGAAAACTGTTTTGCTAACTCTAAGTATTCATCACAATTATTTCTATACTCTTCCCTAAGTTTTTCAGGATCAAAAGGTACAGTTGTTTCCTTTTTCTCATATTTTTTTGATGCAGAGACTCCGGCACCAGATATAGCTTCTACGACAAAGCTATAGGTGGGCGTTGCATCTGAAATATCTCTATCCGGTTCCACAATGTCACCTGTCCAATATGCTTTGGCGACATCAGGATCAATGAAAAAGGACATATAGATTGTCTTGCCGCTTAGGTCCACTTTAAACATATTCCACAGATATTGAGCTCCAATTTCAGCTGCCTGATCCACAGGCAATGCACCAGAGTTTATAGATCGCATAACCTTGTTCTCTAAAACTTGGTAATCAGCTTTTACATAGTCTTCAGCTTTATCAATAAATGTATTGCTAACGTTGTACGTTGTAGAAATGGATTCCTCCTTATCCAATGCCATTGCCATCACTACATTGTTCGCCCCTGTAAAAACCGTACTACATAAAGTAATAGCCGCTGCACTTACAACTACTGTTTTCCAGGTATTTTTTTTCTTTTTTTCCACTGTTTGTTTCATAAAATAAATCTCCTTTCAAAATTGATTTTAGTGGTAAACACAAATATAATATAATATAAATCCATAATATTATTGAGTTAATATAAATTTGTTATGAACTTGTAAAAGTTAATTTTACTGTGGTACCAACCTTGGGCAATGATTCAATTGAAAGTACAGCATTATGACAATGAGCTATTTGTTCACAGATAGAAAGCCCAAGTCCTACACCACCTTTTGCCCGATTGCGTGATTTATCCACCCGATAAAACGGTTCTGTTAATTTATTGATTTCATTTTGTGGAATACCCCAACCATTATCCTGAACAGATAAAACTCTACAGCCATTTTCAATGTAGGCATTCCATACAATAACTCCTCCAGGATTACAGGCTTTTATTGCATTATCAGTAAAATTGACGAGCAAACTCTGTAGTAAATCCTTATCCCCATAGAGAGAATCAATATCAATCTTCCATTTAAGTGATATTTGATTTTCCGCCAATTTTGCTGCAAGGGATTTCTGTGAGTGTTCAAATAGACTGTTTACATCGACTACTTTCATTTTAATTAACTGATTTCTTAATGTGGCTAACTCTAAAAGTCGGTTTGATATATTGAGCATGTATTGGCTCTCAGACATAATATAACTGGCTGCAAATATTTTTTCTTCATCGCTAATGGTGGCCTTCTGGATATATTCAGCAAATCCATAAACAGAAGTAAGAGGGGTACGTATCTCATGAGCTAAGTTATCTACAAATTGCTGTTTCTGCTCAGACGCCTCTGCTAATTGGGTAATACGACGTTGAATTTCCTCTGCCATGTTATTGAAACTCCCCGCCATTTCAGCAAGTTCATTACGACCAGACACGATAATACGATCATCATATTGTCCATTAGCAATTTTTCTTGATGCCGTAGATACCATATCTAGTGGTTCAAAAACACGACTGAGAATCAATTGAAGGCTGGCCGCTAAAATAATAGTAAATATGATGCCAACTAGCAATAAAATACGCTGTGTTTTCTGCCATGTTTTTAAGTTATCAGAGATATCATGAAGATACTGGATGCTAAATCTATTATCTGTTCCCGGCAACTCTCCAACGATCTTAAAGTAAACACGATCATCTATATGATGAAAAGCGGCCTTTCTAATACCAGACTCAATAGAATAAGATGTTAATTCGCTTGAACGTTCTGGCAAATTGCTATATACAATTTTCCCTTGGGAAAGTAATTCTAAAAACACACCTTGTTTTTGATAATACTCTGTATAGAAATTAAAAAGCTGCTCTAATGCATCGTCTAAATTCCCTCCCCTGTCAACTATAGCCATAAGATCCTTACCGAAAGATGATGAAATAAAATAATGTTCATTTATTCCACGTTCCTTTATAATATTCATCTGATTGTTAAAAATAAAAACTGAAATAAAAAATAGGCTGGAGAAGAATACTATCAAAAATAAAGTAAAGGTTGCAATAAATGTTCTGAACTTCAATCCAACATCTCCAGTCTATATCCCAATTTATATACTGTCTTTATGTAATTGAATCAATTTCATAGTTGCTTTTTCGAATAAGAGACAGACTTCACCTAGCGGAAAATCGTGATTTTTAAAAAGTTAAGCTGCTTGGGTTTGAGTATTTTTAAGTTCTTTTCCGATTCGATCTGCTGCCAATTTCGAAGCATTATAAAC
>SNQW01000252.1_pt1 | contig 23883 bp, 26 predicted proteins | sample 2580511 | NCBI WGS metagenome assembly SNQW01 (sample SAMN10953775, study PRJNA522744) | food fermentation metagenome | isolation source: 8-hour incubation of native-enriched microbial consortia from nixtamalized... | place: Mexico | collected 2017-09-24 | reverse complement strand
TTCCTTGTCGTATAATGGACACAGGGAGTCACCATCCTATCTCTAGAGTTTTGGTCGCACTTAACTTTTTCGAGATTTGGGGAGGTACTCCTTTTTTTGTGTCTGAAAACCCTTGTAGTTACTAGGCTCAGATTTATGAAATTAATTCAATTATCTAAACCCAGTTTTTTTCTCAACTTTGTGATATGAACATCAACCGTTCTTGTGTCACCTTCAAAATCATAGCCCCATGCCAACCTCAATAGCTTCTCACGTGAAAGAGCAATATTACGGTTTCTAATCAAAGCCACCAGCAAATCAAACTCTTGCGGGGTAATATCAACCAATTCATTATTAAGAAAGGCTTGTCGACCATCTAAATCTATTCGAATATTATTCAGTACAAAAGACCTTTGCTCTTTATTTGTTCGACGAAGCACAGCTTCAACTCTTGCTTGTAATTCTAACATTTCAAAAGGTTTTACAATATAATCGTCAGCACCTAATGTCAGACCCTTAACTCGGTCTGAAAGAGAGCTTTTTGATGTAAGAAAGATAACGGGTATGTCCATTTCTTTTACTATCTCTAAAACTTCATAACCATTCATTTTAGGTAGCATTATATCCAATAATATTAAATCAAAAGTGTACTTTTGTATGATTTCAAGCACAGCTTCACCATCATATACAGATACACACTCATGACCTACTAGTTCTAGATTTCTGTTAATTAAAATATTGATAGGCATTTCATCCTCAACAATTAAGATTAATGCCATAAAATTCACCCCTTTTCTATTTCTAAACTTTTTAAGTATAAAACACAGCCGATTCTAGCTATCCTGTATCATATATTACTATAATTAAGTCTCCTACAACATCAAAAACCCAAATATTATCTACCTAAAGAACATCAGCCCGCTGTTGGTGCATCCTTTTGGTTTCCACGGTTCACTGTTGTGGCCCAGGTGACATACCGGGTGTATTTAATGCCCTTTAATTCACACCATTCCTTTGCTGTCATATCGCTGGCTCTGCATTCGGCAACAATGGCTTGTTTCCCTTCTATCTCTTTAGCTGTATTTGGCAATTAAAAAGTGTATAAAACGGCAATTAAGGGAACTCATCAAATCGTATTTTTATGCATTGGCAAAGTCGCTTGACATGGAGCCTCTACGGGCATGATTTTCTGCAAAATACTGCGCCATAAGAGTTTTTCAGGCATACAAGCCTATCATGCCCGCTACTCCATGCAAAGCTGTGGTTATACAGAAATTAGTGCATAACCTTAATTGCCAAACAATGCATTTTTTAATTGCCATCAACACTTTAGCCCCCTAGAGAAATTGGACACTAAGAGTGGATTTGAATTACACTGATAGTGACCAGAGGGGGAGTACAATATGACACGAAAAAAGTATTCGTTAAATTTCAAGAAACAGGAAGCATTACAGCTGTTGCTCGTCGTTACGAATTATCAGCAAACATGGTCGGGCGTTGGAAAAAAGAACGGGAAGCATGGTGAAGTAGATTTCTCCACCGTTCCTGCTCTGGATGCAGAGGAAGTAGCCAAAGAAAACGATCAACTCAAGCGTTTACTTGGTGAACAAGCGTTAGAGATCGCTATATTGCGTGATTTAATAAAAAAGAAAAACCCTCATTTGCTAAAAAACTTGAAGTAGCTGAACACTACATTCGGCAAGGCTATCCAAAACGGTTAGTCCTACGTTTCGCCCGCACTCCACGCTCAACCTACTACTATCATAAGAAACAGGAAGGGCAACCCGTGGAGCCAGTGAAAAATGAGGGGCGACAAGCACCGGGCTATTCCGTCCGACAGGACGGAACCAAAATTTCAGATGAACAGATCAAGGAATGGCTCATGGAAGCTTTATCCGGTGATGGATATGCCTACGGATACCGAAAGCTTACCGTGCTTTTGCGCCGCGATCATGGGCTTGTGATCAATAAGAAAAAAGTATATTGCCTATGTAAAGAGCTCGATATTTTACGACCGCAGCGGAGAAAGAAAGCGACTTATCCGCGAAAATTGGCACGAAATCGAGTGATTACCGATTCCAATCAACTCTTTGAAACGGACATTAGATATGGTTATATTGCCGGAGAAGATTGTTTTTTCTTCATCCAGTCTTGTATGGACGTGTATGACCGCTCCATCGTAGCGTATCATATTGGGCTTAGATGTGAAGCAAAAGATGTGGTTCGAACGCTTCAACAAGCTTTATTCAAACGGCAGCTTTTTGACAAGGAAGACAAACCTGTGCTTCGTTCTGACAATGGACCGCAGTTTATTTCTCATGCCTTTAAGGAGGCCTGTGAATCCTTTGGGATTACGCATGAACGTATCCCACCAAGCATGCCAAATATGAATGCCCATATCGAGTCCTTTCATCGGATTTTAGAAGAGCATTGTTTGTCTCGTTATGAATTTGAAAGCGATAAACAGGCCTATGAAACGGTTGTGGAATTCATGACTTTCTATATAAATCAAGAAAACGCGATTAAAATCAAAGAAGTTCGTGTGTAACAACGTAATTTTACGTAAACGAGAGAATAAGACTGTATGTGTCCAAAGTTCGGGGGTTAATCCGGTGAGAGATAAGAAAAAAGGAAGGGCGGTGGGCGGGAGCGGTCGGAAAAAGACACGTCCGCCTTTTTTCTGCCGGGGCGCAGGGCATATCCACCCTCTTCTTTCTCCATCTCTCCTACTTCCAACCACGCTACCCTGTCAAAATATTAACCATAACTTATATAGCAGCCATACACATCAGTTTAATATTCACCCATATGTTTCTATTGATTCAAATGTATAAATTATGTTTAATTTAAAGTTTGAATAGATCTCTTGTTAAATAAAATAAAAGCAGCCTTGTATGTAACGGCTGCTGGATAGTGTATCTTCTCCTCTTTAAGTAACAACACCACACTATCCTTTTATTTGAATCTATTATGTAGTCATGATTCTTTAAATTCTTCGATAGATTGTGTATCCATTATCGTCTAATTTACACTTTAGCATATCTGTTTTCCAATTTTCCTTTTGTATTGGTATATACTTATGTAAACCATTTATTAAGTTCTCCCATCCTTCATTAGTGCTGTTCACCTCTAAATATTCACCGTTTTCATAATCAAATTCAAGACAAGTAACAACTTCAGTTATGCAATCGAGTTTATAATAATGAATAGCATATATGTCATCCCATTTCATCCATATATTTTTGTTTTCATCTTGGTCGACTATTGATAATTTCTCATCACTTATTATTATTTTCATTAATATCTCCCCATTTTTATTAGCCTTGACTTATTTACTTTACGTTTATATAACATTTCTATTTCTTGCATGCAATCACCCTCTCATGTCCTAAGCCTGAATATAATCAAAGATCATGGCCCAACCGTCCATAGGGCTGCCATATCCCCATAGGGGTTCCGTCATTTTTTCCAATTGATTGAGCTTTTCCTGATATTGCTTCACCATGGCTTGACGCTCTTCTTGCGTATACGCGTTCAAACGTTCGTCACTTACCTTAAGTCGCATATTATGCAGGAAGTTGATCATGTCACAATAAAGTGAACCATCCTCAAACGTAATGAAATCAGGGAAAATGGCGATGACTTCGTCAAAAGCATGCTGCAAATGCTGCAAGCCAAATTTCGCCAAAACCTCGGAAATATACGGCACGAGATGCGACTGATACGCGATGATACCGTCCCAGCCATCCGACTGCCAGTTGCCGATCGTATTGATGGCGATGTGAAGTTGAAATAACTGCGGCGACACCTTCTCTTGAATGGCATCCAGTTCGCCGATCTCCCATATTTTATCGGATAATTCCGCTAAATCCATTTCATCTGCAGGGATTTTTCCATCCCATATCTCATTCAATCCAATGCTCATAGTTACACCTCTCCCGGAAACAGAATTCTGCTCGTTCTCGCTTCTCTATTTTGATAGTCCCAAATAACTTCTCATCCGTACATCTTCAATCGTCTTAGGTAGCAAATCAATCACCATCTGTTTGTACGATTCGTAGATAACAGGACTTCGATTGTAAACTTGAAATTTGACCTTATCGTTCAGGTGCGGATGTTCCATCAAACGTTCCAACCACCTGGCATCCAGATTTTCTGCCAATTTACGCTTGAAAAAGGTTCTGTTATCGTAACTTCCGTAGCTGTAACGTCCCCAAAATGCCGACATTGTGTGACTGCCAATCTGATCGTCATAATAGATCCGTCCCAAGCCGTTATGAATATACCGATTTAATGCTTCATCCTGCAAAAAAATGGAGAATTCATCATACACATTATCTGCGCGGTTGGTAAAAAGCTTTGCGGAAAAATAAGGAATCAACCACTCATTACCGTATTGCGTATACAGCTCCTCAGCCAACAAAATCAACCGTTCATTCATGCTCCGTATAATCGAAGCAGCAAGCACAATCGGGAAAATACATATGGTTTCCTGTGGCTACGGGTTCCACATTCTGAGCGTATCGTTAATGTGCACATGGTCCTTATTGGCCAATAGTTTAAGCCTCTCGACCAATGGCCGATTCGCCGCAATGAGACGGTAGACGCCGAGCATGGACGGGCTGCCTTTGCCAAGCATAACGGAAACAACGGCAGTGAATCGTTCAAACTCATCCTGATCGGTCAGAAAATCTGGCGGCTGTTGAAACAGCTCGTGAAAATATTTCCCGCAATGCTTGCCCACCACTTCCGAAACCGTATCCGAAATAGCCGGCATCAGGATGTCCTCGCCCAAATTTTTGTGTTTCATATATTTTTCCCAGATCGCAGTCGCTTCCCCATACTCTTGATGAGCAAGTGCTTTTAACGCCGCTTTTTTCCATTTCCCTTATTTCAGGGTGTACCGTCAATCTTGCCTACGATCTAATCACCTGCTCTCAAAATATATCATTTACTTAGGTGTGATCCTCTTGCCTTATCGGTCTGGACGCTCCTTAGCGCGGGCATCTATTTTTGCAAATACTTCATCCATACCTATTTGAAACATGACGCTATCGCTTGTGACAGGCTGAAAATAAAATTCTACTTTTTCCTTGCCAAACTGCCGCTCCAACTCCGTCCACTGCGCTGTCGGCAACAATACAAATGCCAACGTATCACCGCCCAACGACTCCATAAACCAACGAATCTGATAGTTCGGAGCAATCATCTCCTGCATCGCCCGAATCGCGCTGTCTCTGTCCGTCGCATCGTCAGCGAACGGAATCGTCATGCTCTTTTCTTTAGATGTAAGAACAATATCGACTCCTCTCGGCTTGTCGATCTCTTTTGTCTCGTAAACGATTTGATCCGCTTCTGCCAAATGCTCATTGAACCATTTGATCAGATCTTCTTCATATTCCCTCCAGTCTATCCACACCAACAGCTCGTCATTTTCGCAAAACTGTTCCAATGCCTCCCCGTCGGGCGGATGGCTCAAAAACCTGGCAATTTCCTGTTGTTTATTCATGTTCATTCCTCCGTTGCTTTTATTTGTGACTTTACATGTTCAGTTCTGTCATAATCTCCTTGCATTGCTTTGCAATTTCGCGCATATCATCTTCCGGGCAAAGCTCCGCCAAATCATAACTTAAAGGGTGATGAATAAAATCTCCCAACATTTTCTTTAGCAGAGCCAGTTCTTCTTTTTCCGCTTTTAAAGAAATGACAGCATCTTTGTCCATGATGCCGCCATCCAAATCCGTAAGATGAACCTTACCGTTTTTTTGACATTCCAGAATAATAGCCGTAACATCCATCAACAAATTGATCGCACAGCCTATATCGTGACGATGCCCGTTATCGTTAATAAAGTAAATGTCTTTCGTTTGGCGTAAGTCTTTTATTTCCCAAGCATTAGTCAGCTGAAAGTCTCGCAAAATATTTTTAACGTTTATTTCTGCTGGAATATCCAACTCAAATTCTCTGCTAACGAAATAGTCGATTAAAGTGTATGTATCATCGGTTCCGCCAATATATTCTCCCCACCATCGCTCAATATACATCATAGGCCCTCCATTGTTTAATTTCTCATCATGCTCTAAAAATTCCCCACAAGGGTGTTCGCCGACGTTAGACGTTATATGAAAGTAACTGAAATACCGTCCCTAGTTCTCGACAATTCCACTTGCTCAATAAAGCTTTGAAAATAGAAATGAATATTGCCCGTCGTGCACGCTCCTCAAACTGCTGTCAAGAATAACAGGCTATAGTTCGGGAAAATATTCTATTCTAATTGAGAACATTCATATAATAAATTATTTTTAAAGTCATCCGCAGATACCCTTGCAAATTCTGGATCTTTAGGAACTTTGAATACAACTACATACGTTCCTTCTTCTGACAGGTTAGGTAAGATTTCTTCTAAAAGTGTATTTAAATGTATTTTTTGTGTTTTACAGTCCTCCCATTCGTCTCCTATACATTTCATAGCATACTCTTTAAATGGCCAAATAGGCATAGATAGATTTCCCTCTTTATCTGAAGTTGTAACAAACCCATCATTTAATTTCAAAGACCACGCTTCTTCCCAGTCTGCAATACGCTTTACAGAGTAAATATATCTATCTCTAGCTGATTTTTTTATCATAGCTTTAAACTCTGCACTTGATTCAAATCCCTTATCCATATTAAACTCCATTCGAAAATCGTATACTTTTAGGTTTACGCTGTGTTACTCATAAATTTTACCTACATAAAAAATGGTGGCTAAGAAATTCCAGTCAATGTTATTTGGTACTGGTAAGTTATTGTTCTTATAGTAACCTTCCATCTCCTCTATCCATGATTCAATTGCTTCAAGATAGTTATCAATAGATTTATTTTCCCATTCATCAACATTAAGTTTAAAATCCTTATTAAGCAAATTTAAAAACTCCAAAAATTGATTCTTTGTAGTTACTTGTTCGGTTTTTTCATAAAATTCCATCATATTATCACCTTTCTATTTAAGGGTAGATTTGCTTATCCTAGTTCTGTTTAGTTCTGTTTAGTTATATTTTCTCATGTATTTTCATTTCTTCAGGTTTGTTAATATTTAGTGTAAAAACTAAATCCGAAGTGGTAAAGACTCTCAATAATTCCTCTTCTATTTCTAATTTATAAAATGGATTGGAATTTGTTGAGAAAAATGCCCAAACTAGATTGTTTTGAATATCAACATTTGCAAAAAAACCTTCATTCCCCATACTCCCTTCACCACAGATAAATAAATTTTTATCATGTTCTACAAACTGTGGATGTTTTTCAATCTCACACCAGATATCAGCATTAAAATTTTCTACACTTTCTATGAAAGTTTCACAAACTGGATTTATAAAGAATTTTGTTATATTATTATCAATCACTTCATAAAAATCCATAATAATAATCTTGCCTGATGGATAAACTATACCTTCAATTCCTGGTAGCTTATTATTTTTCCAATGATATTTTATGGTCTCATTATTTTTCATTTTTCCTCCGTAATTAAGTTTAATTTGGACATTCCCTTTGAAAATTGTTCCTCTGAACAAAAAGCATCATATTTCATGCCGGGGTATTTTCTCTGAAATTCTTCTTTTAATTGACCAATTCTTTTACCTTTCGGAAAAGCAGTAATTGAATCATGAGAATACGTATTATTAGATAAATAGACAAAGTCTAGGCTCCAATTGTTATTTTCTAGTGTATATACACTACAATCTTTTGTAACCCATTTTTCATCACTTATTTCTTCTAATAGCACTTTTTCTGGAAATTTTCTATTCGGTAAATAAGCATATCCTCCATAGAAAATATAATCAATTAAATCCATTTGTAAGATATTATGCTTATCCATTCTCTGGACCCTAGCGGATTTGTCGTTGTTGTGCAGTTACCACGACGGTCATTTTTAAACTATACGTGTACTGACCAAGCAAACAAATCTTCTAGTTATTGTTAAAACTCTCTAAGTCAGCTAGTATGATATCGTAGTCTTTCTTAATAGGTAAAAATAAATATTTCAGGGTCTTATGATTCATTAGATCTTTTATTTTTCCATCTCCAATACTTGTTGTTCCGATAATACGAACTTCTTGTAAATTAGGTAGCTGATGAAGAAAATCTAATGAAGGGATTTCACCACAACTCTCAATTATTATTTTTTCTATGCTAGAAACATTTCCAATTGAACTCCAATCCTTAATATTTTTGCAATTTTGAAATCCTATCGAAGTTAATGATTTTCCCTCTTCAATCCACTTTATAGAAGTAATTTTTGAATTATAACCGATTCCTAAGTGCTCTAAGAAAGGCATGTGCTTAAGAGCTTCAAATTCTAATATTTTATTTTTTACTAGCCCTATTCTTTTAGCTTTTGTAAATATATTGAATTCTTCAGATGAATCGCCAATATAATTGTCAATAAATAAGTACTCTAGATTCTTGTTTTGAAAAATTGAACTACAAGTTTTTCTATCATAATTTAAGTACACACACCACAATGAATGTAGCTCTGCAAAAGGAATTACTTCATCAGTTTTCCCGAAAAAATTAAAATATTCTAATGAACTATAATTTTTAAGTTCATTTAAGGATCTATAATCATAAGAGTTTAACCTAAGCCCTCTAATATCTGAAATATCATTGAGTTTTTTTATATTCTCAAACTTGTGTTTTATACTCTCATGTGAAACGGACACACTGTCTATTTCTTGCCTTTTTATATCTTTAATATCAATTACCCCTATGTCTGGATCTATGTTAATAAACCTAAAGCTCCTATTGAAATAAACTTTGTCAAAAACCATAATACCCTCCTTGAACTCCCTATTTTGAACAGTCAGGACTTTTTATTTGCAAGATCTTCGCCTGCATCTTCAAAAGCTTTTATCATACCTGCCTCTGCTTTGAAAAAATCTGCTTCTTTACCATGAGGAATTACCAATACCTGTAAGTATTTCAGCTGTGATGACGTTAAATTACCTGTACCTAAATGTTGTCTTAATCTTGTATATAAGTTATTAGCCTTACCAACATACCATTTCGTGATACCATCTCTTATTTTGTCATAGCCAAACGTCTCCCAGGTATCATCATAATAATCAGCCCGAATGACATTCCCTAGGCCGTCGTGCTGATACGCTGTCCAACGATCACCTGGACGATGAATTCTCTGAACCAATCCTGCCTGACTTCGTTCATACGTTCTTGTAATTTCATCAAAGCCGATTTCCTTAATGATATTCCCTTTCATATCACGTTCAAACTGATACTCTTCGCCTTTTTCATTAATTACAGCGGCTAACTGCTCTTCTGTATCATAGGTGAATTTGACTTTCTTCCTACCTTGTTCTCAAGCCTTCAAGTTGCCGAGAATGGTGTAGGCAAAGGAAACCTGCACTAATTTCCCGTAAGTGATTTAACTAATAGGCTTTATAATGAGCTTTCATACCCGAAACAGGATTAAAGATTAAAGCTACCTTATTGAAAAAAGAAGCCAATTTGAATGAGGTTACTTTAATCATTTCATGTACGATTTTTACTAATAACTGCTTCCATCTAGCGCACTTCCGCTTACCTGCCTCTACAAAAAACAATCAATGATGAAGCTTTATTAATTGTTTTCGTCAAGAGCAAACGTTAAAACGCTGCTTTTACACTAGAATATTTTATTTCTGCTCAGTTCTTACTTTTGCACCCAACGAAATAAAATAGTCAGCTAAAACTAAAATATTTTCCCCATATCCCTCAGCTATTAGAAACCCATTACTATTTAATCGGTTTCGTATTTCATCGAATGATAGACCCGTTTCTTTTTTTACTGCTAAGATCACTTTTGATTTATTTTCACCTGGAGCATCAAGATACACATAATATTTTTTTACTTTTTCTCTAATTCGTTGCTCAATTGGGGCAAAATTTTCTTTTGATTTTGCAATAGGAAGGAATTCGCATATATTTTTAATTTCTTCATTATTTAATCTAATTTTCCACTCCTTCTCCATTAACTCATAAAAATTAGATTGATATTCTCCGCTTTTATAGTACCTATCCTCATGTTTATCAAGCCATACAGATAAAAAATAGTCCAATTTTTCCAGTGAATCCACTAGGAGCTTTGGGGAAAATTCTCCTCCAACATAATCATAATAAATTGGAGTTTCAACTTTACTTATATCTGCAATTACTGGATTTCCACTCCAACTGGAAATAATAATCCAATTTCTATTCCATTTCATTTTCTCCGAGAAATCTATCCAATCTTTACCTTCTCTAATAAACCTGTAACCTTCTAAAGCAACCATTAGATTTTCCATACCAATTATATAGAAGTCGTTGGTCCAATAAAACATTATGTCTTTAGATTTAGGCAAACCACTGTACCATTTCAAAAGTGCTTGACTTAAAAGGGGGAGTTTAAAATTTTCTTCTAACTCCCGTTTCGTTTCTTCAGATGTTCCTAGATATCTAATCTTACTGCCATTTTCATTTTTAGAAATCGAATGAGCTAGGTATTTCATCGTTTTTTACAGCCCCCTCCACTGTTGTATCTATCATTGCTTGGCGATCAATTAGTCGATCAGTAGTTGCATTGGCAACACATTGTCTATGGTCTCTCTCACCATATAAATGTTCATTATATCCTCCAACATAGCCTTATGGAAGGGGCTTGGCTCGTTGAACAAGGCTAGCCCCCCTCTTCATGTAAATCCATGCCTCGTCCCATGTTTCTAAAAACTATCCCCGGAAAGGGCGAGCGTCTCATTTTCTAGTGGTATTCTGACACTTCAAGCTAATTATTGTCCCATATCCTTATATACAGTGAACAGAATCCAGTTATAACATCTAATAATTCGAGTATTATATCTTTACAAGAATCATCCTTAATGTCTCCTCTTAAACTTTCTAACACTGCATATGCATCATTTTGCTTACCACCGGCATCTTTATATTCCTTAAGGATATTAAGCAAGTCAAAAAATTCACAATGATTTATTAAGCCATTGCGAATGTCAGTTTTCAATTTTTTATTATTATATTCTTTATTCACATTTATTCACTTTTCCCCATTTACTTTGTGTCTTTGATAAAGCATTTTGATGCTTATCAATATGCATGCTACTTGCAGGCTACAATAGTGCCATGTGTCGGTCTACCTGTTACATCATATTGCCATTTGCTAATGACATCGCCAAGTAAGCTTCTCTCTATTTCTTGACCTGAACAAGAAGCAGTGGGATGCGACACATTTCCCATTTCATTACGAGTTACATCGATTTTTGCATCTAAGTTACTCGTAATCTGTGAATGATTGCCTAAAACAGCTATCATTTTTTTAAATTATCAAAAAATAACCATTACCTGTACGTAGGGCAACATCATGTCATTTCAATGTCCGTTTCTAATAGTGATCCATAAACGCTTTAATATCAAAGTTTTTGGCAGGTTTCGTTTCTCGTGTCTAAAAACCCTTGTCTCAGATGAAGATAGACAGTAAATACACGGCGAAACAATTTCATTTCTAACGTAAAAAACATAAGTAAGGAAGTGCTTGGGTCTTCTTTACTTATGTTTGTAATTTCTTTCATCTGGTGAATAATACGGAATAGCATAGGAAGCCACATGAATTAAAACTATACTTCTCGCTTAAATACTTAATTTCTAATTGAAAATAAAATTGGTGACGTATCTTTTTATCTCCCCAAGCTCGCCTTGTAGCAATATCTCTTTCTTATTTCGGATAACCATTACATTAATATTTAATATTGAAATGTGAATATATTCATTTTTGTAATTTTCAACTTCAATAAAAGAAGAAGAATCTGTACAATCTTGTAAATTATTAAGTTCATGCAAAAGATTATTCCATTTATCTAAATATAATTTTTCCTCAATTGTGCCGCTTTTTGTTTTGTTATTTTTATAACGAAGTTTTATTTTTGGAGATATTTCTCGGTTCCAATTTACAGTTGAAACAATGTCTTGTCGCAAAAATTTAACAATATCAGGAGATTCATCTCCACTAAATTCACAACTATATACTGGAAATACATCTATGGTTTTTTGATAGAGTCTATCACTATAAGTTGAAAAACTAGTATGATACTGCGAAGGTATAAATAACATTGCGTCAAAATTAGTTTCCTTGTAAGCAATATTAGCTATCTTAACTATTCTATTTGTACAATCGGCATTTATGAATTTTTCAATAGACATTAAAAATTCATAAATCACTTTTACCCCCAATTCACCTCTTATTGAGACTTTTATTATATACCCTTCTAACAATGAGAAATTTAAATAATATGCTGTATTGCCCAAAAGCACTTACACAAATTTACAATTGAATAGAAAAGAGACATATCTCTTCACCCTATGTACTTAACAGGACTACGAAGTTGGCAAAACAAAAAGACAGAGAGTTGGATCGAATTTGTTTACTATGAAGCAAAGGCAGGAACGCAGCTGGATTTGATAAAAAATCAGTTACAAGCTGCCTAGGAGAACCTTCGTTTTTTTTTATATGGTAAATTTTGCATCGGATTTTGGGCAAGTCTAGTAAATATATTTACTAATGTACCTTCCGCTTGAACTAACCTTCGTTATTAAGTATATTCCCTCATAAACCAATACAATAATAACATGATTGTCCATTTTTTCAGGATTACTTATTCAATCAAATAGACCGATTGCGGAACAGGAAAAAATCCTGCATATCAGCACAGGATTTTTAATCAAACTTTATTATAAACTATCAGACTTTTTTACAAATTATCAAACTTTGTTTTAAAACCACAGTTGACTACTTTATTCATCTTCCTGGTCAATAGGTTCCTTAATATAGTCGCCTGTCAGAGCATCCACATAACCAAACCCATCCGAGTTATCCCATGTATATACAAGAAGCGGTGCTGGAGCTTGTTGATCCATATACCATGGCCATATATATTTCAGCTTCAGTGGTCTATGCTTGATAAATATCAAAAGCGCTTGCTCTTTTGTCACGATAGTTTGCGAATCTGGGAGTTCCACTTTTTCCAATGGAGTAAAAAGATAGAAAGAAACAACCTTTCCTGTTTGTTTATCTATGCCCACTTGATAACTGTGATCTTGTACGGGAATTCCCTGATGGAGCTTAGTGAAATAAAATTGATACGTACCATTTTGATCATCGGTCTTTTCTGGTAATTTACTCTTATCTACCCATGACAGAATCTCTGATTCTTCAAGGATATTCTGCTGTAATTCCAATTCGGTTGTACCTGAATCAGCATATGTCTCCAGGAAATCACGGGCCACAGTAAATGCCTGTTCTTCTGTTATCTTTGCTGCTTGCTTTTTTTGCTCTTCATTTGTATATAAGCTGGCACTATATACTTGACCTGTTTTTCTATCCGTTGTTATATAAGCGGTTACTTGACCATCTTCTGTGTTAAATCGATAGTTCAAATAGGGCCTTTCTTTTTGCCATGGAAAATTGAAAGGCCGTTCAACATGTAGTGTTCCTGCAGCACTATTGATATCAAATAGCTTGGTAAGCAGCTGTTTTACTTCTTCTTCGGAACGCACAATAAGCTTTTGTCCTTTTGGGTGAAGTGTAGTTTTAGTTGGTTTTGATTGCAAAGAAGCACGCTTTTTTTCGTTAACTTTTTTGCCCGTTTGCGCATTATATCCGAAGTCGTTTAAATCGTAGCGTAAGACAGGTTTTGTTTTTATATTTTCTGAATCTCGTCCATCTTTCTTTGGTTGCTCTTCTACGTAATTTAGGATGATGTTATCTGCGGTAGTTATGTTCTTTTTAACTTCTTCAATCGGTAGTGCGGTATCTGGTTTCGGTATCTTGACTGTATCTAAATCAACTGGAGTATATGAATAGTTTGTAATATGACCAAATGAATCCACATTCAGGCGTACTCCTTTGTTCTCTATAGGTATACCGTTGAGAAGGAGTGGGAATTCCACCGAACGTTCACGCCAGATTATTGTTGTTCCATCTTCATTACGGTTTGCAGAAGCATGGGCGGGAATCGATAGAGCTATATGACTGTTTCAGCAGCCGTTTTTCTTTGTTCTACTAACAGAAGTTACCTTTAATAACTATAAACACATACATAGGAAAAATTGGGTATCAAGTGTTTGTAATTTGTATTCCCATCGTTTTATTATGTCACAGGCTCTTGCCTGCTTTGGATTCCTATAAACAGGCAACTGCATAGAATAAAAGAAATAATGAAATCATGGGAGGAGAACGAATATGTACTGTAAATCATGCTACAACTATCAATGGCATAATCCAATGCATAACAATTGGAGTTATAATCGAAATCCTTACTATTACAATTGGAACAATTATAATTGGAATAATAACTGGAATCTTTATTATGGATACATTGGGATGAAAGATTATGGAGCAAAACCATTTGTAGTGAATATTGACCAAGCTACTAAACAAAACAATACTTACCGCACCTCTTTATGGACAGGGGAAAACTTACAAGTGACTCTGATGAGTATTAATGTTGGAGAAGACATCGGTTTAGAAGTCCATCCGACAACTGATCAATTCATACGCATTGAAGAAGGTCAGGGACTTGTTCAAATAGGCGATAGCAAATATAAATTAGATTTTCAAGAAATGGCATATGATGATTTTGCAATTATGATACCTGCTGGAAAATGGCACAATGTAACCAATACGGGAAATAAACCACTTAAAATTTACGTCATCTATGCACCGCCTGAACATCCATATGGTACAGTTCATGAAACAAAAGCAATTGCCATGTCTACTGATGAAAACTACCATTACTAATTTTAATCAAGTGAAATTTGATGTGGATTAAATATCAAAAGTGAATCAATTTCATAACCTAAAGCCCTTGAACCTTGCGGTTCAAGGGCTTTGAGGTATGAAATTGATTCACATAGAAAGATTTTTCTCAAGATCATTAAATAATTTAAATACCATCACTCGTTCACCAGTACGAGAGCTTATATCAGTATGAAAACTTTTCACTTTTTCTCCAGTTATAGTTAATATAATATTCTTAAGATCTTCTATACCTGATTCGACTAATTCCGAACGAGTTTTCTTTATAGTTAACAGTCCCTCTTTTGTTTCACAAACGGTATATTCAGCTGGTGTTAAAATACCTTGTAAATTCACAATTATCATATCCCGTAATATATCTGTTTTAACAGATATAGACCCACGCCCCAGAAAGTCCTTTTCCCATTGAGTAACTGCCTTACTTATTTCAGATTCATAAGAACCTTTAGATATTTTCATAAATTATACATCTCCTATAGAACAAAAAAATTAGTCTATTACTTCCTTCACTAGCTATTCCAAGAGGAAGACCAAGTTCATCCATTCCCATTCTTGCTTTTTTCCAGAGAGTTTCTAAGGGAGTAAGCTATCGCTCTATCTCTCCAGAAAAAGTTCCTAACAGGTCCGTATTGATCTTATTAGGGACTTTTATAGAAACATTTAAGAACTTTTTAAAAGGTTGGACAATTACCCATTGTTTCCCATGCATTGTGGATAGAACTGCCTTTTTCCCCATATATGGGGGCATAGAAGTTAACTTCCCCTTCCGTTTCAAAATGAAAGTGTGATCAGGTAAGGTTTGACGCTGTTTTATTAGTAGGAACCTCCTCAATTGAGGATTTTCCATCCTTATTATTAACTATTAAACCACAAACTTTAACATAAGACGGTACTAAAGGATGGTGACGAATGATATCAACACTCTTTTCGATACTGTCAATGATATTTTCATTTCCATTTAGCCATTCATCAACCGTACCACCTGAAAATTCAGGCATACAATTTTGAAAAAGATAGCCTAATGTTTGTATTTTATCTTTCATTGATTCAAGTTGAGTTAGTACATTAACGGTGGCAGTCCTCTTATCTTTTGTTCCTGCAACAAAAATCTCCTCGACATTTTCCTCATAAATAGCAATGATAACAGACCTCATTATATCTCCATAAGGATGTGAGATTACGGTACCATAGCTTTGTATCGTTAACATATTTTCTGGTTGAATGTTAGTCACTTGTTGTAGGAGAGGCTCCAATCCACTTTCAATATCCGTTAACAATAAAGCTTTTTTATTTTTATTTAAATCCATATCGTACACCCTTTCTTTATTTTTATGAATTTTTTAATTGAGTAACAAATCATTTGATAAATGTTTATTTTTGCAGTTCCCAGTTTTCCCAACGTCCTTCTGGATCAACACTAGCAAGTCGAACCCATCCATTTTGAACTTTTTTTCGAAATGCTGAATCATTATTTAATAACCGTTCTACATATTCGCTAGGTGCTTGGATGACAATCAGCAAACGAAGAGGAGAATGATAAGTCTCGTAATCTGATTGCATGACGGATTGCCAAGGTAGTCCAGCTAACAAGTCACTTGCATTCCCCTGCATAACACCGAGACCTGCTGTAACGGTTTGAGTTGCTTTATTTCCACTACCATAATAATGTGGCGCTACCGTTGAAGCGTAATATTGAAGATTAATCCATTGGGCCACCGTTCCTGGTCCTGCAATGATGTTAGCTAGGAGGTCACCACTTTCATCCTGATTCCAATCATAATTATGAAGGAAAGCTCTACCTTCCAAGTCACAATCCTGAGTTAGTTCACGTTGGCCAATAATAAAAGCGGCATTACGAGCTAATCCCCATTCCGGGCGTATCTCACTCCAATCTTCCGCAAATCGGTGTGCCTCAGCCTTCGGCTTTTTAAGCTCCTTTTGGAAATTCGGTAATTGAGCTAGACGTTCTGCATTTGCATTATGGCTCACTTTCGGCATAATAGCTTCGATACGATCAAATGCTTCTTGTGCAGCTTCGGAAAGTTCAGGAACATAAATCCAGCGTAATTCATCCACCGTAGTTTTATGCTCAGCAGCCACGAAAACGGTATCCTCAGGGATTTTAAATCCTTCAGAAGAAAGCTTTCCTCTAACCTCTGGAAGGTTGCATAAAGCAGCTAAAACCCTAGCATTGAATCCACCTGCAGCTCCACCGCAAGCACCACAGTCGAGAGCAGCGGCATAAGGATTGTTGGTACTTTGGCTACCATGACCACATATTACGACTAATGGTGCGAAATTTTTAGTTAGCCCCATCATTTTCAGAGCTTGGCGCGCATAATTCACTCTTTCTTCTTCAGAAAAACCAACAGGTATCTCTGCTTCTGTATTATGAACATGATTAAGCGAGAGCGTTATATTAGGTTTGCGTAACCAAGTCTCACGAAGGTTACGAATAAAACGATCTGCTCCTCTTGGCACAAAACTACGTGCTACCATTTGTAGACTAAGCCAAGGTCCACTTAGTTCAGGTAAAAGTAAGCTCGAAAGTACATTCTGTTTCATCATTTTAAATGTATAGCTTAAGGAATTAACTGCCTGCTTACGTTGTTGATATGATTTGAGTTCATTTTCATTTGCAGACTCTTTTATTTTGTGCCGAGGCTTTAGTATAACTGGCAGAGAAGAATGGCTGTGATTACTCCCGAGTTCACTTGTTGCTATTGGTAAGCCAAAAAAACCAGCAATTCCAATCGTTTCAAACGGACCTTCTTTTTCAAGTTGACGACGAAAAGGTTCTGATCGTACATCAATACAGAATGCTAATTGAGCTAATGTAGATTTTTTATCGTTGGTCTTACGTTGTTTAGAGAATATTTTCTGACTTAGTCGATCTGTGTATGTTTGCTCCCAAGCTTCTAACCAAAGTTTCCTGCGAAGCTTCTCATCAAAGCTATAGGCAAATGATAAATATTCGTTTTGTTCAGCGACTGACATCTGTGACCATTCCTCAATTGTAAGGTCCCCCCAATGGATCCAAGATGCTATAAGGGGAGTAATCGAAACTCTTTTCTCAGATCGTTGATTGGTCAAAGGTAGGTAAGGCTTTATAAGCGCCAACTCCATGGAAATTCGAACTGCTAAATATTCTGTTAGGAGTGCATGTTCATGGCTCGATTGTCGGGAGCGCCAAAGCATCATCCCTGCCCACCCAGGTAAGGAAAGTAAATGACCTTCAAGATAAGCCTGTATCTCTGATTCAGGTATTTCTAGTACGAATAACGCTTCTTTTAAAGCCATATGTACCTCTTGTGGCCAACCTTTTAAACTTTCACGTTGCTTTTTACTAAGTGCCGGATCATATTGAATGAGACGCTGCCAGGCACGATAGAAACCTTCCTCACGATTTGGCATTGTCCAACCTGCCTGAGAGTCATCAAGATATAATTTACACCACTTGATGACATGATGATCAAGAATATTGACTAACCTTTTACCATCTTTATTCTCTATATGCGAACTTATTGGTTGCATTGGAAAATTCTCGATATTATCCGTATTCAGTCCACTAAATTCCTCTCCTAATTTCTCCAGCTTGTGTAATGATAAAAGGTTAGAAGGTAATGGATCTAATTTTAGTGCAGTATGACAAAATCGCTCTGCCACGTCCCGTGGGATATTAAAGGAATGTGAATCAAGCCAACGCTGTAGCCCCATTTTCACAAAAGCTTCATCAATCTCACCTTTACTCTTTGCCGAAAGGATCATAGACGCACTAGGGTATATATCAACATCACGAGTATTTTTTAACCAATCTGCAACCTGGTCAAAAGATTGCTTTTCAAGTCCCATCCATGGATTACGTGCTGCAAATGTAGAAATAGGCCAAAGTGGTGCAATCACTCGGCTAGCAGATTCAATTAAAACGTTAATATCACTTTCTTGAAAATCAATATCTGTATCTTTCTTTTTTACATTTTCTTTCGTTAATTCGGATGTTACGCCCATCAGTCATTACCTCCTTATGATAAGTATTGTTTAAGGTAGTTTGGATGACTCTCTACTGACTTTGGTTTTGCTTCACCTAATCGTACTAACCAAAGATAGAGTACTGCGAAGGAAACAGATGAACGATGACGAGCAACCCACATACCTAAAGCACTACCAAATAGTAAGAGACATACGACAATGATGACAACTGACATTGGAGGTTGAACACTATGAAAAACGGTTGTATGCAACCACTCATAGAAGAGGTTATGAATGATAAAATAAACGATGACAGCTCCTCCTAAAAATGATAAGCCAGCAATTCGACCAATTCTCCCCTCTCCAAAAGCTACGAGCTGTGTCCAAGAAACGGACAATGACCACCCTAAGATTAGCGCACTAATCAATTGATACCCCTCTCCAGGATCCATGAGCCAAAAAGCAACTCCTACAACTAAGCTTAATGTCCGACCAGCCACGATCCATAAATAGGATGACCTTTCATTAACGCGAGCTGATACTTCGAAACGACGTACTGCCGAACCAGCCTGTAAAAATAGCGTAGCTTTGAACAAACCATGTAAGATAAGATGAATAATGGCTGCAATATGCGCACCTAATGCACATTGAATGAGCATAAACCCCATTTGTCCAATCGTGGAGCCTACTAACTGACGCTTATAGTCAACCTGGACTAAACTAATTCCAGATCCAATCAATACAGAAATGCTTGCTAGCATAAGTAAAATAATCGAAGCTATATCACCATTAAAAAGAGGCGAAAATCGAGCTAGCATAATCCCACCTGCATTTACTAAACCTGCATGCATAATCGCAGAAACAGGAGTCGGAGCAACAACAGACTCAATTAACCATCTTTGGAAAGGCCACTGGGCTGCAGGAATTATCACTACTAATACAATCAATAAATTAATCCCTGTTCTCTCCCATGATCCAAGTTGAGCTAAACTTTCATTTGTTAGAGCTAATGATAACTGCCATTGACCTGTGACTTGAAAAAGCCAAATCATCGCGAATAACAAAGAAAACCAACTTAACATAAATAATCGACCAGAAACCTTGGCTGCTTCACTAGTTACTTTCCAAGCACTGTTTAACCTTATAAGTAAGGTTAAACCTACGAGAGTTGCTCCCCAAAATATAATCATCAAGCGGAGATCACCACTTAACCATGCAATTGAAGCAACACCTGTAGTGAATGTGAAAAGGGTAAAATACTTACGATAATGGCGGTCTCCCATTAAGTAACGTACAGAAAAACGCTGAATGATTAAACCAATTGCAAGAACAAAGAAAGCCATTAACCAAGCTAAGGAATCCAAGTACCAAGGACCAACATTTCCATTCACACTACTATTAGCAAGAGCCACTAAGGAAACCAAAGGCAGTAATGCCACGATACCAATATGAATGCGAACAAAACTCAAGGGTACTCGTGGATGTAAAAACAATAGTCCACTTAGCCCAGAAGCAATAAGCATAATAAAAAATAATGATAACAATGATGATGAACTCAAAGAACCTAACATAAAACATTCTCCCTTTTAAACGGCGTTAACACATAAAAAATTACTTTTTAAAAAGGCCATATATCTTTCAAAAAAGCATACATTTTATTTGCTCCATTACGATTTTGTGAATAAATTTGTATTTACTCAATAAAAAAACCGACAACTTCAAACTTCAATGATGATTTAAAATCATTGAATCTTGAAAATTGTCGGCTTCACTTCAACTAACCTCAGCGAAGTTTTTTGAAGAGCTACCTTTTTATAGGTTATATTACTTTATGTTTTAACTTCTTTCTAAAGAAAACATTGGTATAATTTTAATTTAGTTGCTTGATTATGAAATAAATCGATTTACATTACTCTTCCTTTTTGTATTAGGATACTTTTTCATCCAGTCAATATTAATTATTAAAAGAATGCTAAAGGCCTATTTATTTAAAAAGGCAAAAATAAATATCTACCGATTATTAAATTAAGTATAAGATATGCCAAATTTTAAAAATTGTCAACAAGAAAGCTCCCATTTACTATTCCGATGGACTGGTCCTTAATAGAATAAAGAGTGATTATTAGTTCCCTTCCGATAGCTTTCTATATAAATGAAGCTCTAGACACATTTGTAATTTCACATATTTGATTTACAGTCATACCTTATACGATGTCAAAAATGTAAATGTCACAGAAGAAGCATTAAATCAGCGGTTTAATCAACAAGCCGTAAAATTCCTTAAAACCATTTTCAATTGTATTTTTCAGAAACAGCTTTCAGATTCCCCGTTAAAAATAGAAAATTTGCCGTTTCATCGTATTCGAATGTTAGATTCCACCGGCTTTAAAACCCCAACCGATGATCCAGATACAGGATATCAAGGTTGTGCGCAGCCCTCATTGAAAATTCAAGTCGAGTATGAAATGAAACAAGGACAATTTCTTCATCTTGATATTCGAAATAGAAAAGAACATGATACCACATATGCGGCTACCTTACTACACACTGTACAACCAGGAGATTTACTGCTTTGTGATTTAGGATATTTCTCATTAGATGAGCTAAAATCCATTCATGAACAAGGGGGTTATTATATTTCCAGAGTCAAGCATAATGTCAAAATATACCTTACTAAAGAGCGATCAGAAAAGCCGAAATGTGCAGAGGATTTCATGAAAGACTTGGCACCTGGAGAAACCATGGAAGTACACCATGTATATATCAGTCAAAAGAGGACTCCACAACCACGCCTCATTCTTTATCGTTTAACGGAAAAACAAGAAAGAGACAGAGAAGAAAAGTGGAATCAACGACGAAAAAAGATGAAACACACCTCCAAACATCGCCAAACGCATCCCATTTACGCTTATATCACAAACACATCCGTTAAAGAGATAGCAAAAGAAGCTGTATATCCATTGTATTCGTTACGATGGCAAATTGAAATTCTATTTAAAGTATGGAAATCGATTTTTCGTATTCATCGAATTAAAAAAGTGAAAAAAGAGCGATTAGATTGCCATTTATACGGTACATTGATTTCGATTCTGATTTCATCGAGTGTTACGTTTAAAATACGAAGTCTCCTTTATCAAAAAGAAAAAAGGGAGATCAGTGAATATAAAACCATGTACATTGTGAAAGAAGCGTTACCCAATATTTATATTCACTTGTTTAAAACGCACAAAAAAATCTTTTTTGATGGTCTGTATGATCTCATAAGGAAAAATGGTAAAAAATCGAAGAGATGGAATAAGAAGAGTCCCTTTGGTATTCTGGAAGCTCTGCCAGGTTGATTCCTGATCGGTTGGTTGATAGCGAATTTTAAAAAGGATAATAAGGGGGCTTCTTTGGCATGGGAAAAAATCATGATTGTAGATAAGGAATGGATAAAAGGTTCAAAAGCTTTCAGCTTTTGAACCTTAACTTGATGGCTATGGGGACACCCTCTTTACTTTTATTACCATACACTTTGCGGGCTGTGTCAGCTTCGCTGGTATTACCCATTGTTGCCGACATCTACGGTATACGCATCTGTGTTAGATGCAAATGCTGGACTTAATGTACCCGCACGTGTCACTGTAATCGTATATTTCTTTCAAGTTGTAGCATCTTTCGCTTTAACCTCTATCGGAATCGTATTGGTTCCTACCGCAAGATTAATGGTATCAGATGTCGTTTGATTCCCCGTAATAAAGATCGAAGAAAGGTCATCGGCTGCATTCGCTGCCACAGTAATCGAAGTGATATCATTTCCTACATTAAGGGATATCATTTCCTACATTAATAGAATACGTATCCTGCGTGGTTGAAAAAGCAGGTTGTAATGTTCCGTGGTTTATCGTAAGATTGCTTAGCGCTGCTTGTACCGTAACCGTACAGGTTGCCGTATTATTCCCATCTTCTGTTGTAACGGTAATCGTCGCTGTTCCTGCTGCCTTTGGTGTCACTACACCATTCGCATCTACTGTTGCTACGTCTGTGTTACTGCTACTCCATGTGACATTCTTATTTGTCGTATTATCTGGCGCTACCGTTGCTGTCAGACTTCCCGTTGTTCCTCCCGCTGTCAGTGTCAATGTATCTTTATCCAACGTCACGCCTGTAACTGCTGGACTAAACTTCATGACCGTGGCTTTACTCCGGTTCGCCCAATCCGCATACGCTACATACGGTGTTCCATCCGGAGCAATCGCAAGCGAAGTGTAGAAAGCTCCACCGGCTGAGAAACCCGCAGAACCTACTGGACTCCATGACCCATTCACAAACTTCATGACCGTGGCTCTACTCTGGTTCCCCCTATCCGTATACGCTACATACGGTGTTCCATCCGGAGCAATTGCAAGCGAAGGGTATGCAGCTCCACCGGCTGAGAAACCTACAGAACCTACTGGACTCCATGACCCATTCACAAACTTCATGACCGTGGCTTTATCCCCGTTCCCCCTATCCTCATACGCTACATACGGTGTTCCATCCGGAGCAATCGCAAGCGAAGTGTAGAAAGCTCCACCGGCTGAGAAACCTACAGAACCTACTGGACTCCATGACCCATTCACAAACTTCATGACCGTGGCTTTATATTCGTTCTCCACATCCGCATACGCTACATACGGTGTTCCATCCGGAGCAATCGCAAACGAAGGGTATGCAGCTCCACCGGCTGAGAAACCCGCAGGCCCTACTGGACTCCATGACCCATTAACAAACTTTATGACCATGGCTTTAAAATCGTTCGCCCAATCCGCATACGCTATATACGGTGTTCCATCCGGAGCAATCGCAAGCGAAGTGTGTGCAGCATCACCGACTGAGAGACCCGCAGGCCCTACTAGACTCCATGACCCATTAATAAACTTCATGACCGTGGCTCTATAATGGTTCTCCAAATCCGCATACGCTACATACGGCGTTCCATCCGGAGCAATCACAACCGAAGTGTCTGCAACTCCACCAGCTGAGAAACCCGCAGGCCCTACTGGACTCCATGACCCATTAACAAACTTCATGACCGTGGCTTTATATCCGTTCTCCATATCCTCATACGCTACATACGGTGT
>SNQW01000250.1_pt1 | contig 24221 bp, 22 predicted proteins | sample 2580511 | NCBI WGS metagenome assembly SNQW01 (sample SAMN10953775, study PRJNA522744) | food fermentation metagenome | isolation source: 8-hour incubation of native-enriched microbial consortia from nixtamalized... | place: Mexico | collected 2017-09-24 | reverse complement strand
GTCCGATTCTAACACGGAGTGTTTCTCCAAAATGTAATCGACCTATGATCCACCTATAATTATTACCTCATAAAGTGAGTGCGTGTACAACCCATATTTTTCATATATGGCGGTGGCCGCCAGGCCATATTTGATTCTAACGGTTGCCAGCGCCGTTATTTGCCTGAATCCAAGCCAAAATTACCGGTTTTCAGCGAAATAAGCTCCATGGCAACCGTTACAATTTGAAATCTACGGGATTGGAACAAATAGCGTCTGTGGCAACCGTTAGAGCATTGGGGTGCCCAGAAAATGTATCTTGCCAGATTTAAATGCACCGCTAGTGATCTCTTGCGATGTAACGGACACGGTTGACCTTGTTTGGCATTTCAGCGCAAGTTTCTAGCCGTTTTCGGGGAAATAAGCGCATCTCGGTCCGTTAGAAAGTGAAGCCCGCCCTTTTTTGGGGAATAGGAGCATCCATGTCCGTCGCTCGCGAAGTGACGCTAAACCGGATTAACAGCTAACGCTGTTTTGGAGCTGTCTACCGGCGAGGCTTTAAAGAAAACGAGGTGAAACGTGATGGGAAAGAAAAAAGGACAACGGCCCGCTCAGGCCGCGGCGTCCTCCGCGGATAAACCGGCGACGCTGAAAGACCTGCTGGGCGGGGATACGATCGCCAAACTGAAAGCCCAGGCTGAAGAGCTGAAGAAAGAAGAGGAAGCGCGCAAGGAGCAGGCCCGCATCCAGGCCGAGAAGGCCCGCCGGGCCGAGCAAAAGCGGCTGGACAACGACTTCGAGCACCTGCTGAACACGAGCGATATGGACTGGCACAAGTTTAAATCCTGACTTTGACAACCGGGTTTGGCCCATGTTACGCTTGATTAGTCCAAAACTTTTGACATTTGGGTGATGCCCTTGAACAATAAAATCAAGCAGTTCCGCAAGCGGCTGGGGTTAACCCAACAGCAGCTGGCCGCCGCCTGCGGCGTCGCCAGGCAGACGATCAACAGCGTAGAAAACGACCGGTACGATCCGACGCTGGAGCTTGCGTTCAAGCTTGCGCAAATTTTACAGACGAAGGTGGATGATTTGTTTATTTATGAGTAAATTCAACAGCGATTACATCATAATGATGGATGACATCGTTCGCGAAGGGGCGCCCATTTTGCGCGTTGTAACCGAGCCGGTCAGCGTTCCTCCCACCGAGGAGGACCGCGAGGAAATGGCGGCGATGCTGCGCTTCCTCAAAAACAGCCAGGATCCCGAGTTGGCCCAAAAATACAACCTGCGCGCGGGCGTAGGCCTGTCGGCCAATCAAATCGGTCTAAACAAGCGGATGTTTGCCGCCCTGCTGACCGACGACCAGGGAAATCCCCGCGAAATCGCCATGTACAATCCGAAAATCATCAGCCATTCGACCGCGATGATTTATCTGCCGGAAAGCGAAGGCTGCCTGTCGGTGGACCGCCCGGTGCAGGGCTTTGTGCCGCGCTACGAGAAGGTGCAGGTCAAGGCGTACGACGAGCAGGGAAACGAGGTCAAACTGCGGTTCAAAGGCTACGACGCGATCGTGATGCAGCATGAAATCGACCACCTGAACGGCATCATGTTTTACGATCATATCAACAAAGAGCACCCGTTCAAGCTGCCGAGCGGCGTGCAGATCTCCAGCTTATACTAAAGGAATCGAGAACGGAGGAGTTCATTTGTCAACAAAATCAATTGCCGCCATGATCGACCACACCCTGCTGAAGGCGGAAGCGGGACAAGCGGCCATTCTCAAGCTGGCCGAGGAGGCGAAGCAATACGGATTCGCTTCGGTTTGCGTCAATCCGGTATGGGTGGAAACGGCCGCGGAGGCGCTGCAAGGCTCGCCGGTAAAGGTATGCACGGTCATCGGCTTTCCGCTCGGCGCGTCGGCGCCTGAAGTTAAGGCGTTCGAAGCGGCCCATGCGATCCGGCAGGGGGCCGGCGAGGTCGATATGGTCATCAATATCGGCGCTTTAAAAGACGGGAACGACGAGCTGGTCGCCCGCGATATCGCCGGCGTCGTGGAGGCCGCGAAAGGCAAGGCGCTGGTGAAAGTCATCATCGAAACGTGCCTGCTGACGGATGAGGAAATCGTGCGCGCCTGCCGGCTTTCCGTTTCGGCCGGGGCCGATTTCGTCAAGACGTCCACCGGATTTTCGACGGGCGGAGCCACGGTGGAGGCGGTGGCGCTCATGCGCGAAACGGTCGGACCGGACGTGGGCGTGAAAGCTTCCGGCGGCGTCCGCACGCTGGCTGACGCGGAGGCGATGATTCGGGCCGGAGCCACGCGCCTCGGAACGAGCGCGGGCGTGGCGATCGCCCAGGGTCAAAGCGGCGCGAGCGACTATTAAACATCAGCCGTCCTTAGGCGCCAGCGGCGATTAAGCCGGGCTGCCCAGCGGTGAAAGCGTGCGGGACAAACCCGCGTATCCCAAATAAAACATATCATGGAAAACAGGGTGCCATTCCAAAGCGAACGCGGGAATCGGCACCCTTTTTTTGCGCAGGGGTCAGGAAATTTTTAACTTTGCCCTCCAAGGTTAAACTTTTTTGCGGCGGCATCCGTTACAGGAACAGAAGGTCGCCCGCGCGGAGCGATCCAACCTAACTCTGGCAGAAAGAGGAAGCTTATGATTCAGATCGATCATTTATCCAAAAAATATATGCGAGGCGGCTGGGCGCTTGACGACGTCACGCTGACGCTGCAGGAAGGCATGGTCGGCCTGCTCGGGCCGAACGGAGCCGGGAAATCGTCGCTGCTGCGGATATTGGCCGCGCTGACGGCCCCCACTTCCGGCGGAGCGGTCTTGTTTGGCGTTCCGCTGACCCGGGCGGAGGAGATTCGCCGCATGATCGGATATTTGCCGCAGCAGTTTCAGGCTTATCCCGGGCTGACCGGGGCGGAATTTCTCGATTTTGCCGGAGTCATGAAAGGGATCAAGGACAAGAAACGGAGGAAAGCGGAAATCGCTGCTTTGCTGGAACAGGTGAACCTGCAGGATCAAGCCGGAAAAAGAGTGCGGACCTACTCCGGCGGCATGAGGCGCCGCCTCGGCATCGCCCAGGCGCTGCTCGGTTCGCCGCGGGTGCTGATCGCCGACGAACCGACGGCCGGGCTCGACCCGGAAGAGCGCGTCCGCTTCCGCAATTTGCTGGCCCGGTTCAGCGTCGGAAGGATCGTGCTGCTGTCGACCCACATCGTCGCCGACATTGAAAGCAACTGCCGGCAAATCGCCGTCCTGAACAAAGGCCGGGTGCGCTTGACCGGCGAGCTCGCCGACCTGCAGGAGCGCGGGCGCGGCAAAGTATGGGAGGCACGCTTGTCCGAACGGGACTTCGCCCGGCTTGATCCGCTGTCCGTCGTTTGGGCCCGGCCGGCGGCGGGCGGGCTGCGGTGCCGCATCGTCGGCGAGGCGCCTCCGGCTGCCGATGACGTAACGCCGGTTCAGCCGACGCTGGAAGACAGTTATTTGGCGCTGCTAAGGACGGGTCTCCCGGAAGGAGCGGCGGGACGATGAGTAGATGGCGGCGATTGTTGATGTTTGAACTGCGAATGATTTTTCGCAATCCGTGGTTTTTGGCCATGCCGGTGCTGTTCGTTTTGCTGCTGGTCTGGTTCGTCGGGCGGGTCGCGGTGCGGGAGGCTGATTTTTACCAGGAAGCCTATACGTATATGGCGCTTGTTCACACGATGACGTTAGGCCTCGTCATGCTGCTCGGCGTGCTCACGGTCCGCCGGGATATCCGGCGCCCTTCCTATGAATGGAGTACGGCATTGCCGGTGCCGTATGCGGCCAAAATTTCCGCGAAGTATGCCGCCGGCCTGCTCTATTTTTCGCTGTTTACTTTACTGGCCGGGGCGGTTTACGCTTGGGCGTCCGCGCAAGTCGGCGCTGCTTCCGGGGTGACGCTGGAATTTACGGGCTATTTCGCCGCCAGCTACGAAGTGTCTTATATCGTCACACTGGCGCTGGCGATGCTGCTGGCGATTTGCATTCCGAATCGGGCCTGTTACCTGATTGCGTTTTGCGCCTGGATGTTCGGCACCTTTTTTATGGATATATTCCTGCTGGACCGGAATCACTGGTACGTGCTGCGCGCCTTTCATCTCAGTCAATTGGCGATGAACGGCGATTTGGGAATGGATACATGGGGCATGCGTTTGATCGCCGATGAGCAGGCCTCCTCCCGCCGCTTTGTGCTGGCTTTCGCGCTGCTGCTGTTAACGTCCGGAACGGTGATCCTCGACCGGCTGCGGCCGGCGGGGCGCCGGGCCTATTCCTGGATTGCGGCCGGTGTTGCGCTGCTGCTGGCGGCGGGCGCGTTCGTTCCCTACGGATCGATCTGGCGGGAACGGTATGCCGAGTACGAGGCGAAGCAGCTCGACCCGAGCATCCCCACGGTTAACGAATTTCTGATCGCCCAAGCTTCCTCCGCTTCCCGGAGCGCCGGGGTTTTTGCAATTACCGGTTATGACATTGACCTAAAAAGAACTCCGGACGACCGTCTTCATTTCAATGTCCGGCTGCAAATCCCCGCGAAACGGTTGCATGGAAGCCCGGAGCTAACCTTTACCTTAAACCGGACTTTCCGCGTTGAGGACGTCCGGGTGGCCGGGGCTGCCGCAGCGTTTGTGCAGCAAGGGGAGCGGTTGACCGTTAAGCCTGCGGAACCCGCAACCGGGGAACTTCTTCGAGTGGAGATGAAATACAGCGGGGCGGTGATGGACTATATGCCCCGGAATCAGGCCCAGGAAGCTTACAACGCTTTTGTCCGAGGAAAAAACGTTGATTTGCCGTGGTACATGGCCTGGTATCCGCTGCCCGGCGACCGTCCGGTGTACCTGAAGAAGGGCGAGGCATCTACGCTGCGGCTGGCGGAAGAATTCAGGCTGATGAAAGAATCCGGGGAGCGCGGATTTTCGCCGATTCATGTCCGCCTGAACGTTTCCGGTTTTGAAACTCCGCTGTTTTCCAACCTGACGGAATCCGTGCGCCGCCGGGACGGGCAAACGTTTGAAAGCGACGTTTTGACCTGCATTCGCTTAGTCGGCGGAGAATTTGTCGAGCTGGAGCATCCCGGGCTGCCGGTGCGGCTGGTCACGACTCCTTATGCCGTTCGCAGAGTGGAGAAGATGTTCGCAGAGTGTAACGAGATGTACCGATATTTTACTTCCTGGCTCCCCGATTTTCGGCCCAAGCTGGAACAAGTACTGGTGCTGCCCATGTATATTCCCAATAACCTTACGAACTTGGAAGAACGGACCTTGCTGATGAACTGGTTGAGCAGGGACCGGGAAGAAGACTCCGGAACGGATGCCGAAACTTTGATGTATCGGATGCTCCTGGGAACGGATGACGGCAAATTCGAGATTACGGATTCGTACACGGATGTGCGTCCGCAGATTCGCGCCTTGATATGGTATGTGTATTGCCGTGAACAGACGGATTATACGGAAGAGGATATGGAGAAAGGACCCCAGAGCAAAATCCTGTCCGATCTTTTTCAGAATAACGTGGGATTGCGGATGGTACGGGAGGTGGAAACCGCCCTGGATGAAGGCAAATCCAAACAGGTCAAGGAAATGCTGAACTATTTTTACAGCCGGGGGTTGGAAATCCCGGACACGCAATTCAACGCGGACAAGGGCAGTATTACTTACAGGGAATGGCTGCGGGAATGGAAGAAGGCGATGCGGATGAGAGGGGAGGGATGACATGATTTCGGACCAGCTGCTGGTAGAGCGGATGGCGGCGGGGGACCGGGAAGCGTTCGAGCTATTGGTCACGAGGTACCACGGACCGCTGCTCAGTTACGTGACCAACCGGCTCAAGGACCGAAGCAAGGCGGAGGACATCGTCCAGGAGACTTTTATCCGGCTGATCCGCCACCTGAAAAGGCACGGCGGGATGGAACATCTCCGCCCCTGGCTGTATACGGTGGCGCTGAATTTGTGCCGGGATTACTGGCGGAGCGCCTCCTACCGTTCAGAGCATGCCGGTGCGGACGAACTGCCGGACGATGTGGACCCTTCGCCGCAGGCGGAGGCATTGATCGAACGGCAGGAGACGGCGCAGCAGCTTGCCGAATCTTTGGCCCTGCTGCCGCAGGTGCAGCAGGAGGTTGTGCGCATGCGCTTTTTTCACGAACTGAAGCTGCATGAAATTGCCGAAATGCTGGAAATGCCGCTAAGCTCGGTGAAATCGAACCTTTACAGCGCATTGCGGAAGCTCAAACGCGTACTATGCGGGCCAAAGGGCGCTTCCTCCGCCGGGTCCGGCGAGCGAATGGATACATTTACGGAAAGCGAGGTGCCGATTCATGGAACACTCCATTGATAAAGAACTGGAACGCTTGGAGCAGGAGCTGCGCGAACCGCTGCGGCAGGCTGTGCAGAATGCTCCGGCGCCGTCGGAAACGGCGGCGCTGATCGCGGCCCTGCAGCCGGAATTTGCCGAGCTTCAGGCGCAAAACGCCGCAAAAACGCTCGATTTCAACCCGCACGTCGAAGCGCCTTCGCTGCGCAGATTGCTGCTTAGCCAATTCCGTCTCAACCGCAAAGCACTCGTTTTGGCCGGCGCGGCCGTATTTTTGATGCTGATTTTGCTGGTTGATCCAAACCGCCCGTTCTCCAATTATTTGCTGGGCGATCGTATGCCAAGTTTATTCCCGATGATTACGCCCTTGATGCTAATCGCTTCTATGCTGTACAGCTACCGCTCCTGGGACCCGGGCATGCGCGCGGTCGAGAGCATTACGCCTTATCCTCCCGCTCTAGTCGTCTACAGCCGGATGCTTATGGTGATCGCTCTTGTGATCGGCTGGGCGCTGATCAGTTCCGTCGTTGTGGGCATTCGCGTGGAGGCGGCGGGCGAGGCAGGGATGCCCTTTGTGCCGTTTTTGCTGCAATGGCTGGGCATTTCGCTGCTGACCGGCGGGACGGCGATGTACGCATTGTTCCGTTACGGCATGAAACCGGCGCTGTTTTTCGCTTTTGCGGTTTACGTGCTTTGGTTTATGCTGGAGATCCAGGCCCAGGCGGGAGGATGGGCCGCCGGTACGCGGACGGCGCTCGACGCGCTGCTGCTGCTCATCGGGGCGCTGCTGCTGTTCCGCTCGTATTACCGCAGCCGAAGTCTGAAAATAGGTGGAGTGAGGACGGAGAATACGCATGATTACCGTTGAAAATATCGATGAGCCGTTGGACGGCTTCTCCCTGCATATCGATGCCTTGCGGCTGTATCCGGGCCTAACGCTGCTGGTCGGCGCCAACGGGGCGGGCAAAACGACGCTGCTTGAGCTGCTGGCGACCGTCAGGATGCCGCGCAGGGGGAGGATCCTGTACCGGCAGCGCTCCGTGCTTGACGATTTGCCGCTGGTGCGCAGTCAAATCGGTTATGTACCCGCGGAAATCGAATTGTACGAAGAAATGACGCCGTACAAGCTGCTGGTTTATTTGTCCGAACTTAAGGGCTTAACCGGCCCGGATCGGGCGAAGGAACTGCTGGGCGATTTTAATCTGGAATTCTGCCGGAACACCAAGATCAAACGGTTGTCGCTTGGGGTTCAGCGGCGGATTGCCCTTGCCCAATCCCTCTTGGGGGCCCCGAATTTCATGTTTCTTGATGAGCCGTTAAACGCGATGGATTCCGCGGAGCGCAAGCTGGCGATCAACTATTTGAACCGGTACGCCGAAGGGCGGACCGTCATCGCGGCGGTGCATGAGATGAACGAATGGGCGGCCATGGCCGATTACGTGCTTTGGCTCGATCGGGGGGAAGTTCATTTTTACGACAGGAAATCGCTATGGACGGAAGACTTGCCTTGCCCGATTTGGGAAGGAGTCATTCCCCGTGAACGGTTAGGCGAGCTGCCGCCCGAGCGCCTGATCGAGATTCGGGAGGTCCGGGAGGGGGTATACGTCAAAATGGTGGCGGAATCTCCCCCGTTTCCCGGCCTCGCCGAAGGGGAACCGCTGCTGGAAGATGCCTATTTCGTGCGGAAATTCAAGGGAAAGTAAATAAAATATATAATTCACATAAAAATTATCGGATTTCCTATTTTCAAACGGCTTGAGATGTGAGAGAATATGAAAAAACATCGTCATCCCATCACTTTCGAGCGATTTGAAGGAGGAATTATCCATGTCTGAAGAGCGTCAATACGCCCCCGAAACCCTGGCGATCCATGCCGGGCAGGAAATCGATCCGACTACGTATTCCCGGGCGGTCCCGTTGTACCAAACGACTTCCTACGGCTTCCGCGACACCGAGCACGCCGCCAATTTGTTCGGCCTGAAGGAATTCGGCAACATCTACACCCGCATTATGAACCCGACGACCGATGTGTTCGAGAAACGGCTGGCGGCGCTCGAGGGAGGCGTCGGCGCACTGGCAACGGCATCCGGTCAGGCGGCGATCACGTTTTCCATTTTGAATATCGCCGGGGCCGGGGATGAGATCGTGTCATCGTCCACGCTGTACGGCGGCACCTACAATTTGTTTTCAACGACGCTGCCGAAGCTTGGCATCAAGGTCAAATTCGTCGATTCCGCAAATCCCGACAACTTCCGCGCGGCCATCACGGACAAGACGAAAGCGCTTTATGCCGAAACGCTCGGCAACCCGAAGGGCGACGTGCTCGATATCGAGGCGGTGGCGGCGATCGCCCATGAGCACGGAATTCCGCTGATCGTCGACAATACGTTCCCGAGCCCCTACCTGCTGCGCCCGATCGATTTCGGCGCGGACATCGTCGTGCATTCGGCCACGAAGTTCATCGGCGGGCACGGCACATCCATCGGCGGAATCATCGTTGACAGCGGCAAATTCGACTGGTCGGCGAGCGGGAAATTCCCCGGCCTGACGGAGCCGGATCCGAGCTACCATGGCGTTGTCTACTCGGACGCCGTCGGGCCGCTGGCGTACATCATCAAGGCGCGCGTCCAATTGCAGCGCGACCTCGGCGCTCCGCTGTCGCCGTTTAACGCCTGGCTGCTGCTGCAGGGGCTGGAGACGCTGCATCTGCGCGTCGAACGCCACAGCCAAAATGCGCTGAAGGTGGCGCAGTACCTGGAAGCCCACGACAAAGTGGAGTGGGTCAGCTACGCCGGGCTGCCGAGCCACGAATCCTACAAGCTGGCGCAAAAATATTTGCCGAAAGGGCAAGGCGCGATCCTTACCTTCGGCATTAAGGGCGGCGTAGAAGCCGGGCGCAAGCTGATCGAAAACGTGAAGCTGTTCTCGCACCTGGCCAATGTCGGGGATTCGAAGTCGCTCATTATCCATCCGGCGAGCACGACGCACCAGCAGCTGACGGAAGAGGAGCAACTGGCGGCCGGCGTCAATCCGGAACTGGTCCGCCTGTCCGTGGGCACCGAGTCGATCGACGACATCCTGTACGACCTGGAGCAGGCGATTGCCGCCAGCCAGGCATAATTCAACGTATTATCATTAAGCGAAAAGCCGCTGTTTCGGTGTCGGGATCACATCATCCGGCCGGACAGCGGTTTTTTGTGATCATAGAAGTGGCCTGGAGCCTCAGGTGCAGGTACCATCATGCTGAAAGGCTGCACAGGTTAGGATGAAGATGAAACTATTGGCAGAGCGGCCGCGTTTAAGATATAGACAGCGCAGAGATAACGAATCCTTAGGGTTGTTTATATACGTTTTGGAGGAGGTTGTTTTTTTGAAAAAGATAAAATGGCTGCTCCCGGCTGCGGCTGCCGCCGGACTGCTGCTGGTAAGCTGCTCGCCGGCAAACCGTCCGGTTAACGGGGGAGAAAACGCTGCGCGGGACGCGTCCCAGCAGGAGCCAGGGAATGCGTCGTTGCCGGCTAATCAGAGAGAGGCAACACGCGTAAAAGTAGCCGAGCAAGGTGGAGCACAGGAAAAGATGCCGGCACAGAGCGTCAAGCTGGCAAAAGGAGAATTTAGCGCAAGCCGGAATGCGAAGGGAGAACTTGTCGCAGTTCCGGCCGGCCTGGCGGATTATAGCATCGACTACGGGGCGGTGGTTGAGCTGGAGGGACAAACGTTGGTGATGGCCAATGTATTTTATGGGGACGATGATGCGATCAAAGTTCTGCTGTCCCATAAAACGGGCGAAGACCAGGTGAAGACCGTCTGGAGCGAGGGGATCACGGACACGAACAACCGCTGGTATAACGCGTTTATCGGGCAACTGCTCGTCAAAGCGGATGAGGAGCGGGTGTTGTTTTTGGAGCCGGAAATCATAGGGCAAGGCGGAAAGTATCATCTTTCCGAGTATAATGTGCGGACGGGGAAAATTACGCGGATCAGGAAAGATTTTTGGCCGCTGCCGGAAGATTATGACTATATTTACCAATCCCATTGGGACGGCGAGCGGAAGAAAGTGTTTTTGCAGAGCTACTTGGGTTTGGTGAGAGTGTTTGATTTGCAGGGCGGGAAAGATGATGCTCCGGACCGGTTGTTCCGGGTGATTCCGCACTCGACGACCGGGGCTCCGTCCTTGTTCCTGTCGCCTGATTTTAAACGGTTTGCTCATGACGATGAGAGCGGAAAGGTGACTTTCTATGATATAAAAGGCGCTGCGCTCGGGAAAATCAAGCTGTCTGAGGACAAGTATGTTCCGTCCGAAAAAATCAAGTGGAATCCGTCCGGTTCGATCGCTTGGATGGAGTCTTCTCCGGGAGAGCATAGCCGGATTAAAGACATCGATATCGACTATTTAAGCATTGCCCCGCAGCGCATTGATTTCTACGACAGAGACGGGGGCGCTTTGGGATCGATTAAGGCGGATGCGGGGGACGACCGCGCGCTGGATATCGCCGGCTGGCTTGATGACTCCACCGCGCTCGTCAAGTCCTACCGGTTCGAGCCGGACGGCAGCAATACTTATGGGATGGTAGAGAAGGAACCGGCCTATTTCTACTACGATGTTCACAAGAAAGAAAAACGGCCCGCGAGCGAGGCGGATCTGCCGGAAATGCTCCCGGCGAAGGCGCGCACGTCATGGTCGCGAATGGCAGAAACGCATACGTCAGAGCCGCAAACCGGGGTCGTTGTAGAACGGAAAGAAATCGTGTTTCCTAAAGAGTAATAGCCCTAGTACGTACTTTTGAGGTTTCCCGTAACAGTGCAAGTTTCCGACAGGGAACACGCCTGCCGGAAATCTAACGGTTGCAGCAGCCGCTATTTTGCGAAAAAAGCCCCTTTCTAAAATCTAACGGTTGCGAGCAGCGTTATTTGCCTTAATTTGGGCCCCAATAGCTGGTTTTTAGCGAAATAAGCGCTGTGGCATCCGTTAGAGTTTGAAATCGGCGTTGTTGCAGCAAATAGCGGTTGTGGCATCCGTTAGAATGGGGGGCCGGTTAACAAGCAGGGGCGAGCTTATGCCTGACGCGGAGACAGACCGGCCCCGTCTTGTTCCTTGCCCCATTATTCCAATGTAAAATCGCCCGTTGTTGTGGTTGCCTTGACGCTATATTTGCCGCTGCCCACTTTTCCCGCGATCCCTTGATCCGTCCGGCGGCTGAAATCCATGTCCGGGACATTCACCTCAGCTTCCCCGCCTACCGTGGTGAACTCCAGCGATAGCGGCTGATTCTTTTTCAAGACGATGTCAATATCCCCATGGATGGATTCGGCCGTGATGTCCCCGGCCAGATCGACCGTCTGCAAGCCGAGGTCCAGGTCTCCATTCACGGAACTGGCGGCAATTTCGCCTTTTAGGGCGGAGGCCTCGATGCTGCCGTTGACGCTGTTCAGTTCTATTTTGGCCGCTTTAGCGCGGTCTAACGTGATTTCTCCGTTTGTGGTCTCAAGCTTGATGGCCTGCTTTATCTCCAGATTGGAGGTTTCGATGTCCCCGCTGATCGTGCTAATGGACAACTTTCCAAAAGACTGCGCCGCCGGAATGGTCACGGTTAACGCCAGATCGGCGCGGAAGCTTTTGCCGTCTTTTTTCTCCCGTTCCGTTTGAATGTACAGCGTATCGCCTTCCTTGTTTAACAAAGGGGTGAGCTCGTTGTCTTTAATGCCGCTTCTTACCTTCCCCGTCAGTTTGGCTTCAATGTCCGATGCAGCGGAGGCGGTGAGCTTTACATCGGAGGCGGCGGTGTCGATGACGATGTTGCGGATTCCTTGGGCGGCGAGATTTTCGGAGAGGGAGACGCGCCGGCTTTTGGCGTTATCGGGATCATCCGTGGAATCGCGGGACACGGCATCGTCTACGATTTCGGAGACATTATCCAAAATTCCGCCCACCATATCGGTGGTTCCTTTCATCAAATCGGTTTGAAAATCCTCGATGATCCCGTTCAAGTCATTCGTCGTTTCCTGCCGGTCACGGTGCGGAGCGTTCTGGCTTCCGTCCTGCTCTGGGGCCGTTTCCTTGTCTTCCTGAAAAAGGCCAAACGCCTTAAGCGTCTCCCCTTTGGGAAAGGTGACGATGGTTCCGATGACCCCGATGAGCAGCAAGCCTATGGCAAAATAGACGATTTTTTTCATAGCGAAACGCTCCCTTGAAATCCGGATTTATTTTTGACCAACCGTAAGATCACGCCGTACAGCCGCTTGGCAAGCTGTCTGAGGCCCACGGCAAGCAGGATCCCCAGGCTAAACAACGTCATGGTTGCGAACAAGTTGAAAAGAAACAACTCGAATCCGCGCTGGATCAAGGAGACGATGATCAACAGCGGACTAAGCAGCATAGCGGCGGCGATGATGCTGAGAGAGGCGGCCAGGAGCAGCAGGACCGCTACGGGCAAGGCAACGGCGAGCATATTGATAAAGCTCATTCCAGCGGCCCGCAGCACCGCGCGCATCACATTGGCGAAGCTTTTCTTGCGCTCGGCCACCGAAATACTGTAATCGAGCAGCAGTTCTTTGGCCAGCAGTGAAGGCGTCCCCAGCTTTTTAATGATTTCTTCCTCGCTTTTCCCGGCGGCTGCGCCTGCCTCGAAATGCTCCTCGTAATCGTACAAAATTTCTTTGCGCTCCTCTGGAGGTATGCCGATCAGCAACCCTTCCAGGGTGCGCATAAATTCAGTTCTCTCCATGGCTACTCGTCCCTTCTGCGATAAAGTCATCAACCGCCTTGGCAAATGGCATCCATTGCGCGATAAGTTCGGCAAGCTGCTCCCGTCCCGGCGCGGTGATCGAGTAGTATTTGCGCGGCGGCCCTTCCGAAGAATCGGACAAATAACAGGTCAGGTAGTTGTCTTTGGTCAGCCTGCGCAGGATGGGGTAGAGCGTTCCTTCCGCCAGTTCGATTTTTTCGCTGATTTTCTGCGCAAGCTCATAGCCGTAATAGTCCTTTTGGGAAATCAGAACGAGCACGCAGAGCTCCAGCGCTCCTTTTTTGAACTGTACATTCATTGGCAACACCTCGGTAGTTACGGCAGGATGCGGATCGGATGATTCAACAAATAGATTTTATTCAGTACTGGATATTATCTACTAGATGATCTTAGTATAGTATTCTGTACTGAATAATGCAACATACCATTTACATACTGAAGCAATTAGTTTAAAATGAAAGTAAAGTTTCGTTAACCCAAAATTATTGTACCAATACAAAAATGATTATCGTTCTCAATTGCATGCTGCTCCGGGAGATCCCGGGGCAGCATGTGCCATTTTTAGGGGGTTAACAATAGTATTCATTCTCAATTAGCGATGCCATCCAACATGAAGGGGGAAATATTTATGCGTGCTGTTCAACAAACCTTGCCTGCCGCCGCAAAGCCATCGGCCAATTTGCCTGATCCGGGGAGACGGCGCCGTTCTTCACTGCTTCGTCTGCTGCGGCATCGGGAAATGCTGCTGGCTCTCGCTAGCGGAGCGCTGATGTGCGCCGCTTGGGGGCTGCACGGCTGGCTGCCTTTGTTGTCGATTGTTCTTTATATAACCGCTTATATTGTCGGCGGGTTCGTGAAAGCGCGGGAGGGGCTGGCTACTTTATTTAAGGATAGGGATTTGGACGTTAACCTGCTGATGATCGCCGCCGCGCTTGGAGCGGCATCGATCGGGTATTGGAATGAAGGGGCGATGCTTATCTTCATTTTCGCGTTAAGCGGCGCGCTGGAGTCGTTTGCCGGCGAGCAAAGCCGCAGGGACATCTCGGCGCTGGCCGCGATGAAACCGGAAACGGCCCTGCGGATCGATGCGGACGGAATGAAGGAGGTCGCGGCCGAAACGCTGCTGGTCGGGGATTTGGTCCTGGTAAAACCCGGCGAGGTGATCCCGGCGGACGGAATCGTGAGCAGCGGGGGCTCTTCCGTCAACCAATCGGCGATTACGGGCGAGTCGATGCCTGTGGACAAACGCGCCGGCGACGGCGTATATGCCGGAACGATCAACGGCGAAGGAGCGCTGTATGTGGAGGTGACCAGTCCGGCGGACGGTACGCTGTTTGCCAAAATCATCGCCCTGGTAGAGCAAGCCGAGCGGGAGGTGCCGAAGACGGAGCGCTTTATTAAGCGGCTTGAAGGCGTTTATGCCAAGGTGGTGCTCCTGGTCACTGCGGCGCTTGTTCTGCTCGCCCCGCTGACTTTCGGATGGAGCTGGCCGGCGGCTTTCTATAAAGCGATGGTGTTTCTCGTCGTGGCCTCGCCCTGCGCGCTCGTATCCTCCGTGATGCCGGCGATGCTGTCGGCGATGTCCAAAAGCGCGCGAAACGGCGTGCTGTTCAAAGGCGCCGCTTATATGGACCTGCTCGGCGGCGCGCGCGTCGTCGCCTTCGACAAGACCGGCACGTTGACGGAGGGGATTCCGGAGGTTACCGAGCTGTACGTGGCCGAGGGATACGACCGGCTGCGGGTGCTGGCCGCTTGCGCGGCGGCGGAGAGTTTGTCCGAGCATCCGCTGGCCGAGGCGATCGTGCGCAAAGCCGAAGAAGAGGGCCTGACCATCCGGAGTGCGGATGAATTGCAGGCGCTGCCCGGCTGGGGCATTGAGGCCAAGATCGGCGGCGAGGTGTGGAGAGTCGGCAAGGCGCATGAAGACGACCCGAATTTGCCGCCCGAGTTCGCCGAACGGATGCGGGCCTGGATCGCGGAAGGGCATACGGTTTCCGCGATTCAGGCCAGCGGGGAATACGCCGGATTGATCGCGCTGCGGGACCGGATTCGCCCTCAGGCCAAGGCGGCGGTCGACCGCCTGCACCGGCTGGGGATCGCCGCCGCGATGCTGACCGGCGATCGCGGCGGCACCGCCCGCGCGGTCGCCAGGGAAGCGGGGATCGATCTTGTGTACGGGGACCTGCTGCCCCAGGACAAGGTGGAGCATGTGAAGGCGCTGCGCAGCCGTTACGGCAGCGTCGTCATGGTCGGCGACGGTGTCAATGACGCGCCGGCGCTGGCGGCGGCGACGGTCGGGGTGGCCATGGGGGGAGGCGGAAGCGCCGCGGCGCTGGAGGTTGCGGACGTCGTGCTGATGAACGACAGTCTGGAGCGGGTCGCCGAGGCGATAGCGCTCGCCCGCCGGGCCCGGAGAATCGTCAAGCAAAATCTTGTTTTTGCCGGCGCGGTCATCCTGCTGCTGATCGCGAGCAATTTTTTGCGCGGCATCCCTCTGCCGCTTGGCGTTGTGGGGCATGAGGGCAGCACGCTGCTCGTCATTTTGAACGGGCTGCGGCTGCTCCGGTAATTCGGGGCTGCGCAGAAAAGCGGACGCCTCTTCATCATTCCTTCATTTAAACTTCACAGAACCGTTCCGGTACGCTTGTTGACACCATGCAGTCGTTTTAACATAATTGAAGTAGATCATAGATTTTCCATCTTGATATAAAAAAACAGTGTGTCGAAGCCTTGCTATATAAGTTGAACTAAAGAAAAACGAGAGTAAGGCAAGAGTGTGAAATGATTCTGAAGAAACGGCAGTGGTCGCCTTTGTGAGCGGATTTCTACCTTGTATGAATCTACGTAATCATAGAAATCTGGGAGCAACAGCGATCGTAAGAACATTTCACACGGCTGCCCTGATCCGTATAATATTGTTCAACTTATATAGCAGATTGCCTGAAATAGAGTGCTTACTTTCTATCGATCACACTTTTAGGAGGATGCCATTATGTATAAATCGATTATTATCGGTACCGGTCCGGCCGGACTTACGGCGGCCATTTATCTGGCCCGCGCCAACCTGAACCCGCTGATCATCGAGGGACCGCAGCCGGGCGGACAGCTGACGACGACGACGGAAGTGGAAAACTTCCCGGGATTCCCGGAAGGGATCATGGGTCCGGAATTGATGGACAACATGCGCAAACAGGCCGAGCGTTTCGGCGCGGAGTTCCGCACCGGCTGGGTCAACAGCGTTGATTTGAGCAAACGTCCGTTTAAGCTGCAAGTGGAAGGGATCGGCGAACTCGTTACCGAAACGCTCGTTTTGTCGACCGGCGCGACGGCCAAATATTTGGGAATCCCCGGCGAGCAGGATAACGTTGGACGCGGCGTAAGCACCTGCGCCACCTGCGACGGATTTTTCTTCCGCGGCAAGGAAATCGTCGTCGTTGGCGGCGGCGACTCCGCACTTGAGGAAGCCGGCTTCCTGACCCGCTTCGCGACGAAGGTGACGCTCGTTCATCGCCGCGATGAGCTGCGCGCTTCGAAGATCATGCAGGATCGCGCCCGCGCCAACGAGAAGATCGAAATGGCGCTGAACCGCACGCCGCTGGAAGTCATCGCCGGCGAAAACGGCGTAACCGGCCTGAAAGTGCGGAACAACGCGACCGGCGAAGAAGAGATCATCAGCGCGAGCGGGGTGTTCGTCGCGATCGGCCACCAGCCGAACACGGCGTTCCTCGGCGGGCAGATCGATACGGACGCGAACGGCTATATCGTGGTCAAACCGGGCACGTCGGAAACGAACGTACCGGGCGTATTCGCTTGCGGCGACGTGCAGGATAACCGCTATCGCCAGGCGATCACCGCCGCGGGCAGCGGCTGCATGGCCGCGATCGACTGTGAGAAATACATCGAAAACCTTGAGCATGAAACGGCCGCAGCGGCCGCAAAATAAAATCACCGGAAAAGTAATTTAGTTCCGGATAGGAAGGGAGAAATCATCATGGCAAATGTGATTGTATACACCAGCACCAATTGCCCGCATTGCAAACAAGTGAAAAGCTTTCTGAGCGACAAAGGCGTCGCTTATGAAGAGCGCAACATCGAGCAAAACGACGAATACGCACAGCAAGTTTGGGACATGGGCATGCGCGCCGTTCCGGTAACGGTCATCGGCGAGCACCGCATCTTGGGCATGAACAAAACCCAGTTCGATAAAGCATTGGCGGAATTGGCGTAAGGCCAGCCGCCAGCCGAAACCCGAAAGAGCACCGCCCTTGCAGCCTGCACGGCCGTCAAGGACGATGCTCTTTTTTTGTTCCGCCCAAATCAGCTCAACCATCCGGCGAGAAGCTGAAAGATCAGATACCCTGCCACCCCGCAGCCGAGGAGGGTAAATCCGGCTTTTTTCCGCCCCTGGAACAACCGCATAACTCCCAGGCTCACCAAGGGGGCGATCAGCAGCAAGAAGAACATGACGGCAACAAACATTTCAACGGAAATATCGGAAGTATCCACGATGGTCATGAGCAAACGCATCTCCATGTAAACGATTTATATTTTTTCGGCAATGATATATATCACAAATTCTATGTTTTTTATTATACTTCTATTTTTTAAAAATTGTAATGCGCGAAAGCGGCAAAATTGGGGAGAAATTGCGTCTTTTCGCGCCACGGAAAGGGCAGACGTTTCGACAAAACTAGTAAGCTTTTTTAACGGGAGCTATGGTACAATAAGCCTCAAGAAGATGCTGGAACAAGCTATCAAGGCTTGATGCACCGACAACAAGCCGGATAGAGGGAAGGAGCTGTCGGTTGTGGAATGGACATCCATGAGAAAATTTGCTGCAGCGGGAATTGCCGGTACATTGTTGTTCGGCACGGCTTCGGGTGAATGGAAAACCACAATAGCTTACGCCGCGCCTGCGATATCCAGCGTAACGTCGGCCAAGGAAATACAAGACCAATTGGCGGCGGGGCTTGAAGCCCGCAAGACGCAAATCAAACTGCTATATAAAGGGAGTACGGCAAAGCTGGAAAGCCTGATGAGCACGGCCATGAGCCAAGCGCTGGATCAGGATCCCTATACGAAATACGTGGTGAATCGCTATTCCTACGAATGGGAAGGAACGTCGGAATTCGCGACGGTTTCGGTCAAATTTCAATACCGGGAGACGTTGGAGCAATCCAACTATGTTTTCGCGAAAATAAAGAGCATCGTGGCGGAAATCATTCAACCGGACATGAACGATCACCAAAAAATCAAAGCGATTCATGACTATGTGGTGCGGTATTTAAAATACGACCTGGATTTGCAAAAGTTTACGGCCTACGAAGGGTTGACGACCCGCGAAGCCGTCTGCCAGGGTTATGCGCTGATGACCTATCGGATGCTCCGGGACGCGGGGATAGACAATCTAATTATCGAGGGCAAAGTGAACAATACCGCGCATGCCTGGAATCTGGTGCTGCTGGACGGCAAATGGTATCATCTCGACACGACATGGGACGATCCGGTGCCGGACGAGGGCGACCGTGTGCGATATACGTATTTTTTACTGACGGACGATCAGATTCGGAAAGACCATAGCTGGACGCTTAGTTATCCGGCCGCCGCGACCGCTTACCGGGACGTGTTAGGTTCGCTGATTGCCGCAGGCGGAGGGAACACCGGATATTACAAGGAACTATATAAAACGCTGGAATACGATTTGTTTGATGATGGCGCGGTTGTGACGAGCAGAGAAGGAATCCGCAGCAAAGTCGTCGAAGCCCTGAACGACAATCGGTCTTCGGTCACCATCAGATACGGCGGTTCAGAGCAGAGCTTGCTCCGCCATCTCAGAGAGCTCTATACCTTAAACCTTCAAAACATCAAGTATAACGAGGAACAACTTGAAGGCACGAATGATTTGAAGGTTGAAATCGTTTGGGAGAAATAGTGTGTACTATGCAAAACCGGCTTCACGGGAGAAAAAATTCTTCCATGAAGCCGGTTTTTTTGGTGAGGCGTTAACGTTGATCCGGTACTTCGAGATCGCATTTGTCCAGCGGAATCAGCTTGGACTTTTTGGTCCATTTGTACCCGAGCCACACGAGAAGGAACAACGGAACGCTGATGTAGGAAACAATGACGCCGTACCAATCGATGGTTTCGCCCGAGAAGGCGGACAGGTTTTGCCCGAGAATGACGATAAAGCAAAGGATGAAGGCGAATATCGGGCCAAACGGGAACCAGCGCGCTTTATACGGCAGATCGTTCAAGTCGCGGCCTTGGGCCATGTAGGCCCGGCGGAAACGGTAATGGCTAATGGCGATGCCAAGCCAGGTGATGAATCCGCACATGCCTGAAGCGTTCAGCAGCCAGTTGTAGACGACGCCGTCGCCGAACAGCGAAGCCAGGAAAGCCAGCATGCCGACGAGCGTCGTGAGAAGCAGGGCGTTCATCGGGATGCCGCGCCGGTTCAATTTGCCGAGGAATTTCGGCGCCTTGCCGCGCAGGGCCAAGGAATAAAGCACCCGCGAAGAGGCGTACATCCCGGAGTTGCCGGCCGACAGCACGGAAGACAAAATGACCGCGTTCATGACCGAAGCCGCAAAGGCGAGCCCGGCTTTTTCGAACACCAGGGTGAAGGGGCTGACGCCGATGCTTTCCAGACCGCTTTTGAGCAAATTCGGATTCGTATAAGGGATCAGCAAACCGATGACGAGAATAGCTAAAATGTAAAAAAGCAGAATCCGCCAAAAGACCTGCCGGATCGCCCGCGGCACATGCTCGCGCGGGTTGTCGCTTTCCCCGGCGGCCACGCCGACCATCTCCGTGCCTTGGAAGGAGAAGCCGGCGGCCATAAAGACGCCGAGGAAGGTGAAAAATCCGCCGTGGAACGGCGCGTCGCCGATCGTAAAGTTGGAAAATCCGACCGCTTCGCCGCCCATGATTCCGAAGATCATCAGCACGCCAACGACCAGGAAGATGATGACGACGGCGATTTTGATCGTCGCAAACCAGTATTCCGACTCCCCGTAGCCTTTGACCGACAAAATGTTGAGCCCGAGGATCAAGGCGAGGAACAGCACGCTCCACAGGAGCGAAGGACTGTTCGGGAACCAGTATTTGATAATGAGCGTGGCGGCCGACAGCTCGGCCGCGATCGTAATCGCCCAGTTGTACCAGAAATTCCAGCCCATCGCGAAGCCCAGCGAAGGATCGACGAAACGGGAGGCGTAGGTTTCAAAAGAGCCGGAGTCCGGCAGATACGTCGCCAGCTCCCCCAAGCTGGTCATCAGAAAATAGACCATGATGCCGACAGCCGCGTAGGCGAGCAGCGCTCCCCCCGGTCCGGCGGATGCGATCGCGCCGCCCGAGGCCAGGAACAAGCCGGTTCCGATCGAGCCGCCGAGCGCGATCATCGTCATGTGGCGGGCTTTAAGCCCCGGTTTCAGCCGGCCGCCCGTCCCTGTATTTTTATGGCTCATGAGAAAAACACTCCTTCGGTATCCTAATATTCCCTCGGCGCGGGGCCGAAGATGCATTCAGGTACAGGCCGAGGCTTGGAGCGAGCAAAAAAGGGCCGCGGAAAGGATTCCGCGGCCTGTATATACCGTGTATCCCACCATACCATGAAGATAGCTCAACACGAAATTCCCCGGGTGACGGGAACCCTCGTGACAGTTCTGTCCCTTTCGGCAACAGCCCCAGCCTACAGCCCTTAGAAGCCGGCTAATAAGCTTCGGCGACGGCGCCTTTCCATCCGGATTCTCTGGCGGCTTCTAAGCGCCTCCTCCGGTGTACTCATCGCAATCGCGACCTCTACCTCACCGTAATGATGAGGTTATTTATTCACTTTGCACTTGAACACATTTTAATAGTATAAAACAAGGTTGGACGGGCGGGCAATGCCAAAATAATGACAACCTGCCCCACCGAAGCGAATTTTCGGTGAATTTTTTAATTTCGGGCTTCGCCGCGGTCCCGGTTCGCCATTTGCTGCCAGACGGTGCCGGCGGCTTGTTCGCCGGATTCGATCCGCTCCACGGCCATTCTCGCCTGCAGGCCGACTTCGAACTCGGGATCGTCCGCCGCCTCCCGCAGCGCTTCCAGCGCGTCGTCGGTTCCGACCTCGTACAGGAAGCGGGCGGCCCGCCAGCGGACCAGCTTGCTGCTGTCCCGCAGCGCCGCGATCATCGGCCCCGTGGCCGCGGGATCGCCGATGTCGGATAGCGTGTCGCCGGCGGTGCGCCGCACGGCGGCGGAGGAGTCGCGCAGCGCTTCATACAGCAGCTCCATCGCCTCCGGCGTCCGCACGTCGCCGAGGTAGACGACGGCGAGCCGGCGGAGCTGCATCTGCGGGTCGCGCAGCGCCTGGGCCAGCAGCGGCAGCGCTTCGGGGCCCGGTTGCTGCAGCGCCTCGAGCGCGGCGTAGCGGATGCGCCAGTCGCTGTCCGCGAACCGCTCGCGGATCTCGTCCAGGCTCAGCTCGCGCCGCTGCTCGACGAACTCGGTCTCGCTGCGGCCGTGGGCGATCGCCTGGGCGACGATCCCCGCAAGCCGCTCGGGCGGATACGCCGCTTCCAGCTCCTGCTCGACCTCGCGGGCGATCTCCGCGAGCTCCCCGTAGCGCACGCCGTAGTCGGTCAGCTTGCGCTCCTTGATCAGCGTGGCGCTGGCCACCTCCGTAACCGCGTTTACGAACCGCTCGGACAGGGAGATGCGCTCTTCCTTGCTTCCCGCCTTGACCCGGATTTGCATCGGGATGCCGCGGAAAAACTGCACGAATACCTGTGCTTCCCCGTACGCGGCCGCCTCGTCGCTCTCCGGGCTCCAGGCGGATTCGACGCCTTCCTGGCCGAATTGTTTTTGCACCTCGGACAAGATGGCGGCCCAGTCGGCGCTGCCTTTCCGGTCCAAAGCGACGAAATCGAGGGTATGGAACACGCTTTTCACCCCGGGGATGCCGAGCAGATTGCGGATCCAGGCAGGGGCGGAGCGTTCATTTTCTGGGGTATATGTTTTTCGAATCCCCGGCTCCAGGCTTTCGTCCAAATGCAGCTTCATCGTATTGGGACTGGGAGTCGGTTCGATAAATACAATTTTCATAAAAGTTTCACATCTCCTTTCCCATATATTGTACCTCAACCTTTCCGTTTGCCCAAGCTTTTCATCCCCCGCTTTAGACCGTCGCCTTGGCTGTCCATCTATTATATAAGTTGAAGTAAAGAAATACGGAAGTTAGGCAAGAGGGTTCAATACTCTAAAAAAGTGACATTTTAGAATATTGAACCTAGGGGAAATGATTCTGAAGAAGCTAAAAGCTTTCTGTAGGAAAGCTGCATCGGAAGCATATGCTTGGTCGCCTTTGTGAGCGGATTTCATCCTTGTTGGAATCTATAAAATCAATAGAAATCTGCGAACAACAGCGATCGTAAGAACATTTCACACGGCTGCCCTGATCCGTAAATCAATAGTTCAACTTATCTAGGCAAAGGAATAAAAAGGAACCCTAACGACACAATAATCTTAGTACATGACATATATTATTCCAGCAACCGGACTTGGCGAATTTGGATTGCCTCCGGGATTGTTTTAGAATGGAAAGAAAGAAATCGGAGAGGAGCGCCTGGATCCATGCCGAGAACGCGCTACAACAATCTCGATAACGTAACCACCGACAAAACGTTGAAGCAGTTCAAGCAATGGCGGGAAGAGCGCCGCAGCAAAAAGAAGGACTATTCTTACGTTATTCCCCATTCGCCGCCGGACCTCGATTATTTGCGGCAAAACCGGCGGGACACGACGGTAACCTGGATCGGTCATTCCACTTTTCTCATTCAGTATCTTGGACTTAATATCGTGACCGATCCGGTGTGGGCTTGGCGCATGGGATTGACGCGGCGGCTGACCGCGCCGGGAATCCCGATCGAAGACGTCCCGGACGTCGACGTCATTCTCATTTCGCACTCCCATTACGATCATATGCATATCGCCTCCATTCGGCGTTTGTACGGGAGCGATACGCAGCTGCTCGTGCCGGCCGGCCTGGGGGCCAAAATGATCCGCAAAGGCTTTCGGCGGACGCGGGAGCTGAGCTGGTGGGAAGACCTGCGGGTAGGAGACGCAAAAATCACGTTTGTGCCGACCCAGCATTGGACCCGGCGCACCCCGTTCGATACGAACACGTCGCATTGGGGCGGCTTCGTCCTGGAGCCGGCGGTGTCCGGACAGGGCGGGCACGAACGGGATGGCCGCGAACAAGGCGGGCACGAACAAGGCGGGCACGAACAAGGCGGGCACGAACGGGACGGTCGCGAACTAGGCGGGCACGAACTGGGCGGCCACGAACTAGGCAGGCACGAACAGGACGGCCGCGAACTAGGCGGGCACGAACAAGGCGGGCACGAACAGGGCGGGCACGAACGGGACGGCCGCGAACAAGGCGGGCACGAACAAGGCGGCCACGAACCAGACGGGCACGAACAAGGCCGGCAAAAGCCGCAGGTAATTTATTTTGCCGGGGACAGCGGGTATTTCCGCGGTTTCCGAGAAATCGGCGAACGGTTCAATATCGACGTGGCGCTGCTGCCGATCGGGGCGTACGAGCCTGAATGGTTTATGACGAGCCAGCACACCACGCCGGAAGAGGCGCTGCAGGCTTTCGTCGACGTCAAAGGCAAGCTGATGATCCCGATGCATTACGGCACGTTTCGCTTGGCCGACGATACGGCGCGGGAAGCGCTCGACCGCCTGGAAGCGGACCGCAAACGCCGCGGCATACCTGCCGAGACGGTACGGATTCTGCACCACGGGGAAACGTTCCGGTTGCCGGAGCGGGAGTCGTGAGAGAAAGAAGTTCACGTTTTTGTAGTCTAAAATAAAACCCACCGACTAAGGCGAAGGGCCGGCGGTGGGTTTTCTATTTATCCTGGGGCATGGGCGGCGTGCGGAAATAGCGGTACAAAATGGCGTTATTTTCCCTGGGTAAGGGGTTCGGCACAAATAAGGGATTTTTTTGCACTAGCGTTGCATCAAACCTATCATGATTCAAAAATTAACTAAATAAGGGAAAATATAATTTATTTTCATGGAAAATCCACAAAAAAGCTCCTATTGTTAAGAGAGACGCGTTACCCATCTAACTCTCAACAAAAGGAGCCAAACC
>SNQW01000247.1_pt1 | contig 24410 bp, 25 predicted proteins | sample 2580511 | NCBI WGS metagenome assembly SNQW01 (sample SAMN10953775, study PRJNA522744) | food fermentation metagenome | isolation source: 8-hour incubation of native-enriched microbial consortia from nixtamalized... | place: Mexico | collected 2017-09-24 | reverse complement strand
CGGGCGTAACGGCAGCACGATTGGAGACCATCCGCACGTCAGCGACGGATGAGTGGCTCACACCAGCGTGGCTCATCGGCCGCGTGGAGTCGGTACTGGGGCAGATCGACGGAGACGTGGCGGCCGAACCGGGGCGGAGTGTTCCCGCCCGGTGGCATCTGACGGCCGAGGATGATGCGCTCTCGGTCGCCTCGTGGGCCAATCCGCCGACAGCCTCGACGCTAGGGCCTACGGACGGAGCGAATGATGATGTCTCTCCGTCGCGACTCTGGATGAACCCGCCCTGGGCGAAAGCGTCCCACTTCGTCCGGCGGCTTCTGCGTGAGGTCGATGCCGGTCGTGTCGAACGGGCCGTCGTTCTCTTGCCCGCCCGTCTCGGCGCCGAGTATGTGGCGAATCTCACCGAACGCGGGTATCCCCGGGTCGAGCTGACGGGCCGCCTGCGGTTCGAGCCCGGGAGAGGCGCCGCACCGACGGCGCGGGGAGAGGCGCCGTTCGCGAGCATGCTTATCGGGGTGGGTATCGATGCGGATGCCATGCACGCGGCGTTCCATGACGTGGGAGTGGTTGTTCAGGCGGTCCGGCCTCGACGGGGCGAGGGCATCGCTGGCGGCTGATAGCCGGGGAGAGCTTCCTTCGCGATCTCGCAGAGCAGCTTCAGGATGTCGAGGCCGAGTGGAATGCAGCTCTCCAGCGTGCGTCCGGAAGGTGACGTGAGTTCAAGAAGCCCGATGCCGATGTCGAACAGCAGCTCAGCATGCGGGGCGACGAAGGTGATGATGTGGTGGAAGCGGAACCATGTGGTCGACATGCCACCCATATGCGCGGTGGGCTCCGGGCGGGTGTCCTCTCCGTTGTTGGAGGGCCCGCCGCCGCACTCGATGCGGCTGAAAGCAGCACCCCCTGCGAGATATCGCTCCGATGCAAGCCGTCCGCGCCATCGTCGCTAGCCTCGAAACGGGCGGCTACGAAATCGGAGGAGTGTTCAGCATGCAGTGGGGTTGGAATCCGGACTCGTTCGCGGCGATGATGACGGTGCTCGCGTCAGTGGCCGCATTCTTCGCGGGCTGGGCCGCTTGGCGCGCGTACAGGCTGGAGCGGGCCCGCGAGGATCGCGCGTCAGCGGCGATGAAACGTCAGCAGGCTGAGATGGTCTCGGCGTGGACCGTGGTCCGCCGGAACGAGGATGGTGAGAACTACGTCGAACTGCGGGTTCAGAACCTCGGGTCCGCGCCGGTGTACGAGGTGACGCTCGGCATACAGCTCGGCAGCGTCTGCTCTTACGCGGCGAAGACGCGAGTGGTTCCGCCGAGCGGGCGGAACCCGATGGAGGTCCGGCTCACCGAGCGGGGGCTCGAGCGCTGGCTCACCTGGGCAAAGGGTCCCGCGCGGAAGCTCGCGCCGTATGTGGAGCTCACGTTCTGCGACTCGGCGGGAGCGTGGTGGTTCCGCGATACGCGAGGCGCCCTGGTCGAGATCGAATCCGGAAAGAGCTATCTCTACGACGAGTCGAAGACGAGAGTGCTCACGCCGTAGGCGTCGTCACCCTGTGAGCTTTCCGTCCCACCCCCACGTCCCTCAGGATGAACGCGACCGCCCGCTAGGAGCCGCGCACATCGACGCTCGCCCCGTCCGCCTCCCCGGACATGGCATCCACCGCACTTCCCGGGGCCGTGGTCATCGCCGCGATCCGCCGCGTCCTCCTCTGGTGGCTGGTCACCGCGTTCCTCTACCCCGTGTTCATGACGGTGCTGCTCGCGCTCGGTCGCGTGATGAGGTGGCCGGCGAGCGCGCGGCGCTGAGGACACTGGAGTGGATGCTGCGCGGAGTCGGACTGTCCGTCGTGGTCGCGGTCGTCGTCTCGCACGTGTGGTTCGCGTTGATCCCGATCGATCAGTTCACCGGCGACTCCTGGGCCGTCTTCAGTCCGTTTCCGTTCGGCTCGATCGACGTCGAGACGACATCGACGGCGACCTCCTGACCGCTTACGCCCAGGTGACCGGGCGTGGGCAGTCCCGGTGCGGGCGCGAGGGCCTTTGCCACCCCGCGGAATGCCGGCATTCATTAGAACAAATCTTCGAAAGTCGAGCCTCTCGGAGATATAATGAAGCATGTCGAAAATGTCCGGGTTGCGCGAGGCGATGGATCGCCTCGACGAGGCGTGGGGCGCCGCGGACGAGGCGACAGAGCTCTCCCGCGCGCAACTCGTCGACGTCGTCGACGCGATCGGGCGTCTGCAGCGCCGGCTCGACGCGATGCACGTCGACGTGGCCGCCGGCATCGCTCGGGAGTCGCGCGCGGAGCTCGGGGCCGACAGCCTGGCCAAGCAGCGCGGGTATCGCACGGCGGCGAAGCTCATCGCCGCGGTGACGGGCATCTCGGCGGGAGAGGCTCAGCGCTTGGTGAAGGTGGGAGAGGCGACGTCACCGCGGAGCGATCTGCTCGGAGCGCCGCTGCCCGCGCGGTACCCGCTCCTCCGGGAAGCGCTCGCGTCAGGTGCCCTCGGTGCGCCGGCGGCGGCACTCCTCGTCGCCCTTCTGGATCGCTGCCGCGTGGCCGCCGGGATGGAGCGCATCACCGAGGCGGAGCGCGTGCTGACCGGTGCAGCCGAGGGCCTTGAGCTCGATGCAGTGCGCAAGCTCGTTCTCCGCGCCGAAGCGTGGCTCGACCCCGACGGCGTGGCGCCACGGGCGGAGGAGCAGCGCGCTCGGCGCGGACTGCGCATCTTCGAACGGGACGGCATGGTGCACCTGCACGCGCAGCTCGATGCCGAGACCGCGGCGCCGGTCGTCACCGCGATCCGGGGGCACGTGTCCGCCGTCTTCGCGGCCCGCCTCGACGCCTCGGACGCCGGTGCGCCGGACGCGGATCGGCGGACTGTCGCGATGATCCAGGCCGATGCGCTGGCCCTCTTCTGCGGGCATGTGCTCGGGTGCGAGGGCGATCGCGTGCCGCTCGCCGGGGCGACGGTGGTCGTGCGCGTGTCCCTCGAGGACCTGCAGGCCGGCACCGGGTCGGCGACGATCGACGGGCTCGACCAGGTGATCGACATCGGCGCTGCGCGGCGGATGGCGGCCAGCGGCGGCGTCATCCCCTGCGTCCTCGGCGGGGCGAGCGAGGTCCTCGACTGGGGTCGCGAGAAGCGCCTCTTCACGCGAGCCCAACGCCTGGCGCTGGTCGAGCGGGACGGCGGGTGCGCGATGTGCGGGCTTCCCCCGGGGATGACGAAGGCTCACCACCTCCGTTGGTGGCAGCGCGACCGAGGTCCGACCGATCTCGCGAACGGGATCCTGCTCTGCGAGACCTGCCATCACCGCATCCACGACAACGGGTGGGAGATCGTCATCGAGGGTTCCGGTGTGGCCGGCCGGCCGTGGTTCCTTCCGCCGCGGTGGGTCGACCCGCGGCGCACGCCGCGGCTGGGCGGACGGGCGCGCTTCGATGTCGCGGCGTGAGTGGGTAGCGGCTGCTCGCGATGCCGGGCGTCGGGGTCTCGGGCGAACGGCGCCCGAAGGGGGAGGGGTGCGCTGCGCTCGCCTGTCAGCGGCGAAGTCGGGAGCGGACGCGGCGGGCGGCACGCGCCAGGGCGTCGCGCCACGCGCCGCCCGGCCACTCGCGGCGCAGCCGGAGACTGCCGTCCTCGTTACGCACGAGTTCGACCCGCCGGCCCGCGAGGAGCGGCGACCTGCCGAGGTGTGCCGTCACGTCGGGAGCCGCTGTCAGCGGAGCGGTGAACATCCAGCCGGCGTAGCGTACGGCGACGGTGAGGTCGGCTTCGCGCGCACCGTCCTCACGGAACACCTTCATCGGGTCCACGGCGATCGGCACCGCGTCGAGGCGCTTCGGTCGGCGCCCGCCGACCTTGCGCTCCGAACCCGCGGTGGACTCCGCGGCCTGGCCCGGCTCCGGGGTGTCCTGCGCGACCACGTCGACCCGGTCGGCGCGACGCTCCTTGCGGGCGTTCAGGCGGCCAGGCGGAAGATCCTCCGTCGTCGACAGTGGGAGGGACACCAGCCGGTCGGCGGAACCGACGGTCTCGAACACGAACGCCTCCTTGCCGTCCCGGAGCAGACGGACGCGCACCGTGAGCTGCAGGCCGCCGCGCGACCAGCGCGCCGCGGTCACGGTGGCGGTGCAGGTCGTCTCCGCTTCGAAGGCGGCGAAGGCGAGAAGGTCATCTCGGCGATCGGCGCGCAGCAGAGCGGCGCGGATGCGCTGCGGGAACGACAGCCCCGCGTCCACGCCGGGTCCGAAGCGGCGCTGCGCAAGCGGCACCACCACGTCCAGGAGGCGGTCGCGGTACTCCGCCGGATACTTCACCATCCGTCGCCCGGCGATCCGGTTGAGGATCTTGCCGCGGAACCAGTGCCGGAGCAGTCGATCCCGCACCTTCCCCGGTTCGGTGTTCGCCTCGACCACGTCGAGCACGGTCTCCAGATGCGGGAAGTACGACTCCGGCTCGATGCGGGCCGAGCTCGCGCTCCCCGGCTCCTTCACCCATGCGTAGCAGGGCTCGCTCGCCAGGACCGAGATCGTGTCGGCGGCGAAGTACGCCTGCATCACGAAGAGATGGTCTTCGAGTCGCACCTTCCCGTCGGGGAAGCGGATGCCGTTCTCCCGCAGGAACGCCGTCCGGAACATCTTGTGCGGCGTCAGCATCTCCAGGATCGGGTCTTCCCCGAGCACGGCGTGCGGGATGTCGCGCTGGAAGATCTTGGCGGGCAGCTTGCGTCCGATGCCCACCTCTTTGCCGGCCACGACATCGGATCCGTGCTGATCCGCATAGTCGCACAGCCGCTCCAGTGCCCGCGGGTAGAGCCAGTCGTCCTGATCGACGAACTGCACGTACGTCCCCCTGGCCTCTTCGACGCCTCGGTTGCGCGGAGTGCCCGGCCATCCGGAGTGCGGCAGCGAGAGCACGCGAACATGGGGGCGATCCTTCGCGATGCTCTCGAGCCGCGCGGCCGTCTCCTCCCCGGAGCCGTCGTCGCAGAGCAGGACCTCGAAGGATCCCGCGGGCAGTGTCTGCGCGTCGAGAGATGCGATCAGGTCGTCGAACGAGGCCTTCGGCCGGAACACCGGCACCACCACGCTCACCCGCACGCGGCCGCCGGCCGCCTCGTCCCCGGTCGCACTGCTCATGGACGTCGTCCCCCTGTGATCATGGCTGGCCCGAATCTCCCCCGCCGGAGGTTCCAGCCAACCATCCCTTCCTGTGGAGCGCGCCAGGCTCGCGGTGGTCCCGGGTGTATGCCGACGCCGCGGAGGATCAGTGCAGGGTGAGGCCGATCTCGAACGAGCGCCGCCAGGGGAGGGTCAGCTCCGCGATCCGCACGTCATCGGCGGGCAGCATCGACTCCAGCAGGGCCGTGAGCTCCGCACGGATGACGCGCTCCGCCGTCGCGACCTGCGCATCCTCGGCCATCGGGTAGATGTCGGGGAAGAGGGAGGGGCCCGCATCGGTGCGCACTACGGCCTGGTAGGCGAAATCGTCGAGCAGCCGCGTGAGCAGGGCGATCCGCGCGGCGCGCTCGTCGAAGGAGCCGGTGGCCCGGCCCACCACTCCGGCGGCGGCCACCGCGACGACGCTGCCGAGCGTGTTCCCGGCGGTGTTCCACCCGCCGAAGGCCTCCAGGCGCCCGAGCAGTCCGGCCTCGGACAGCGCGCGCACGAGCGCCTCATCCGCGCCGTTCGGGTAGCGCACGTCGGCCAGGGCCACATGCTCCCCGGCGTCCAGACGCTCCCGCACGAGCGCGACCGTCCCCGCGACGGCCTCCGCGTCGACGACCTCCGGGCGCCCGCGGAACATGTCGTGCCGGTCGGGGTCCGGGGCGTGCAGCACGAGGGTGACATCGCCTCCCGCGGCGACCTCCTCGGCGCCTGCCGCGCGGATCTGCCGGCTCGCCGACGCCGCGAGCGACATGTTCTCGTAGGGCGGGATGCGCTCCATGCCGGCGGCGTCCGCGCAGGCGACCGAGAACGAGGCGGTCACCCCGGCGTTCGCCGCGAGGGCCCGGGCGACCAGCGCCGCGCCCACTTCGTCCGCCCCCGGGTACATCAGCACCTGGCGGCCCGACGGCAGCATCCGCATCCAGTGCCGGAGCCATACCTGCTCTGCACTGCCCGCCGCGAAGGGCGCGGTGTCATCGGCGGTGATCGCCAGGAAGTCGAGGGTCTCATCCTCCACGAGGCCGAGCGTGGAGAGGTTCACGATGTGGTTGCGCAGCCGCCGCGACGAGTAGTCGGAGACCACATCGGCCGGCACCGGGGTCAGTTCGTCGAGCGGCAGCACCTCGGTCTCGCCGAGCAGCCGGTGCGCGTCGCCGCCGAGCGCGTGGATCTCCTTGCCGTGCTCCGTCCAATAGGTCGGCTCCTCGGCCGCGGAGTAGGAGTTGCTCGCCCGGGTCACCAGCGACACCGCCGAGATCGGCAGGTCGGGACGCATCCGCCGCACCTCGCGCAGCACGTCCAGGCGCGCCAGCACGTCGCGGGTGGTGTCGTGACTCGTGCGGCTCGCGATGAGTCCCCCGTAGAGCAGCATGTCCACCGACACCACCAGGTGCACCGTGGCCGGGTCCGCGGCACGCTCGCGCAGCCAGGCACCCAGCCCGTCGGCGTCGCCCGTGGTCCGGTAGGAGGGGAGGATCGCGGCAGGCGGAACGTCGAGGGTCACCCCGGCAACGGCCGCGACGTCTCCCGGGAGCTTGACGTTCACTGGGCGGTCGTCGAGGGGCAGCAGCGCGATGCGCGGGCGGAGGATCGGGTCGGACACGAGGAGCCTTTCGTCGGTGAAGGGGTCGCAGATCGGGGATCAGGGGCGGGCGATGGAGACGAGATACGAGTAGCGGTCGCCGCGGTACACCGACTCGGCGTGCTCGATCGGACGGCTGCGGGCGTCGTAGGTCGTGCGCTTCACGAGGAAGGCGGGGGAGAACGGCGGCGTCTGCAGCGCGGCAGCCTGCTCCTCGTCGAGGACGACCGCGTGGATCTCCTGGTCGGCGCGCACGGCGGTGATGCCGAAACGGGTGCGCAGGTCGTCGTAGAGCGAGTCGCCCTCGATGCCGTCCTCCAGGCCCGGCACCGCGTCGGCCGCGATCGAGCACACCTCCAGGCAGATCGGGATGTCGTCGGCGGTCCGCACCCGGCGGATCCGGACGACGGGCGACTGCGGGCTGAGGTTCAAGGCGTATCCTGCGGTCTGCCCGGCCGCCGCGGTGCCGACGTCGACGGAGAGGGAGCCTGGTCTCATGTTCCGGGCGAGCATGTCCTCCGAGAACGAGGTCAGCTCGAACGCCTTGCTGATCCGCGAGGCGCTCACGAAGGTGCCCGCCCCCTGAAGCCGGTACACGAGGCCGTCCCGTTCGAGCTCGTCGAGGGCGCGACGCACCGTCTGCCGGTTCACCTCGAGCGACTCCGCGAGCTCGCGCTCCGTGGGCAGCTTCTCGTGGGGTGCGAGCCCCTGGTCGATGACCTCCTCCAGATGCCGCCTCACGCGTTCGTGCTTCGTGACGCCCTCGATCGCCGCCATGGTTCCCCCTCGTTTGGACTAACCCAATCTTGACGATCACGCGGGATTGTGTCAATGTCTCCTCTCAGCGGTTCTTAATTGGTCTATTCCAATCCTTTGCACGGTCAACGATGAGCGGAGAATCCCCATGCACGTGAAGCACAACATGCGCCGACGCGTCCTGGTCGCCGGGGCGGTGGGCACGGCGACGATCGTCGCCCTGAGCGGCTGCGCCGGCGGCGGCGGTGACGCGGACGGCCCCACCGAGATCACGTTCTCGTACCTGTGGGGAGGGGAGGAGGCGAAGGCGCTGGAGGCGATCATCGCCGACTTCAACGCCAGCCAGGACGACATCGTCGTCACGGGTGTCTCCAGCCCCGACACCCAGAAGCAGCTCACGTCGATGTCGTCGTCGAACGGTTCCTTCGACATCTCCGACAACTTCGGCAACACCGTCGGCGCCTGGGCTTCGAAGGGCATCCTCGCACCGCTCGACGAGGCGATCGCCGCCGAGGACATCGATGTCGACGACTTCGTCCCCAGCGCCATGGAGCAGATGACCTACGACGGCAAGGTCTACTCGCTGCCGATCGCCATCCACAGCTTCCAGCTGCTCTACAACCCGCAGCTCCTGGAGGAGGCCGGGGTCACCCCGCCGACCACGATGGACGAGCTCGCCGCCGCCATCCCGAAGCTCACCAAGAAGGACGCGTCGGGCAAGATCACGCAGCTCGGACTCGGCTCGGCGAACGACAGCACCACCCTCACGACCCTCGGCTACGCGTTCGGCGGGAGCTGGGACGGCGACGACGGCCCGACCCCCGCGGAAGACGGGAACATCGAGGCCCTGCAGTGGTATCAGGACAACGTGATCGAGCCGGTCGGTGCCGACGCCATGGCCACGTTCGTGTCCGGTCAGGGCGAGTACCTCTCCGCGCAGGACCCCTTCTTCAGCGGCCAGGTCGCCATGATCATCGACGGCGAGTGGCGGTCGGCCAGCGCCGCCAAGATCGCCCCCGACTTCGAGTGGGGTGTGACCGCGATCCCCGCCGCCTCACCCGACCTGGAGAACAGCACGCAGGTCACCGCGAGCACCCTCTTCATCCCCGCGAACTCGAAGCACAAGGAGGAGGCGGCCACCTTCCTCGCCTACCTCGTGAGCGACGAGCCCATGGAGAAGTTCGCCGTCGCCCTCGGCAACCTCCCCGGCCGCTCCTCTCTCGCCGGCAGCGCCGCGTTCGACGAGCTGCAGGACTTCGGTGTCTGGGCGGAGGCCGCGTCCTCCCCGAACGCGAAGTCCCTGGCGAGCCGTCCGTACAGCGCCGAGTACGCGACCGACCTCGCGACCGCGTTCGACGAGGTCGTGCGACTGACCGCCACCCCGGAGGAGGCGATCGCGACCGTCGAGGAGCGCATGGCCTCCTACGCCTCGAAGTGAGCCGGTCCTCGTGACCACGGCAACAGCACCCCGGGTCCGGCAGGAGAACGCTCCTGCCGGACCCGGCGCTCCCGTCCGGCGGCGCCGCAGCCGCCGGACCACGCTGATCGGCCTGGCCTTCGCGTCGCCGTTCATCGTCGGCTTCCTGTTCCTGTTCGCCTATCCGATCGCGGCGTCGGCGTACTACAGCTTCACGGACTTCAACCTGTTCCAGGCGCCGGAGTGGGTGGGGCTGGACAACTACACCCAGATGTTCGCCGACGGGGTCTTCTGGAAGTCCCTCGCCAACACAGCCGTGCTCACGGTGTTCGGCGTGCCGCTCGCGATCGGCATCGCGCTCGCCGGCGCGCACCTGCTGAACACCCCCGTGCGGGGCCAGCCGCTCTATCGCGCGCTCGTGTATCTCCCGTCGATCGTGCCGGTCGTCGTCGGCGGCTACCTGTGGCGCTGGCTGCTGAACGCCCAGTACGGCTTCATCAACCACTTCCTGTCGTGGTTCGGCATCGAGGGGCCGGCCTGGCTGCAGCAGCCGGAGTGGACGAAGCCCGCCATCATCCTCATGTCGCTGTGGACCGTCGGCGGCACCATGATCATCTACCTCGCCGCCCTGCAGGAGGTGCCGAAGGAGCTGTACGAGGCAGCCGAGCTCGACGGCGCGGGGGCCTGGCGTCGCTTCACGAACGTCACCTGGCCCACGGTCTCCCCGGTCACCCTGTTCCAGGTGATCGTGAGCATCATCGGGTTCCTGCAGATCTTCACGCAGCCCTACATCCTGTCGCAGGAGCGCCTCAACCAGGCGGGCTCGGGGCCGGGGCAGTCGATGCTCTCCTACGCGATGTACCTGTACCAGAACGCGTTCGTGTTCCTGAAGATGGGCTACGCCTCCGCCATGGCGTGGACGCTGTTCATCATCACGCTCGCCGTGAGCCTCATCGTGCTCGCGACCTCGAGGAAGTGGGTCCACGATGGTGCACGCTGACATCTCCGCACCGGTGCGCCGGCCCCGCCGCACCCGGCGCACGCTCCGCCGCGTCCGGCAGCAGATCGCGGTGACGCTGCTCGCGCTGCTGTTCCTGTTCCCGCTGCTGGTGATGCTGTCGACCGCGTTCAAGACACCAGGCGACGTCTTCTCCTCCCCGCCCACCCTGCTTCCCGCGGAGTGGACCACGGCCAACTTCGCCGAGGCGTTCGCGCAGATCCCGGTGTGGCGCTACCTCGCCAACACGCTCTTCGTCTCGGGCATGAGCATCCTCGGCACGGTCATCTCCTGCCCCCTCGTCGCCTACGCGCTGGCGAAGGTGAAGTGGCGCGGTGCCCGTCCGCTCCTGATCCTCGTGCTCGCCACGATGATGCTGCCGCCGCAGGTCACGCTGATCCCGCTGTTCCTCGTGTGGAACGGGCTGGAGGCGACGAACACCTACCTCCCGCTCATCGTCCCCGCGTTCCTGGGCACGCCGTTCTTCATCTTCATGATCCGGCAGTTCCTCCTCGCGGTGCCGGACGAGCTCATCGAGGCCGCCCGTCTGGACGGTGCCTCCGAGTTCCGCACCTACGCGACGATCGTGCTCCCGCTGGCGCGTCCGGCCATCGTGACCGCCGCGATCTTCCAGTTCGTCTGGGCGTGGACCGACTTCCTCAATCCCCTCATCTACCTCAACGACCAGTCCACGTACACGCTGTCGATCGGTCTGTACGCCTTCTTCGGGGAGAACGACGTGGCCTGGGGGCCCCTCATGGCTGCGTGCGTGATGTTCACCCTCCCGGCCGTGGCGATCTTCCTCCTCGGACAGAAGTTCTTCATCGGCGGTGCCAGTGCAGGAGCCCTCAAGTGACCCATGAATCCCTCGCCCTCCTCCGCGGCCGGCTCGTCGCCTCGGTCCAGGCCTCCGCTGGTGCCCCCGCGAGAGACACCCACGTCATCGGCGCGCTCGCCGAGTCGGCGCTGCTCGGCGGCGCGAGCGGCCTGCGGCTGAACGGGCCGGAGGACATCCGTCGGGTGCGACCGGTGACCGATGCGCCGATCATCGGGCTTCACAAGGTCTGGAACGGCGTCCGCAACGTCATCACCCCGGAACGCGCGCTCGCCGCGGGGCTGGCAGAGGCCGGGGCCGACATCATCGCGGTGGACGCCACGACGGAGCAGCTCGGCACGGACTTCCGGCTCATCGGGGAGGTCGCCGCGGCGACGGGGCGACCGGTGATGGCCGACGTGTCGACGGTCGCGGAGGGCGAGCGCGCCTGGGCGGCGGGGGCGGCGGTCGTCGGCACGACCCTGTCCGGCTACACCCCGCATTCGCCGCGTCAGGACGACCCTGACCTCGACCTCGTGGCCGCGCTCGTCGCCGCGGGGATCCCGACCATCGCCGAGGGGCGCTACCAGACCCCTGCGCAGGTGCGCGCGGCCTTCGACGCCGGGGCCTTCGCGGTCGTCGTCGGCGGAGCGATCACCGACCCGATCGCCCTCACGCGTCGGTTCGTCGCGGCGACGCCGGCCGCCCGGGAGCGGGTGTGATCGTCGGGGTCGACATCGGCGGCACGAAGATCGCCGTCGCCGGGTTCCGTGCGGAGCCGGGCGGGGCGCGCCGTCGCGCCACCGCCGTGCACACCCTGCCGACGCCGGCCCGGGAGGGTGGCGAGGCCATCGTGCGGGCGGTCGTCGAGGCGATCGATGCGATCCGCGGCGGGGAGCGGCTCGCGGCGGTCGGCGTGGGCACCGCGGGCGTGGTCGATCAGGACGGCGGCATCACCTCCGCGACCGATGCGATCAGCGGCTGGGCGGGCTTCCCGCTGCGTGCGGCGCTCGTCCGAGCCCTCGATGCCCCGGTGGCGGTCGTCAACGACGTGCACGCGGCGGCGGTCGCGGAGGCCACGGCAGGGGCGGGTCGGGGAGCGCGCGGTCTGCTGATGGTCACAGTCGGCACCGGTATCGGGGGAGCCGTCGTCCTGCCGGACGGTCTCCGCGCGGGTGTGACCGGCACGGCGGGATCGGTCGGGCACACCGAGCTCTCCCTCCCTCCGGAGCTGGCCGGGCGTCGCTGCGGCTGCGGAGGGGTCGGGCACGTCGAGGCCGTGGCCTCCGGTCCGGCATTGGAGCAGACGTACCGCGAGCGCACCGGCGTGGCGCGCACATTGCGGGAGGTGGACGCGGCCGCTCGTGCCGGGGATGCGGTCGCCGAGGAGGTGATCGCGGAGGGTGCGGCGTTCCTCGGCCGCTCGCTCGCCGGGGCGCAGGCGCTCCTGGACGTGGAGGTCGTCGCCGTCGGCGGCGGCGTGGCGGCCATCGGGGAGCGGTATCTCGCCGGGGTCGCCCGCGCCTACCGCGCGGCGGCGATGCCGGGGCCGTCGACAGCCAGGGTGCGATCCGCGGAGCTCGGGGTCGATGCGACCGTCACCGGGGCCGCGGTGCTGGCACCGGTCTGAGTCCGGGTTCCCACCCCGCATTCAGCGTTAACGATATATCGTTGAGTATCGTTCACGACTGGGAGGTCATCATGAACAACGCATTCCCCTCCACCCCGTTCGGCGGCAGCGGCAACGGCAGCAACGGCGGCGACTTCGCCGGCGGCCTCGGCAACCTCTTCGGCGGCTCGCAGGGTCCGGCCGGAGCGCTGTTCGAGGCGATGGACCAGCTCCGCAAGTCGTTCGAGTCGCGTCCGTCCGGCGGGTCCCGGATGGCCCGCGGCGACGTGCGCGCCGCCGTCCTCTCGCTCCTCGCCGAGCGACCGATGCACGGCTACCAGATCATCAACGAGATCGCCGAGCGCAGCGGCGGCACCTGGAAGCCGAGCGCCGGCTCCGTCTACCCGACGCTCCAGCTCCTCGCCGACGAGGGCCTGATCGAGGCCGAGGAGCAGAACGGCCGCAAGACCTACGCCCTCACCGAGGCCGGCCGGGCCGTCGCCGCGGAGAGCACCGAGACCCCGCCGTGGGTGCCGTCCTCCGACAAGGACCGCAGCCGCGACGCCCGGTACAGCGCTCTGCCCAAGGCCGGGGTCGACCTTGCCGCCGCGGCCGCGCAGGTCGGGCGCAGCGGCTCGCCGGAGCAGGTGCAGCAGGCCATCGAGGTGCTCGACGAGGCCCGCCGTAGGCTGTACACGATCCTCGCTCAGGACTGACCGCGTCGTGCGGCCTCCGGCGCGGAACGGCGGAAGGATGACGCGATGACGGCAGCGGCGGCACAGGGTCCTCACCGAGCCCGGTACCGCCGCATCCTGTCGTTCGCGAGCCGTGAGTTCCTCAAGATCTGGTGGTTCGAGCTCGTCCTTCCGCGGTTCGGGCTGTCGTCCGTCGCGGATCGCACGCGCGCCCGCCGCATGCAGCGGTTCGCGCGCCGATTCCACACGCTCGCGATCGAGCTCGGCGGCCTCATGATCAAGGTCGGGCAGTTCATGTCCTCGCGCCTCGATGTGCTCCCGCCGGAGATCACGGCCGAGCTGGAGGGGCTGCAGGACGAGGTTCCCGCCGTGCCCACCCCGCAGATCCGGGCGCTCGCGGAGGCCGAACTGGGCATGCCGCTCGAGCGTGTGTACACCTGGTTCGACGACACCCCCGTCGCGGCCGCCTCCCTCGGCCAGGTGCACCGTGCCCGCCTCTCCGCGCTCGACGCGGAGGACACCGGGCTCGACGAGGTCGTGGTCAAGGTGCAGCGCCCGGGCATCGACGAGATCGTCGCCGTCGACCTCGCCGCCCTCCGCCGGGTCGCGCGATGGCTCACGCGGGTCCGGATCGTGGCCGACCGCGTGGACGCCCCCGCCCTCGTGGAGGAGTTCGCCGTCACGAGCCTCGAGGAGATCGATTACCTCCACGAAGCCCGCAGTGCCGAGCGGTTCCGCGAGAACTTCGCCGACGACCCGCGCGTGGCCGCTCCGGAGATCGTCTGGGAGCGCACGACCCGCCGGGTGCTCACGCTGTCCGACGTGACGGCGATCAAGATCAACGACACCGCGGCGCTCCGGGCGGCGGGCATCGACCCCTCCGCGGTCGCCGATGCCTTCGCCGAGGTCATGTTCGACCAGGTCTTCACGCACCGGTTCGTGCACGCCGACCCGCACCCCGGCAACATCTTCGTCACGCCCGTCCCTTCGACAGGCTCAGGGACCCCGGGGGGCTTCCGTCTGACGTTCATCGACTTCGGCATGATGGCCGAGGTCTCCGACAACCTCCGGCAGGGACTGCGGACCCTCCTCATCGCGGTGACAGCGCGGGACAGCCGCGGCCTCGTCCGCGCTGCGAAGGAGATCGGCGTGCTGCTCCCCACGGCCGACACGGGCGAGCTGGAGCGGGCGCTGACCGCCCTCTTCGCGCGCTTCGGCGGGATGGGGTTCGCGGAACTGAGCCGGGTCGACCCGCGGGAGTTCACCGACTTCGCCGAGGAGTTCGGCGACATGGTGCGGCGGCTTCCGCTGCAGCTCCCCGAGGACATGCTGCTCCTCATCCGGGCCGTGTCCCTCACGTCCGGCATGTGCAGCAGCCTCGATCCCGCGTTCAACGTGTGGGACGCGGCCGAGCCGTATGCCGCGCGGCTGCTCCGCGACGAGTCCGGCACCCTCATGCAGGACATGGCGCAGCAGGCGATGGCGAACGCGGCCACGACCTGGCGGCTCCCGAAGCGCATCGACGACATCATCACCCGCGTCGACGACGGCAACGTCTCCTTCGACACCTCGCGTCTGGAGCGCCGCCTCGACCGGCTGGAGGGCATCGCACGGCGGATCGCCTCCGGCGTGCTGTTCGCCGCGATGCTCATCGGCGGGGCGCTGCTCGTCGGTCCGCTCCCGCCGCTGGGCATCACCCTGCTGTGGGTCTCGGTGCTCCCGCTCCTCGGTGCCCTCTTCCTGGGCCGCCGCCGCCCCCGCTGACCCCCGCCAGGCCCCGCCCGGCGGCCCCGCCGGAACAGGCGAACGCGCGGAATCAGGCGCTCCTGCGCGGGAGCGCCTGATCTGCCGCGTTCGCCTGAGCCCGCGCAGGTGGAAAGATGGTCTCTCATGGACACGCCTGACGAGAAGCCCACCGAACGCTCCGCAGGATCCCCGACCCGTCCGCGCACCGACGCCGTCGTGACCGGGACGCACCGCCAAGCCGCGAAGGCCTCCGAGACGGCGCGCAAGATCGTCCGCGACATCACGACGGTCCCGCCGCGCAGCGTGCACCCGGCGCTGGTTCCCGGGGTGTCGGTCGAGGAGACGGGACGCACCTACCGCACCGATCCGCTCGTCTTCGGCGTCGCCGCCGCCTTCGCCCTCGCCTTCATCGCGTGGGGCGTGTTCGCGGGGGACAACCTCGCCGGCACCACGAGCACGGTCCTCGCCTGGGTGGTCGAGTACTTCGGCTTCTTCTTCACGACGATCGCCACGATCATCCTCGTATTCATGCTGTTCGTCGGCTTCAGCAAGTACGGGCGCATCCCGCTCGGCCGCGACGACGAGGAGCCCGAGTTCTCGATGTTCTCGTGGATCTCCATGCTCTTCGCGGCGGGCATGGGCATCGGCCTGGTGTTCTGGGGCGCCGCCGAGCCGCTGACGTTCTTCGAGAACCCGCCACCGGGCACCGTCGAGGCGAACACCCTCGAGGCCATGCACACGGCGCAGGCCCAGGTGCTCTACCACTGGGGTCCGCAGGCCTGGGCGTTCTACGCGCTCGTCGGTGGCGCCATCGCCTACGGCGCCTACCGCCGCGGGCGCACGCCGCTGATCTCCTCGATCTTCGCCCCGCTGCTCGGCGAGAACCGCACGACGGGCCCGGTCGGCCGCACGATCGACATCTTCTCCATCATCGTGACGCTGTTCGGCACGGCCGCCTCCCTCGGTCTCGGGGCGCTGCAGATCGGCCACGGTGTCGAGCTCGTCAGCGGCATCGGCCCGCTCGGCAACGGCATCCTCATCGCGGTGATCGCGGTGCTCACGGCGTGCTTCATCGCCTCCGCTGTCTCCGGCGTCTCCAAGGGCATCCGGGCGCTGTCGAACATCAACGCCGTCGTCGCGATCCTGCTCGCGTTCTTCGTGTTCTTCGTCGGTCCGACGCTGCTGATCCTCAATGTGATCCCGTCGGTCGCCGTGCAGTTCCTCGGCGATCTGCCGACCATGATCGGCCGCTCCGCATCGCAGGGCGAGGCCGCGCAGGCCTTCCTGTCGAGCTGGACGATCTTCTACTGGGCGTGGTGGATCTCCTGGTCGCCGTTCGTCGGCATGTTCATCGCGAAGATCTCCCGCGGACGCACCCTCCGTCAGTTCGTGTCGGTCGTCATCGTGGTGCCGTCCGCCATCTCGCTCGTGTGGTTCGCGATCTTCGGGACCACGGCGATCCAGCAGCAGATGGACGGCGCAGGGCTCACCGTCGACCCGCCGGAGGAGGTGCTGTTCGGGGTGTTGGAGAACCTGCCGTTCCCGCTCATCACCAGCATCGTCCTCATCCTCCTCATCGCGATCTTCTTCATCACGGGCGCCGACTCGGCCTCGCTCGTCATGGGCACGCTGTCCCAGCAGGGCCGCCCGGAGCCGTCCCGCTGGGTCGCGGTGGTCTGGGGTGTGCTGGTCGGTGTGATCGCGGCGGTGCTGCTCGTCAGCGGCGCCGAGGGCAGCGGACTGCAGTCGCTGCAGAACGCCACGATCATCGCGGCGCTGCCGTTCGCGATCATCATGACGTTCATGATGATCGCGTTCATGAAGGACCTGCGACGCGATCCGCTGATCCTGCGCGACCGCTACGCCCGGGCCGCCGTCCGCCACAGCGTCATGGCCGGGCTCGAGGAGTACGGCGACGACTTCGCCCTCGTGCCCGTCGAGTACGACCACTCGGAGGACGACCTCGCCTGGATCGACGAGGACACTGTCGATGACACCCTCGCCGAGGTGTACGAGGCCGCGACCGAGGCGATCGACATCATCCCGCCGGCCGAGGTGGACGCCGCCGTCGATGCCGCGATGGACGCCCCTGCCGACAAGGACTGAACGCGAGAGCTCAGGCGCTCACGCCGGGTCAGGCACTCCCTCACGGAGGACGCCTGAAGCGGCGTGGTCGCCTGTCTCGGCGGCCGCGGTGATCCGGGCGGCCATGCCGGAGAAGATGAGCCCGTGGAAGGGCAGCACGGCGAGCCAGTACAGCCGGCCGAGGAGCCCGCGGGGGAAGAACACGGCACGCTGCTCGTAGCGGGCACCGTCGCCTTCGGGCACCGCGCGCAGTTCCAGCCACGCCTCGCCCGGCACCTTCATCTCGGCGCGGAGCCGCAGCAGATGGCCGTCCTCGGTCTGATCGACCGCCTCGACGCGCCAGAAGTCGATCGCATCCCCGACCCGGGCGGCGGTGCGGCTGCGGCGTCCGCGGCGGAGCCCCACGCCGCCGACCACGCGGTCCATGAGTCCCCGGACCGCCCAGAGCAGCGGCGACGAGTACCACCCGTTTTCGCCGCCGATCCCGAGGATGACGCGCCACAGCTCCGCGACGGACGCGCGGGTCGCGACGGAGCGCTTGTCCGTGAACACGGTGCGTCCGGCCCAGTCCGGGTCGCTCGGCAGCGGGTCGCTCGGGGCGCCGGTCACCTCGGCGTCCTGCCAGCTCGTCTCCACGGCGTCCGCGTCCACCCGGCCGAGGGCCAGCGCCACGGAGCGGCGATACGGCGTGAGTCCGCCCTCGGGCCGCGGGATGAGCGCGTCGACGGCGTGGTCCTTCATGATGCACTCGTTCTGCAGCGAGGCGACGAGGGGCCGGGCGATGGAGCGCGGCACCGGCGTCACGAGGTTCACCCAGTGCGAGGCGAGCTCTGGGGTCAGCACCGGAAGGGCCGCGATGGCGCGCTGCCGCAGTCCGGCCTCCACCGCGTACCCGTTCATCATCTGGCCGTAGCGCAGCACGTCCGGGCCGCCGATGTCGACCGCGCGATTCACCCGGTCGTCGACCCGTGCCGCACCGAGCAGGTAGTGCAGCACGTCGCGCACGGCGATGGGCTGGATGCGGTTGCGCACCCACTTCGGCGCCGGCATGTAGGGCAGCACATCGGTGAGGTGTCGGATCATCTCGAAGGACGCCGACCCGGAGCCGATCACCACGCCCGCCTGCAGGACGAGGGTGGGTACCCCGGACTCCAGGAAGATCTCGCCGACGTGGACCCGGGAGCGCAGGTGCGGGGAGAGCTTCACGTCGTCTGGATGCAGGCCGCCGAGATACACGATCCGCCGCACCCCGGCCCGGGCGGCCGCGGTGGCGACGGTGGTCGCCGCGCGCTCGTCGCTCTCCTCGAAACCCTTGCCGGCCGACATGGAGTGGATGAGGTAGTACACGACATCGACCTCGTCCATCGCGGAGGCCACGGCGTGCTCGTCGTCGGCGGACCCCTCGACGATCTCGCACTCCTCGCCCCAGCCGAAGGAGGCGGCGCGGACGGCGTCCCGCGCGAGGACCCGGACCCGGTAGCCGGCGTTCAGCAGACGCGGGGTCAGACGGCCGCCGATGTATCCGGTGGCGCCGAGCACGAGGGCGCGGGGCGCGGAGCCGTCGTCGCGGGGGACCGCCCGCAGGGCGTCTTCGCGACCGGTGGGCTGGGTGAGCTCGCTCATGCTCCGAGCGTAGATCCCGGGGCCGACATGCGGTACGGGCTTGCGCCCCGGAGCGTCGCCGTCACGACATGGTCGCGGGCTTCCTGGACACGCGTCGTCCGCGGAAAGCGTCGGACTAGGCCGGCTCGTCCACGAGGTCGGCGCCACCGTGCACGGCGTCCGCCTCGGCGGCCTCCTGGATCGCGGCGGTCATCCCGACGAGGAACCGCATGACGACCACACGCTCCTCATCGGAGAGGTCGTCCACGAGGGAGAGCATCCGACGGTGCATCGCACCGAGTGTCGCGCGCACCTCGTCGTCGCTGCTGACAGTGGGCACGACGATCCCGGCGCGGCGGTCGGTCGGGTGCGGTTCGCGGCGGGCGTGCCCGCCCTTCTCCAGCCGGTCGATGAGCGTGGTCGTCGACGCGGTGGAGATGTCGAGCATGCGCGCCAGATCGATGGGCCGCACGATGCGCCCGGCCTTCTGCTCGCGCAACAGGAACCGGAGGGCGACGAGGTCGGTCTCGTTCATCCCCATGGACGCGCGCGTGCGGGCGCGCATCGCCGTCTCGGCGCTGCGGTACCGCCGCAGCATGTTGAGCACGTCGACCGTGGTGGCGCGCTCGCTGTCGGGGTACCAGTACCCGGAGGCGTGGAACTCGCCGGTGCTGTCGGTCACGCGACCTCTCCTTCGTCGCTGGAACCGGCCTCCCGCTCGAGCATCTCCATCGCGCCGGTCTCGACCTCGGCTGGGACGATGCGCAGAAGCCCGCCCGTGATCGCATCGGTCTCGGCGCCGATGATCTGCTCGATCCGTCGTCGCGGGACGGAGGGGAACAGTTCCTCCAGACGTGCGAGCAGATCGGCGTAGCGGATGTACGACGCCTCCTCGAGACTCAGGGGCTCGGGCATGGCATCCTTTCGGGGGCAGGGTTTCCATCATCGCACCTCCGGAAGTCCCTGGTCGCACCCGATATCGCTAGACAGCCTTACTGTCAGGTTGTCGAGGTACCATGGGGGTTCGGGGAAGGAGGAACTCTGCATGGGAAACACGAGCACCGACGTCACGACCTCAGCGCTCGCGCGCGATGTCGATGACTTCCGTCGCGCCGACGCGCAGTTGAACCGCCGTCTCGCCGCACGGCGCGAACCCAACGATACCGACCGTGCGGCGATGCACTTCATCAGCACCGCGCCCGTCGAGAAGCCCGTCACTCCCCGTGAACTCGCCACCTACCTCGGCATCAGCACGGCCGCCGTCACGAGCGTCGTGCGACGGATGTCCGAGCGTGGGCAGATCGTCGTCGCGCCGCACCCCCTGGATGCGCGGTCGAAGGTCCTCCGGCCGTCCCTTCGCGATCTGCACGGACAGGGCGACGAGCTGGCGCAGCGCGTGGCCGCCATCGAAGGCGAGTTCACCGCAGAGGAGGCGACCGTGATCTCCCGCTTCCTGCGCCGCCTGACCGACGAACTCGGCGATCTCCCCTGATCGATTTGATTTATCTAGTTAAACTAGTAAACTATCCTCGTCCAGCTTTTCTGCCACGAGGAGAAGATCATGGGAACCCTCACTTACGCGAACCTCGCCGAGCCGATCGAGATCGACGACGAGCTGCTCGCCCACCTTCGCGCGGCCACCGTCACCAAGTTGCGTCGCAACGAGCCGTTCGCGCTCACGGTACAGACGGGCGCCGACCGCACCGAGACGCTGTGGATCCACGCGTCCATCCCGATCCGCTTCGTCGTCGAGACACCGGTCACCCTCCAGCGGCCGCTGCTGGCCCGTCTCATGCAGGCCGCGGGTTCGACCGGCGGGCTCGACCTCACCGACCCCGAGCTCGCGCTCGATGCGGTATCGCGGCGCCTGATCACGGAGGGGTGCAGACCTGCCTCACCGCCTCGGGATCCTCTTCAAGGGCTCTCGGATTCCCGGACGGTGACGGCTACGGCGAGAACGGAGCGGGGGCTCTCGATCGCCGACCGCGGCATCCGGCCGCCGGGATTCGGGTTCCCGGCAGCCGGATGCCGTTTCTTCGTCAGAGGGCGGTGTAACCGCCGTCGACCAGGTGGTAGCTGCCGGTGATGAAGCTCGCGGCGTCGCTCGCGAGGAACACCACGAGGTTCGCGACCTCCTCGGCCTGGCCGAGGCGCCCGATCGGGTGCTTCGACACGAGGAAGTCCTTCGCCTCGTCGCCCATGTTCGCCAGCAGCGGGGTGTCGATGAAGCCGGGGCCGACCGAGTTCACGCGGACGCCCTGCGCCGAGTACTCGAGGGCGGCGGTCTTCGTCATGCCGACGACGCCGTGCTTGGCGGTGACGTAGGCGGGGGAGCCTGCGAAGCCGACGCTGCCGAGGATCGAGGCGATGTTCACGACCGAGCCGCCGCCGTTGGCGAGGATCGACGGGATCTGCGCCTTCATGTTGCGGAACACGGCGTTGAGGTTGATGGCGATCACCTTGTCCCACGCGTCTTCCTCGTAGTCCGCGGTGGGTGCCGTCGCGCCGCCGATGCCGGCGTTGTTGACGCCGATGCGGAGCGGAGCGAGCGAGTTGGCGAGCTCGACCGACGAGGCGATCCAGGCCGGGTCCGTCGCGTCGCCGACCGACGCCTCCGCGGTGCCGCCGGCGGCGCGGATCTCCTCGACGACCGCGTTCGCGTGCTCCGCGTTCAGGTCGTTCACCACCACCGCCGCGCCGTTCTGCGCCAGCAGCAGGGCGACCGCGCGGCCGATGCCGCTGCCCGCTCCCGTCACGATCGCCGAGCGGTTCGAGACGTCGTACTGAGCCACTTTCGGGCTCCTTCCCGGGCGGGCGCGGTGCCGGGAGATCTTCTCGGACGGTCCGTCCTTCCCTCCAGCCTACGCCCGGAATACCGGTGTGGATTCATGTGAATGGAGATGCTCGGCCGCCTGGCTACGCTGTGGGAACCGTCTGCCGCGGGAGGACCGATTCCGGCGGGACGAATCCCGAGGAGGCGACCAGTGCACCCGCTTGCAGATGATTCGGAAGGCTCTCCGAGGGTCGACGTGTTCTCGCCCCTCGCTCTGGTCGTCGTCGGGGAGGGTCATGGCGCGGTCGTGCGCCGCCTGCGTGCGGCGCGGCCCGATGCGGTCGTGACGGGACTCGGGCCCGTCGATGCGGCTGCACTGGCGCACGCCTCCGCAACGGCTCATCTCGTGCTCGGCGTCGGCGATGTGTCTGGCCCCGCCTGGTGCGACGGGCTTCTCGCGGACGGCGACGAGGAAGGCCTGTCCCGCTTCCTCGCCCGAGCGGCGGAGGTCGAGGAGCGCCGGAGGGCTCGGCGACTCCCTCCAGACACGCCGCCGATCCTCGAGTCGTGGTCGCCGCGCTGGGCGGCGGATGCCGCTCGCCTCGGCGCCCGCGTCGCCTCGGCGTTCGACGGCGTCCCGGTGCGGGTCGATCACATCGGCTCGACGGCCGTGCCAGGGCTGCGCGCCAAACCGATCATCGACCTCCAGGTGGGGGTGCGCGACCTCGCGGACGCGGATGCCGCGGAGCAGCGCCTCGGGGACGCCGGCTTCGTGAACGTGCAGCGCATCGTGCCGGACGCGCCGGGCGTCTCCCGCGACAACGCGCGGTGCGGCGGCAACCAGGACGAGTGGGCGAAACGCCTGTTCGCGAGCGTGGACGCCAGGGCGCGGGCGATCGTGCATGTGCGGCGCGTCGAGGCGTCGAACGCGCGGTACGCCCTCCTGTTCCGGGACTGGCTGCGGGCGGACCCGGAGGCGCGCGACGAGTACGCGGCGCTCAAGACCGCGCTGGCCTCCGCGCACCGGGACGACCGCGACTTCGACGACTACGCGCGGGCGAAGGACCACTGGTTCGACCGGGCGCAGGGGGAGATGGAGGCCTGGGCGCGGGCGACCGGGTGGGTGCCGGGCAGGGCTGGGGCGTGAGTGCCGCGAAGCACTCTTGACACGCCCGCGACGCGGGTCTAACGTACAACCAAATGGTTGCACAAACGGAGTTGAGCGAAGCGGAGGTCGACCGTGTGTTCCACGCACTGGCGACGTCGACCCGGCGGGACATCCTGCGCCGGACGATCGAGCGGGAGCAGTCCGTCTCGACACTCGCCTCCGAGTACGAAATGTCGTTCGCCGCGGTCCAGAAGCACGTGGCCGTGCTGGAGGCGGCGAACCTCATCGTCAAGCGCGCCGAGGGACGCGAGCGGCTCGTCCGCGCGAACCCCGAGATGATCGCCCGCGCCAGGGCGCTCCTCGCCCGATACGAAGAGCTGTGGCGTTCGCGTATCGCCCGGCTCGACGATCTCCTGGCCGAGCCGTCCCCGCCCGCGGGGAAGCCGGCCTCCACCGACCCCACCAGCAGTCAACGCAACGAATCGCAAGGAGACTGACATGCCTGTCACGGACATCATCACGGATGCCGAGAACCTCACCATGACCGTCGTCGCCGACCTCGCCGCGCCCGTCGAGCGCGTCTGGGCCGCCTACACCGACCCGCAGCAGCTCGAGCGGTTCTGGGGTCCTCCCGGCTGGCCGGCCACCTTCACCCAGTGGGACCACACCGTCGGCGGCCGAGCCGTGTACACGATGAACGGCCCTCGCGGGGAGAAGGCCTCCGGCACCTGGGAGTTCCTGGAGATCGACGCGCCGCGCAGCTTCACGGTGCTCGACTCGTTCGCCGACGAGGACGGCACGCCGGACGCGAACCTCCCCTCCATGCGCATGACCTTCACGTTCGAGCCGACGGCCGAGGGCACGCGCATGGTCAACACGAGCCACTTCGCGTCCGCCGAGGCGCTCGAGCAGGTCGTCGCGATGGGCGCCGTGGAGGGCACCCGGATGGCCATGGCCCAGCTCGACGCCGTGCTGCAGGACCTCCGCGACTACGCGCAGGGCAAGGGCACGCGGGTGGAGCTGCTGGACGACACGCACGTGCGCATCACCCGGCTCGTCGAGGGTCCGCGCGAGCTGGTGTGGCGCGCCCACTTCGAGCCCGACCTCATCCGGCAGTGGATGCTCGGCCCGGACGGGTGGGAGATGACCGAGTGCGTGTCGGCGACCGAGGTCGGCCAGTCGTACCGGAACTCCTGGGCGCCCGTGGGCGACACGGAGGGTGAGCCGTTCGGATTCGAGGGGGAGGCGCTGCTGATCGACGCCCCGAAGCGCGCCGTCACCACCGAGCGGATGCAGGGCATGCCGACCGAGACGCTCAACGACCTCAACCTCTACGAGGAGGACGGCGCGACCCTCGTCACGGTGCTCATCGAGTACCCCGACAAGGAGACGCGCGACATGATCCTCGCCACCGGCATGGCCGACGGCATGGAGGCCTCGTTCGCGCGACTGGAGCGGGAGCTGCTGTCCGTCTGACACCCAGGCACTCGCGCCGGAACAGGCGGTTCTCGTGGAGAGCCGCCTGTTCCGGCGCTTCTGCCTGTGCGAAAGCGGGATAAAGTGGCGGCACGATGAGGATCACGCGCCGTACCCTGCTCCTCGGCGCCGGAGCCGGTGCCGTCTCGGTGCTTCTCGCCTCCTGCACCCCGGAGCCGGAACCGACGCCGACCCCCACCCGCACGCGCGAACCGGAGCCGCCGCCCGGCGTCCCCGCCCCGAGCGGGAGCGTCCGCAGCACCTGGACCACCGACCCCTTCGCCCGGGGCGCCGCGAGCTTCACTCCCGTGGGGGTGCTCGCCGCGACCCGTGCGGCGCTCGCGCAGTCCGTCGACGACCGGCTCTTCTTCGCGGGCGAGGCGACCGACGACGAGGCGCCGGGTACCGTCCGGGGAGCCCTGCGCTCGGGCCGCCGTGCCGCGCGGGAGCTCATCGTCGCCGCCGAGGACGGCGAGCGGGTGGCCGTGATCGGCGCCGGGATCGCCGGGGCGACCGCCGCCGCGCAGCTCGCGGAGGACGGCCTGCAGGTGACGGTGTTCGAAGCGCGCGACCGCGTCGGC